>Ga0209653_1001747_pt1 | contig 16996 bp, 14 predicted proteins | sample SaaInl6LU_22_DNA_FD_184644 | JGI IMG/M metagenome (GOLD analysis project Ga0209653, IMG submission 184644) | Marine microbial communities from expanding oxygen minimum zones in the Saanich Inlet - ESP_116LU_22_DNA (SPAdes) (version 2) | ecosystem: Environmental > Aquatic > Marine > Intertidal...
TTGCCTTCAAAAGCATCGGGGCCCTTGTTGGAAGACTTGCTGTTATCGGCTGCTTTCGGCGCGGCTTTCTTAGGCGCCGGTTTTGGCTTGGCTTGCGCTTTTGGTTTCGGCTCTGATTTAGCCTCTGATTTAGCCTCTGATTTAGCTTCCGATTTAACTTCTGGTTTTGTCTCTACGGGCGTTTCCGAAGCAACTTCGGTTGTTTGTTGAGCTTTCTCACCACGACGTCCGCGACCTAATAGGCCGCGACGTTTTCCGCCTTCGCGCGGCTTGTTTGTTTCGCTTGCCTCAGACGCTTGATTACTCTTTTCATTACCCTTCTCGGTGCGCGAACGACGATTGCGGCTGCGCGGTTTTTTCTCTTCCGAGCTGGCTTCCTTAGAAGCTGGCTCAGAAGCCGAGGAGCCGCCTTCAAAACTGGCGCGCGGGATGGGTTGTTCAATCAGTGCCTCAATGGCTTCGACATATTTGGCATCATTGCGCGTGCCCAAAGTAAAAGCGGCGCCCGAACGACCCGCTCGGCCAGTGCGGCCAATGCGGTGAACATAATCTTCGGCATGGGTTGGCACATCGAAATTAAACACATGGCTCACGGCCGGAATATCGAGACCGCGCGCGGCCACATCCGAGGCGATGAGATAGGTCGCATCGCCATTTTTAAACTGGTCGAGCATCCGCAGGCGCATGTGCTGGTCCATATCGCCATGCAGCGACACGGCTTTATAATTATTCTGCTGCAAATATCTCAGCAGGTCGGCAATGTCGCGTTTGCGGTTGCAAAAGATAATGCCATTGGCCACCTCTTCCGCCTCAAACAGCGAGCGCAGGGCGTCGCGTTTTTTGGCCGGAGCCACTTCGAGCAATTGCTGGGAAACATTATCATTGGTCGAAGACGGACGCGCCACTTCAACGCGCACCGGTGCCGATAAAAATTGCTCCGACAGACGGGTAATCTCTGGCGGCATAGTGGCCGAGAAAAACAGGGTCTGGCGAGTGAAGGGCACCAGCGAGACAATCCGTTCGATATCGGGAATAAAGCCCATATCCAACATGCGGTCGGCTTCATCGATAACCAACACCTCGACGCCGCGCAGCAAAACGCCGCCGCGTTCGACATGGTCGAGCAGGCGGCCTGGCGTGGCAATCAGCACATCGGCGCCGCGCAAAATAGCCTGCTCTTGGTCTTTAAAGCTCACGCCACCGATGAGCAGCGCTTTGTTCAATTTGGTGTTTTTGCCATAGAGGTCAAAATTTTCCGCTACTTGAGCGGCCAATTCGCGCGTTGGCTCTAGAATAAGCGTGCGCGGCATACGCGCTTTGGCGCGGCCTTTCATCAAGCGATGGATCATCGGCAAAGTGAAACTGGCGGTTTTACCCGTGCCGGTCTGGGCAATGCCCAAAACATCGCGGCCCGCTAAAACTTGCGGAATGGCTTCCGCCTGAATGGGGGTGGGTTCGGTGTAGCCAACTTCGTTGATGGCTTTCATGATTTCTGGCGCGAGGCCGAGGCTATCAAAACTCATTTATATATCTTCCGTGTTGGCCCGTAAATTTAGCGGGCTGGCAAATCACACTTCCGTTGAAGCGTTCGCATTTTGCGCGACATGCGCGATACTTGAGGGGCATCCCCCTCAAGGCTCAGGCCACCACGGCCTGACCTGACTTAGTGAGGCGAACATAAAGGGATTTAACGACATGTAAAGCGTTTGGTCGCCAGCCTTTGCTGGCGGGGGCGCCAAACCCTAGATATCCAACATGGCGTCGCTGGCAAAGGCGGCGTTTTCTTGGATGAATTTAAAGCGCAATTCGGGTTTGCTGCCCATTAAATCAGTGACCGTCTGCGCCGTGGCTTTGGCTTCGTCATCTGGAATATGCACCTGCAAAAGCGTGCGCGAGCCGGGCATCATGGTGGTTTCTTTCAATTGGGCGGGCAGCATTTCGCCGAGCCCTTTAAAGCGGCTGATGTCGACTTTCGCATTGGCGCGAAATTCGGTTTGCAATAATTCTTCCCGATGCTCATCGTCGCGCGCATAAAAGGTTTTCGCACCCTGGGCCAATCGATATAGCGGCGGCACGGCGATATATAAATGGCCGTTCTCAATAAGCTCTGGCATTTGCTCATGGAAAAACGTCACCAGCAGCGCCGCGATATGGGCGCCATCGACGTCGGCATCGGTCATGATGATGACTTTCTCATAGCGCAGGCGCGCATTGTCGTAAGACGCCCCCATGCCACAGCCCAGCGCCAAGACGAGGTCGCCAATTTGTTGGCTTTGCTGCATTTTGGCAGTGGTGGCATTGGCGACGTTTAAAATTTTACCGCGCAAAGGCAATACCGCTTGATTGCGCCGATTGCGCCCCTGTTTGGCACTGCCGCCCGCGCTGTCGCCCTCGACGATGAAAATTTCAGAGCCTTCGGATGATTTTTGCGAGCAATCGGCAAGCTTGCCCGGCAGGCGCAATTTGCGAACCGCGGTCTTGCGATTGACGTCGCGTTCTTGGCGACGGCGCACGCGTTCTTCGGCGCGGTCGATTACCCAGCCGAGCAATTTATCGGCATCGGCTGGCGCCGAGGTTAGATAATGTTCGAAATGGTCGCGCAAGGTGGTTTCGACAATTTTCGCGGCTTCGGGCGTGGCCAATTTATCTTTGGTCTGGCCCTGAAACTCTGGCTCGCGGATAAACACAGAAACAAAGGCGGCCGCCGTGCCGATAACATCTTCGGCCGTCAGAATGCTGGCTTTTTTATTGTTAATGCGCTCGCCATAGGCTTTCAGCCCTTTGGTTAAAGCGGCGCGCATGCCTTGTTCATGGGTGCCGCCTTCAGGCGTTGGCACGGTGTTGCAATAGCTGGCCGACATGCCATCGGCATCGCCAAGTCCCGCCGCCACCCATGTGACCGCCCATTCGACGCTGCCATGGCCGCCGTCTTTTTTCACTTTGCCAGCAAAAGGTTTGGGCGTCACAACCGTGCGTCCGCCGATTTGCTCGGCCAAATAATCTTGCAGACCATTGGGGAATTTCAACACGTCTTCGGGCGGGCATTTGGCCTCGTCTTTAATTAGGGCGGGGTCGCACTTCCAGCGAATTTCCACGCCGCCGAACAAATAGGCTTTGGCTTTGGCCATGGCGTAAAGACGGGCCGGGTCGAAATGAATTTTCCCGAAAATTTCCGTGTCGGGCGTAAAGGTAACCGTGGTGCCGCGTTTGTTTTTGGCCTCGCCGAGTTTTTGTATCTTGCCGGTCGGTTCGCCGCGCGAAAAGATTTGCTGATAGGCAATCTGATCGCGCGTGACATCGACAATTAATTCAGACGACAGCGCATTGACCACCGAGACGCCCACGCCGTGCAAGCCGCCCGATGTATCATAAGCATCGCCGCCAAATTTACCGCCGGCGTGCAGCGTCGTCATAATCACTTCAAGAGCTGATTTATCTTTAAACTTAGGGTGCGGGTCTACCGGAATACCGCGGCCATTATCGCGAATGGACAAGCGATTGTCGGCCATTACTTCGACTTCAATAAAGCTGGCATATCCTGCCACCGCTTCATCCATCGAGTTATCGATGACCTCGGCAAATAAATGGTGCATGGCGCGGCCGTCGGTGCCGCCGATATACATGCCCGGGCGACGCCGAACGGGCTCTAGCCCTTCCAATACCTCAATGTCGGCAGCGGAATAGGTTTTTTCTGTCTTCTCCGCTTTTTTAGCGGCTTTCGAGCTGGCCTTTTTGGCCGCAGCAACGGGCTGGTCGCCAAATAAATCTTCCGATGCCATGGGGCACTCCACACTTGAACTTATCGAATCAGTGGTTAGTGTAGCCCACAGTCAAAAAATTGGAGTAACAAAATGGCATCGGCAAATATTGAATCAAGTTTAAAGCTACCTTGCGGCGTTGAAATTAAAAATCGCATTTGCAAAGCGGCGATGACAGAAGGTCTGGCAGACGAGCGCAATCGCGCCACCAAAAAACATAAAACTCTGTATGGGCGTTGGGCAGAAGGCGGCTCGGGCATTTTGCTAACCGGCAATGTGCAAGTCGACCATCGCTATCTCGAGCGCCCGGGCAATGTGGTTATCGAAGGCAAACAAACCAAAGCGCAATTGGCCAGCCTGAAAGCTTTTGCCAAAGCGGGAACCAAAAACAACACCCATCTTTGGATGCAAATCTCGCACGCCGGCCGCCAAACACCCGCCGCCGTCGCGCCCACGCCGGTGGGCCCGAGCGATGTGCAATTGCAAATGCCAGGGGCCGCTTTCGGCAAGCCGCGCCCGCTGACCCATGACGAAATTCTCGACGTCATCCAACGCTTTGCCCATGCGGCCGCGACGGCCAAAGAAACCGGATTTACCGGCGTGCAAATCCATGGCGCGCACGGCTATTTAATCTCTGAGTTTCTATCGCCAGACGTCAACACAAGAGACGACCAATGGGGCGGCAGTCTAGAAAACCGCGCGCGCTTACTGCTCGAAGTCTTGCGCGCCGTGCGCAAGGCGGTTGGCAAAAATTTCCCCGTTTCCTTGAAACTCAATTCGGCAGATTTCCAAAAGGGCGGTTTCACCCATGAGGAGTCTATTCAGGTGGCCACTTGGTTGAACGACGAAGGGCTAGACTTGCTGGAAGTTTCGGGCGGCACTTACGAGCAGCCCAAATTGGTGGGCCTCGATAATCTGACGCTCAATCCCGACCGGGCGGAAGCTTTGCGCGAAAGCACAGTGGCTCGCGAGGCTTATTTCCTCGATTATGCGAAAGACATTCGCGCCGTGTTTAAAGGGCCGATGATGGTGACGGGCGGTTTCCGTTCGCGGGCCGGCATGGATGCCGCTTTGGGCTCCGATGCTTGCGATATGGTGGGCATTGGTCGCCCGCTTTGTGTCGATACGCAGGTGGTCAATAAGCTACTGTCGGGCGAAGTAGAAACCACGACCATCTTTGAAAAAAGCATGGAAATTGGGCCGAAGTTTTTGCGTCCGATTTTGGGGCTGAACTCGCCATTTCGTTTGTTTGCCGCGATGAACGGCTGGGGACAACAAGGCTGGTGGTGCATTCAATTGCTCCGCATGGGCCGCGGCGAAGAGCCAGATTTAAACCTTGGCGTCTTCAAAGCTTTCACGAGCTATCAATCCGAAGAGAAAAAAGCCGCCGCTGCCTATAATGCTTATTGGCAGGGCAAATAATCCGAGAGGACACGCCATGACAAATAAATGGAAACAAGGCGTTGCGGCTTTGCTATTTGCCGCCACTTTGGCCGCCTGTAGCCCGCAAAATCAAGGGCCCAAATTATTTGTCATGGATTGCGGTTCGCTGACGCTGAAAAACATTGCAGGCTTCGGCCTGACCAATGACGACACGCCCGTGCGCACGCTGTTTGTGCCGTGTTACCTGATACAACATAAAGGCAAATCCATGTTGTGGGAGGCGGGGCTGCCGCTCGATTTCGTGGGCGCGGGCAAAGTCGATTTAGCGGCGCTTCCGGGGGCCTATGTCGAGTATGCGGTGTCGCTGGTAGACCAATTGGCGGGCGTGGATATCACGCCGGCCGATGTCGATTATATCGCGCTCTCGCATTTGCATTTTGACCATATTGGCGCGGCCAACCTGTTTGCGGGCGCCACCTGGCTGGTGCAGCGCAGCGAGCACGAAGTGGCGTTTGGCGAGAGAGCCAATCCAGCTTTTGTGCCGCAATATTATAGCGCGCTCGAAGCCGCCGAGACGCAAGTTCTCGATGGTGACCATGATGTGTTCGGTGATGGCAAAGTGCGCTTAATCTCGCTTCCAGGCCACACGCCGGGCCATATGGCGTTAGCGCTGGATATGCAGGAGACGGGCAAGCTGGTTTTATCGGGCGATCTGTATCATTTCAAACGGTCGCGCGAGCTGAAATCCGTGCCTGTGTTTAACCATGACGTCGAAGACACGCATAGCTCGATGGACAAACTCGAGACCCTGCTGGCCGAAACAGGCGCCAGCTTGTGGATTGAGCACGATATGGAATTGGCTCGCACGCTGAAAAAAGCACCTGATTTTTATCAGTAAAAATATTTGTTACTCTAGGTCTGAACTCAATCGCGTCTCAAAGAAAAAACGCCCGATAATCATGTCTAGAGTTTGATAAACTCCCCAGCCCATCAGTCCCCAAGTCATAATTGTCAAGAATGGTATCCACGCTGCTCCGAAAATGATTGCCTTAAATATACCCTCGCCATCGCGAGTATGGGAATAAGGATTATCACCTTTTATTTTGCTCATTATGCCTAATATGGCGATACCCATAGGCATAATTGACAATAGGTATATAGGGAGAACTAGATAACTATATTCGTAATAAATGCTGGGAAGTTTGGCTTCTAAGTAGAGGCCTGATACTGGCCCAGCCAAAGTAATGCTGAACAGCAGACCGCTCAGTATGATGGAAGATACTATGTTCACAGCATCGAGCCATCGGCGTATTCTTAGGCTTCTGGTTAGTTTGTTTTCTGCCAAAGAGATTTGAGATTCTTGGTTCCGCACTGCACAATAAAGCACTTTTTCGTTGGCTTTAAACCATCGCTTGTAAGGGTCGATTAACCCATAGACGGTAACAATATCGTTGTCGGACTGGAGCGGCTCGGTAAAAAACACCATTTTTCTTCCCATTATTTTTATTATTTGGCAGCTCAACTTTGTTGGCACGTTTTCAAGCTATGTGAAAATCAAACCTAAGTAAACATATCTAGCCACGTCGCTTCTCATTTACCCCCAAACGACAAACGGCCCCTCATTGCTGAGGAGCCGCCCTGTTGGCGCGTCGTGGAACGCACCAGCATCTCGTGTCGTCTAAAGCTTAGACGCTGTAATACATGTCGAACTCTACTGGATGCGGCGTGTGCTCGAAGCGATAAACTTCTTCCCACTTCAGTTCCAGATAGGCGTCGATTTGGTCGTCGTCCATAACATTGCCTTTTTTCAGGAAGTCACGGTCTTCGTCCAAAGCCACCAGAGCTTCGCGCAAGGAACCACAGACTTGTGGAACATTGGCCAGCTCTTCGGGTGGCAATTCATATAGATCTTTATCCATCGCTTCGCCCGGATCGATTTTGTTTTCGATACCGTCAAGGCCGGCCATCAACATGGCGCTGAATGCCAGATACGGATTGGCGGTCGGGTCTGGGAAACGAATTTCCACACGCTTGCCAGGTGCCGAAGTGGCAAATGGAATGCGGCAAGAAGCGGAGCGGTTACGCGCCGAATAGGCCAGAAGAACCGGTGCTTCAAAACCCGGGATGAGACGCTTGTAGGAGTTGGTGGATGGATTGGTCAAAGCGTTCAAAGCGCGGGCATGTTTGATGATGCCGCCGATGTAATAGAGGCAATCTTGGCTGAGGTCGGCATATTTGTCGCCAGCGAAAAGCGGCTTGCCGTCTTTCCAAATCGACTGGTGACAGTGCATGCCTGTGCCATTATCGCCAGCCACTGGCTTTGGCATAAAGGTGGCGGATTTGCCATAGGCGTGGGCCACATTATGCACCACATATTTATACAATTGCAGGTCATCGGCGATGCTTGTCATGGTGCCGAATTTCAGGCCCAGCTCGTGTTGCGCGGCCGCCACTTCGTGGTGATGCTTTTCAACTTTGAGTCCCATGTCTTTCATCACGCCGAGCATTTCGCCGCGTAGGTCTTGGCCGCTGTCGATTGGGTTGACGGGGAAATAGCCGCCCTTGGTGCGCGGACGGTGACCCATGTTGCCGGCTTCATATTCGGTGCCGGAATTGTCTGGCAGCTCTACGCTATCGAGCGCAAAGCCTGTGTTGTAAGGCTCGTTGGAGAAGCGCACGTCGTCGAAGACAAAGAATTCGGCTTCGGGGCCGAAGTAAACCGTGTCGCCAATGCCGGTTGATTTAAGATATTCTTCGGCGCGAAGCGAGGTCGAGCGGGGGTCGCGATTATAGGCTTCGCGTGAATTTGGCTCGAGAATATTGCAGAACAAAGTCAGCGTTTGCTGTGCGTAGAACGGGTCTAGGCGGGCGGTCGAGCAATCTGGCATGAGCACCATGTCGGACTCGTTAATGGCTTTCCAGCCCGCAATGGAGGAGCCGTCGAACATTGTGCCTTCGGCGAAGAAATCGTCATCGACGAGGTCGATATCGAGCGTCAAGTGCTGCATTTTCCCGCGCGGGTCGGTAAAGCGAACGTCGACATATTGGACATCATTGTCCTTGATCATTTTTTGAACGGTAGCTGCATCTGACATTTGTAATCTCCAAAAACGGGTCAGTGAATCGTAATCTTTGTTAAGCGTCTTATAGGGCTTCGTCGCCGATTTCGCCAGTACGGATACGTATGGCTTGCGAAATTTCCGAGACGAAGATTTTACCATCGCCAATGCGGCCGGTTTCGGCGGCGGCTTTAATGGCGCCAATGGCACCCTCGAGCTGGTCGTCGGCGACCACCACTTCGAGTTTTACTTTCGGCAAAAAGTCGACAACATATTCGGCGCCACGATACAACTCGGTGTGGCCCTTTTGACGGCCGAAACCTTTGGCTTCGACCACGGTAATGCCTTGCACGCCGGCTTCTTGCAGGGCGTCTTTTACTTCGTCTAATTTGAACGGCTTGATAATGGCTTCAATTTTTTTCATCGTTTCTCTCCTGCGCACAATATCGTGACTGATTGATTGCTTATTGTATGCAATATTCGTGCCAAAATCACGCCGCCGCAAGATGACGCGAAAAGGCAGGCGGTTTTGCCAATCGCGATATGGCCATGATGAAAATATAGGCAGCTGCGCAAATTTTAGGCAAGGGCGGCTAGGCGAGGGGGGGATAATTGCCAAGGCGCGGCTCGAAGTCGCTGGTTTCGGCACAAAATTCGAGTGAATATAGGAGTTAGCCTCGCGAAATGGCCGCGTCTTTTTGATTGCGTGGGCTGGAGGGGATGGTTACGCTGGCAACCAATAAAAACAATAAGGAACACGCTATGACACGATATTTTCGATTGCTTGCTATATTGCTATGTCTCTCATTGGCTCCACTGAGCAGTGCTTTTGCGGATGCGGAAGAGGATTTTGATAGGGGCTGGGCGGCTTATACCAAGGGAGATTATCCGCAGGCCGTGAAATGGTTTCGCAAGGCCGCCGAGCAAGGGAATGCTTTCGCGCAATTTAATCTGGGGCAAATCTATACTCAAGGCAAAGGCGTGCCGCAAGATTATGCTGAGGCCGTGAAATGGTGGCGCAAGGCCGCCGAGCAAGGGTATGCTGGCGCGCAATATAATTTGGGGTTTATGTATGATAAAGGCCTAGGTGTGCGGCAAGATGATGCGGAGGCCGTAAAATGGTATCGCAAGGCCGCCGAGCAAGGGTATGCAGGGGCGCAAAATAATCTGGGGTATATGTATGGTCTTGGTTTAGGTGTGCGGCAAGATTATGTAACTGCGCTCATGTGGGTTAATTTGGCAGCCGCGCAAGGGCAGGAATTGGCCATTGGCATTCGCGATATCGCCGCCAAACACCTGACGCCGCAGCAAATCTCCAAAGCCCAAACCCTCGCTGCCGCTTGCAAGCAACGCAAGTACAAAGGCTGCTAAACTTGATTGAGAAATTGAGAATGGCCTTACGCCTTTAAGAACTGGCAGTTTTTGCCAATCGCTTAGCTTAAAAATTCACAGCTAAATGTTTCCTTAGTCACTTTCCATCCCCCATTGCGATTTTTTTGCGCGACAAATAGCCTGCAATGGCGGAGCAGATTGAGAAAGCAAGTAAAGCTTCATCACGAGAGATGTTTGACGATGCAGCCTTTGTCTGTGGTTGGCCATGACGAACCGTGCCGCTTGCATAGCCATATAATTTGTTAATACCTTCTTTAAGCGGTTGGCTATTAAGCAAGTTCTGTTTCTCTAGGGCGGCGAGAGCTGGGCCAAGTGTGTTTTCCCCCGTGAGGTCTCGAGCAATGGCTTCAACTGCGTGAACGCTTTTCGCTAGGCCATCAGAAAACTGCCCAGCATTAATGTTGCCCGCCGCGTCTCGTAAATGTTGATGGGCGATGGTAAACCCTGATTGATGAACTTGTTCGAGAGCCTCAATAGTTGCCTCGGCACTTTCGGGTGCCTCTATAGGAATAATGCAGATGGGATTGGCGGATTTATCAAGAGCATATGGTGCGAGGCCTCTATCGAAGACATTAGAAATTCTATCGAAGACAGTTTCGTTTGGACTGCGCAAGACTAACTCGCAAAAACTAAGCACGTGTGAGAAATGACCATCAACAATCAAATCGCCAATTAGCTTCTGAACGATTCTTGCATCTTCTATAATTTCGTTGCTCTTCTTTCTCAGGATTTGGGTTTGGGTGATTTTGCTTACTACCTTCCAAGAAATGCCTATTGGTGTTTTTTTAAAATAATCAAGTCGAGTTTTACGATTATTCTTTAACGTAGCAATTGCTTCTCCAATTTCTAGGTTGACCACATCATAAATTGCATCTCTAAACTCTTTGCATAATTCATGATTGGTAACGTCTGGAAGCGGCTGATAACCATATCGCTCCGCAAATAAGAGCCATCGATTTTCAACCTGATTTTTTTTCTCATTCATGCCCAAACCTTCTAGTTTAGTTTTTTTGTTTCAGTCGGCTTCGGGACGTTACCCTTTCGCCGTTTGAAAATCAAAGCAATCAAGGCTCAATGCCGCGTTGCCAGCCAAGATTTGCATTATTCACTTGAACCCGAACAAAGCGGCCTTAAACTCTCGGCCAACAGGAGATAGATTCATGGTGAACGACAATACCCCGATTTTAATTGGCGCTGGCTTAACGGTGCAAAAGGAAAAAGACATCGAAAAAGTGAAGTCGCCCTTGGCTTTGCTAACCCAAGCCGGCGAGGCCGCTTTGGCCGATGCAGGCGGCACCGCCAAGCAAAACATCGATACCGTGGCCGGCATTCGGTTTGTAACCGACAGCCCCGAAGGCCGCGATTTGCCCATCGGGCGCTATAACAACATCGGCCTTAGCGTGGCGCGTGAATTGGGGCTTTCGCCCAGCCAAGCGCTGGTGGCGGCGACGGGCGGCAATTCTCCGCAAATGATGATCAATGATATCGCCGAACGCATCGCCAAGGGCAGCGTCGGCGCGGCGCTTTTGGTTGGCGGCGAGGGGCTCGGCTCGATTATGCGAGTGCTGGGGCAGGGCGCAGATTTCTCGGACAAGCCCGGTTGGAACGATACCGTGGACGGCCCGCGCGAAGAAGTGGGCATTGAAAAAGACGGCTGCCTGCCCGTCGAGGGACGCCATGGGCTTTATTATCCGGTGAATTATTATCCGATATTTGAAAACGCGCTGCGCCATCATTTGGGCCGCGATATCCCCTCGCATATGCAAAAACTCGGCGAGATGATGCAGCCGTTCACCGAAGTGGCGGCGCAAAATCCGTATAGCTGGTTTCCGGTGGCGCGCTCGGCGGCTGAGATTTCCACCGTCAGCGATGCCAATCGTCTGGTCGGCTATCCGTATCCCAAATATATGAATTCGGTCATTCGCGTCGACCAAGCCTCGGCCGTGGTGCTGACCTCGGTTGGCAAAGCGCGCGAGATGGGCATTGACGAGGGCAATTGGGTTTATCTGCACGGCTGTGCCGAAGCCAATGACATTTGGAACCCCATCGAGCGCCCCGAGCTGCATCGCAGCCACGCCATGAAAGCCATGGCCGAATTGGCGCTGGATATGGCGGGCTGGAGCGTCGCCGATATCGATTATTTCGATCTCTATTCGTGCTTCCCCGTGGCGGTAGAAGTGGCCTGCCGCGAGATGGGCATCGCCGAAGACGACCCGCGCCCGTTCACCATCACCGGCGGCTTGCCGTATTTCGGCGGCGCGGGCAATGCCTATACGCTGATGTCGGTGGCGCAAATGGCGCAAAAGCTGCGGGCCAATCCGGGCAGCAAAGGGTTTTGCAATGGCAATGGCTGGTTTTTGACCAAACATTCATTGGGGCTTTATTCCACCACGCCGTTTGAGGGCGACTGGCAACGCCAAGCGCCCAGCGTGCTGCAAGGCAAAATTGACGCCATGGAACGCCTGAGCGTCGATGAAACGCCCCACGGCATCGGCACGATTGAAAGCTATACGGTGTCGCATGTGGCGGGCAAACCGCCCGAGGGCATTTTGATTGGCCGCATGGAAGCCACGGGGCATCGGTTTTGCGCCTACATGACGCACGAGGGCGAGCATGTGCAAGCGCTGATGCACGACGACGCCATTGGCCTGCGCGGCACGCTGAGCAGCGCCGATGGTATCAACACGTTCACCCCCGCCGCTTAAGGAGTTCGCATGACGCGCATTTATATGATCCGCCACGGCAAGGCGGCCGCCGGCTGGGATGGCGATGCCGACCCGGGGCTGAACGAGCTGGGCCGCAGCCAAAGCGCGGCGGTGGCCGAGGCGGTGCAAGCCTTGGTGCCTTCGCCCGCGCCGCTTTACACCAGCCCGTTGAAGCGGTGCCAAGAAACCGCCCTACCGCTGGCGCAAGCTTGGGGTGCCACGCCGAAGATTGAGCTGGGGGTTTCGGAAATTCCGCCGCCGATTGAAGATTTAACGCAGCGCACCGAGTGGTTGCGCCGCGTGATGGCGGGCACCTGGCAGGGGCTGTATGACGACCCGGTGAGTGTGGCCAGTGGGCTGGATTTCAAAGCGTGGTTCGAGGCCGTGCCGCGCGCGCTCAACGCGCTTCATGCGGGCGGGCAAGGCGGCCATGTGGTTGTGTTCTCGCATTTCATTGCGCTGAACGTGGCCTATTGCGCCGCCACCGCCGAGCCCGCCGATTGGGCGGCGCAAGATGTCCTTTCGTTCGCGCCGCAAAATTGTTCGTTGAATATTTTCGAAACCGACGGCCAAACCCTGACGCTTATCGAGCAGGGCGAAGAAACCGACGATATGAAGATACAGTTGGGAAGTAAAAAATAACAATAAACGGAGCCCGAAGCCATGCAGGATTTGCGGTTTATCGAAGGCAATTTGACGGATGAAAACGTGGTGGCGCTATTACAGGCGCATCTTCGCGGCATGGCGGAAATTACCCCGCCTGAGTTTATCTTCGCGCTGTCCATAGACGATTTGAAAGCCGCCGATGTGCGTTTTTGGAGCGCGTGGCACGGGGCGCATCTGGTGGGCTGTGGCGCTTTGCGGCGCATGGCGGGGGCGAGCGGCGAGATTAAATCGATGCGCACGGCCACGCCCTATTTGCGGCGCGGCGTGGGGCAGGCGATGTTGCAGTATATTTTAGCGGCGGCAATGGCCGAAGGGCTGAGCCAAGTCTACCTTGAAACGGGTTCGCAAGCGGGGTTTGGTGCGGCGCGCCAGCTTTATGAGGCGAACGGGTTTGTCTATTGCGGGGCGTTTGGCGACTATGAAGCCAACCCGACCAGCGTGTTTATGGTGAAAGATTTAGGGCCGCAGGCTTAATCTGTTTCGGTTAGGCCGTCGGTTTTTTTCACCAGAATGGCGTTGCCGACGCTGGCTTCTAGGCGGTGTTTGGCGATTTCTTGATATTCGGGCGAGGTCATCCAGGCCATGGCTTGTTCTTGCGAGGGAAACTCCATCAGCACGGAGCGGGTGGCGTCAAACGCGCCTTGCAAGACGGTGGGTTCCTCATCGACGCTCAACAAAGTGCCGCCGAAGGGCTCGAACACGTCCATAAAGTTTTCTTCATAGCGGTCATATCCGGCGCGGTCGTGAATTTTAAACTGAGCGATAATGTAAACGGTCATGCGTGTCTCCCTTTGAGGAGAGAGGTAAGGCGTTGGGGGGTGGGGTCAAGGGGAGGGGGATGGGTTGAAAATAATTAAGAAAGCCTGTTAGCTTAAAATATCAAAAACAAAAGCAATAAACAGGTGATATATGGCTGGACGCGAAATGAAAGGCGGGGTTCTCTCGAAAGAAGAAAAAGAGTTGGTGAAAGGCTTGTTAAAAAGAAAGTGTCGCAATCAAGATATTCAATACCTTGTGAATATTGGGAGGCGGACTACTATTAATTCGGCGAGGATAACGGAAGTAAAAAGAAGCAAAATTGCCCCAGCCGATGACGCGGCACTCGAACGATATATAGCGAAGAAGAAGACGCACAATCTGCAAACTGGACTGAACTCCTTTGACACCCCCCATTTAGTAGCTGGCCGTGAAGCTATGATGGCGGCAGTTCAATCTTTTAATAATCCCGCAGCAATGTTTAGAGCTCAATTATTCCCAGTGTTGGCAAATATTGCGTGGACTAATGCTCTTCATGAATACTACTTGGGTAAAAAAGTGAATATTAAAAGAAGAGATGGGAAAACTATGGCTCTGTCGGAAATGCTGAGGCGTCAAGATTGCCCGCTGAGCGAGCCAGAAAAGAAAAACATACTTGCCATCAAAAAAATTAGAGATGAAATTGAACACGATTGCTTGCTCGAAGCAGATGTGGCGTTTGTTTCAATATTTCAAGCATGTTGTGTGAACTTCAATAATTTTCTTATAGCAAATTATGGCCAAGACACAGCGCTGTCTTATGAAATAGGTCTTGCCTTACAGTTTGGTAATATGGACTTAAGCCAACTGAGTGCTTTAAATAATGAAAATTTACCAAGTAAAATAAAGTCGCTTAGAGATGATTTGTTGGACGGAAATAAGACGGATACGGACAACCCAAAATACGCATTTAATGTTGCTTACACGTTTATTTCTGCAACCAAATCGAAGGCTCATTTGAATTTTTATGGACAGAATACAGATGAGGGAAAGGAAATGCAGAACATTATTTTTAAGAAAGTCGCCATTGATGACCTTTACCCTTACACCCCTATGAAAGTAAGTGAGCGTGTAACAAATGAATCGGGCAATCCTTTCCCCGTCCACAAACATACGAAGGCTTGGCAAAGGCATCGGGTAAGGCCACATGGTAGGGCTCGGGATAAAACCAAAACTAACAAAGACTATTGCCATTACAATGCCGCTAATGATTGTTATCTCTACAATGAAAAATGGGTGAAACTGTTAGTAGAGGAAAATAAGGATTCTTAATTTAGGTTTCAGCCATTTCACTTTCTTTTTTGGGAACATGTTCAAAAAGCTCTCGTTCACGCCGACTGCTCGGATTTAGCATTGGGGGAAGGTTCGGTCTCAAACCTTCAAAATACTCTTCGATAGAAAAAATTTGAGCTTTTGGATAGGAAACACCATCGAACTCAATCGTTCCATTGCTAAGTGCTGCCTTGACTCCCTTGGAAACATTAGCTTTTGACATAACTACAAACATCCCAATCGAAGCCCCCTCGCTTGTTATGGTTCCAACGAACTCTCGTGCCATCGCGGGTGTAAGGTTTTTGCCCCCCTTTACTTGGATAAGAGCGAGAGGCCGCCCGCCGTCTTTTTTTTGTGTAAAAACATGGCCTCGTCCATCCACTCCGCGGTCGCCGGATTTGACTTCGTTCGGCATGAAACCCCGAAAACGAGAAACAGCCCACGCTTCAAATTGGAAAGGTGATCTTAAGAATAAATCTTTTGCAGCCGCAAAATCTTCTGGCGCTCCCACAACGTCGACATCTTCGTTAAGGCGGGTTAGAAAGCGGTGCTCGATTACACCAATTGCGACATGCGTGATATCGATACCAACAAAATTTCTTGCTACTTCTGGCGTAACTTTGCCTCTACCGAGTACGTCTCGGCACACATGAACGGTAGTCCCACAGCCACAGTAAGGGTCAAGAACCCAATCGTCAGGGTCGCTACTTGCGAGTATGAACTTCTTCAGAAGCGCTTCAGGTTTTTGAGTGTCATAACCTAGGTATTCAGAGCCTGCCGTATAATTAGTAAAGCCAATTGGATTCAAAATAAGGTTTTGAGGCGGTATATTGCTGTCGGCTTCTGCGTATCGTTTTAACCCTGGCCATTTTCCTCGTGGCGGATGATAGATTAACCCTGCTGCGTTTAGAGCATCTAAGCGTTCATGCACCCCTTCTATTTTGTCGTAGTCAAGTATCCAATTGTCTTTGATATAATCAGCATATTTACCTTTCCCGCATTTGGGCGGAGACCAAACTCGTCCTTTTTTAAACACATCGTACCCCTCCCAAGGCATGGTGCTTGGAGCTCCCTTTTTCTGCGACCCACTTGGCCCAGTAAGGTTATCTGAAACATACCTTCGGCCATTGTCGTCGATTTTATCATAGCGAGTTGCTAGGTTTTCTTCCGTTTTAGGTTCGGCTATTGCGTCTCCGTTCCATTTAAATTTTTTAGATTTTGTATAGAAGTATATGTGGTCTAAAATTCGTCCAAAACGAACAGCATCGTTATGCGCGGCTGCGCGACGCCAAATTATTGTGTTTCTGTAATGAGCAGGGCTAAACACAGAATCAAGTAAGACTTTAATGTAGTGGCCAGCGGCATCATCACAGTGCAAGTATAAGCTGCCTGTGTCTTTCAGCAGTCGGTGCATATGGTAAAGTCTAGGCGCAAGGTGACTCAGATATGCGAGCATCGGCGATTCAGGCATGATTTTTTGAAAGCCAGAAACTGTATCTGCGATTTTTGGAGTGGTCTGTAGTGCCTCGTCAAAATCCTTTGCAGCCTCTTCGCCCCATTGCCAGATATCGTCATAAGCTCGAATTTGGGCTCCAGCTCCAAAAATCATATTATAATCGGCATTAGAATTGAAAGGTGGGTCAAGATAAATCAAGTCGAACTTCTCATCAGGCCACTTTCGCATCCAACTCAAATTGTCGCCATAATATAAGGTGTTTGCTTTAGGTTGTGCCATGGGGGTTGTTCCCTTTTTGTTTTTATTAACATTTACATAACCTTTAATTCGCGCTTTGCCAACCCCACTCCACCCAGAGCACAACCTTGCCAAGGTTGGGGTCGTGAGTTCGAATCTCATCGCCCGCTCCAGATAACTCTCTTACAATCTTTTGAAATTAACTCAGTAAACCAATGGTTTGCACTGGGTTTTCGCCTGCACGCTTGGTTGACAGAAAACTGTCCAACTTCA
>Ga0209653_1001751_pt1 | contig 16980 bp, 11 predicted proteins | sample SaaInl6LU_22_DNA_FD_184644 | JGI IMG/M metagenome (GOLD analysis project Ga0209653, IMG submission 184644) | Marine microbial communities from expanding oxygen minimum zones in the Saanich Inlet - ESP_116LU_22_DNA (SPAdes) (version 2) | ecosystem: Environmental > Aquatic > Marine > Intertidal...
GACGGGGGGGAGAGTAGCGACTTTCGGGGCCCACCCTAGCAGTTGTCGGAGGCGAAAAGGACGGCCCTTACCGATTGATAAACTCCGCAATTGCCTCGCTGACACCGGCTTCGTTCAGAATCGGTGCGTGACCCACCTCCGGCACTTCTAAATATTCAAGGCCTGGGTGACGCTTGTGCATTGCTGTAACCGTCTCAGTGTCCAGTAAATCGGAAATGCCACCGCGTATTAGTAGGACGGAAATCCCCGCCATTGCGTCGAACAGCGGCCATAAGTCTAGGGGCACGGCGGCGGTGTCGTCGGCTTTCATGGGCGTTGAAAGATTAACGTCGTAATCCAACACTACCTTACCATCGCGCTCACTACAGATTCGCTGGGCAAACCAACGCCAGTCCTGTTCCGTGGAATTTGGGAATGCAGCACCATTCACCGTGCGCGCGTATTCAATAGCCTGCTCCCAATTATCAAATTCTGACACGCTCCCCACATATTGCTTAATTCGGTTGAGTCCCGCCTCAGCCACAACCGGGCCGATATCGTTAAGCACTACATGAGAAAACAGCGTGGGTGTTAGCGCATTCATACCCATAGCCATCAACCCTCCCATGGAGGTGCCTACAGCGGCGCAGCGAGTAATGCCCTGGGACTCCAACAAAAACATCATGTCACCGACGTAAGTCTGCGGCTGATAGCGTTGAAGATCACTGTCATATTCGGAGTTTCCGCGACCACGCTGCTCGGGCACGAGCACTCGGTGAGTCTGCGCCAGCAGCGGTGCGAGCGGCTCGAAATCGCGACTGTTGCGAGTGAGACCATGCATGCATAGCACCACGGGAGCATCATCGTGCGGTCCCCGGTAGTCTCTGGCGTAGAGAGTAAGTCCGTCGGGCACGCGATAGTAGATATCCTCGTAGCAAACGCCGTCGTGGAGGTGACTAGGCATAGTGTCGCTCCTTGTATTCTTCTCTTAATTCGCGCTTGAGTATCTTGCCGTTGGGATTCCGAGGCAAAGCGTCAACCACGATTACATCCGCCAAACGTTGCTGTTTGCCGACTCTTTCGTTTACCCACTTTTTAATCATCAACGCATCCGTATCGCTGCCAGCACGCAACACAGCGAGTGCGACTGGTGTTTCACCCCATTTCGCGCTCGGCAGACCGATCACTGCAACGTCAAACACCGCAGGGTGGCCGGCTGCAACTGTCTCGATATCTTGAGGATAGATGTTCTGTCCGCCCGACAGAATCATGTCCTTCTTGCGATCGACAATGTACAAGAACCCCTCAGAATCAACGTAGCCGATATCGCCGCTGCGCATCCACACCAGACCCTCGTCATCAACGTAAGTAGCCGCTGAATTAGCGTCATTCCGGCGCCAATAGCCCGGCATAGCAATACGCCCTCGAGCGCAAATCTCACCTGATTCGTTAGCGGGAAGCCGACAACCATTCGAGTCGACAATGCATATATCTGTGCCTAGTAAGGGACGGCCCACTGATGCCCACCTTCCCTCAGCGTGTTCGGTTTCAAGCGTTGTGATAATACCCTCGGTCAAACCGTAGAGCTCAATAACACCGCAGTCGAAGTGGTGGAAAATTGCGCGCTTGAGTGGTTCTCTCAGGGGTGAGCCACAGCTCATCATCGCCTGCATCGTACTCATATCAGCGTGAGAGCGGCGTGGCAGTGCCTCAATCACACGCTGAAACTGAATCGGTACCATAGCGGTATGGGTAATACGATGCTGCGATACCAGATCAATGAATGCGTACTCATCAAACTGACTGGCTACGTAAATACAGCCTCCAGAAAGCAGCGTTGTTAACATTGCGACCCATGAAATATTTGAATAGAGCCCAATCGTTAAGAGGGTTCGGGCACCTCCGTGGTAACGCAGTGCTAAACCCAGGTCATACGCCCAGTCACGTCGTCCTGCATGGTCGTGGGCAATTCCTTTGGGTACACCCGTGGTTCCCGAGCTGTAAATAATATTAATGAGATCACCACCGGTTATGCTGAGGGGTGGCAACGTCGGCGGCTGTCCCGCGCACATCTGTGTAAAAGAAGTCCAACCTGCTGCTAATTTTTTGTCGATCGCTGGCATCAGTTTGCAGACTACGTCATCGATCTGTTCCGTTACCGCGTTCAGTCTTGGCATCAAATCATCACTGGCCACGACCGCTTTGACGCCCGCATCACGCAGCATATTGACGGCTGCTACATCAGATACGGCAGTGTTAAGCGGCACCACGACGACACCGGCCGCCATACAACCAAAAATCGCCTGTACCATGGCAAAGCCATTGGTCATCAGGAGGCCAACGCGATCTCGGGGTTCGATACCCAATGTATGCAGTCCGTGAGCGAATTGGTGAGCAGCTGCAGTGAACTCTCGCCATGTCCAAACGTGTTCGCCCACCACTACCGCGGGATCAGCACCGCGCCATTTTCCGTGAAGGGCGAAAATCTCAGGCAGTAGCGGGGACGGAGTTTTAAAACTCATTCCTGAAACCTCGCTGAATAAACGGGCCCAAAGTAATAGGCCCGTTTTTGTTATGTCAGAGCCGGTATTCGATCGTGCCGGCTACCGTAAGCGGGGGGGCGTAGAAGACAGTAGTGTTGTTTTCTAGGCCCAAGCTGGAAGGGCAAGCACTGGGAGTACCTGCGCCTTGTCCGGTACCGAAGCAATAGCCCGACGTTCGTACATCCTCATCGCTAAGATTCTTGCCGTGTAAGCCGAAGCGCCACTGCTCACTAGGACTTGTCCAAACAATGCTGGCGTTCACAATGCCTACGGAGTCCTGATCTAGATCGGGATTTTGGATTTCAAACTGATAAACGTCACCTTTATAGGCGTAGTTCAGGTTGAATAGCGTTTGGCCACCAAACAGCTCTGTGTTGTAGAGTGCAGCCAAATAGAGGCTGGTGTCTGGCGTGTTTTGAACTTCCCGATCATTGGCGATGTTGACGCCATTGACAATGTATTCGTCGAAGCTAGCGTCCAGCACACTGGCTGCGAACTGCGCGCTGAGTGCCTCGGTAAAACGAATGCTGCCCTCGATCTCTAGACCTGAAATCGTAGCTTCTCCCGCGTTGGTAACGGTACCCACGAAGCCGTCGTTGACACCATCACCATCCTGGTCGATGCCCACCGAACCTGGGATTTGCATATCGCTGTATGTCGAATGAAAAACAGCTACATTGGTGACCGCACGGCCATCCAGCCAGGTTGATTTGATACCCACCTCGAAGTTGTCGAGAGTTTCCTCATCGAAGCCTTTCTCGACTTCGGGCGTGGAAAAGTTAGCGCCGCGAGGGTCGAAGCTGCCGGCCTTCCAGCCTTGAGAGTAAGTAACATAAGTATTGATGTCGTCGTTCAGCGAATAGCTGACAGTCACCCGAGGCGAAGTGTTTGTGTAAGTGCGCTCAGCCTCGTAATCCGAGCTGGCAGCCAGCAAAAACGCACTGTCATTACCAAACGCGGGGGATTGGGATCCGAGGTAACTTGCTCGGTATACGTCCGCCTTACGCGTATCATCGGTGTATCGAAGACCCACAGCCACCGATAGTTTATCTGTGACATCGTAGGTTACATCGCCATAAACCGACCACGCTTCGGTATCAACGACCCCTCCGGTATAGGCGGTCAACGGTGCACCAAAGGCCGCAAGGCCTAAGCTGCCCAATACCACGTCGAAGTCGTTGGCAGCCGTCGCATCAAGCCAATAATATCCGAGTACAGCATTCAGTCGATCACCACTGAAGAGCAGCTGGAACTCTTGGCTAAACTGCTCGTTGTCATAAATAACCGGGGCGTCAAAATCGAACTCTGGCAGGCTATCAAAATCGATCACCGATTCGGTGTAGTCTTCACGATCGGCGGTGATAGAGCGCAGCGTGATCTGATCGCTCAGTGCCCAATCAACGCTCACTGACCAACCTTTTGCATCTACTTCATTGTTGCCATTAATCCCCGTCGTGGAGCCCGTCGCGGCTTCAGACGCACCCGCACGCGTGTCGCGCACGTCCGATAACGGTGGATACGCAGTGCTTGTCACGGCCGCATAGGGGCGGTAGCCAGCGACGGCTGAGGACTCGTCATTGGTGTCGTCATAGGACGCCCGGATCATCAGATTTTCAGTCACATCCCATTCGGCGCTTACGCGGAAACCCACGATGTCTTTGTCGTACTGCTCACCGCCAGTGAACACGTTGTCACCGTAACCATCGCGCTGAAAACTCGCTATGGTTCCCCCCACACGAAAATCGTCGGTAAGAGGCACCGAAACGGTGGCCACCACATCCCGCTGGTCGTACATGCCGAAGGTGCCACGGATGTTAACGTCCAGTTCGTCGCTTAACTTGCGAGTGACATATTTAACTGCTCCACCCACTGCATTACGCCCATAAAGCGTGCCCTGTGGGCCTCGAAGGACCTCGATGCGCTCAACATCATAGATATCTAGAAGCGCGCCCTGGGGGCGAGCCATGTAAACATCGTCAAGATATAAAGCGACTCCCTGCTCGAAACCTGCCAGAGGATCCTGTTGACCCACTCCGCGAATAAAGGCAGTGAGGGTCGTGTTAGTGGCACGGGAAGGCTCTAGGGTCAAACTGGGAATGCTCTGAGCCAACTCAGATATGTCCGAATAACCCCTCAGCGACAGCTCATCTCCCGACAGCGCGGTGACCGCAATGGGCACCTCCTGCAAACTCTCACTGCGCCGCTGGGCGGTAACCGTTACTTCCTCAATAATCAGTGACTGGCTTGATTGAGCCCATGTCACGCCCGTCGCAGGCAAAAGCGTGGCGGCTAACGCGACAGCCAAGGGAGATTTGGCCCGCGCCACTGTGAATGGTCGAATCTGATGTAGTTTTTGGGTTTTATGGCTCGACATATGCAATACCTTCCTCGGCTAGTTGTCGCGCAGATGGCTTCGCTTATGGCCGACGCGCTCTGGCGACATCATTATTGTTTGAACGCTTAAACCGCCTGATAAAGACGATCTTCAACAAGCGTTGAATTAGTGTTATTCAACACCTGTTGAAATGTCAAGAGGCATCTCTAGGAGAAATCGCTCTTTTCTGTGTTGCGCGGCTAATCAGTAACGCGAATACGCCCCAGCCGAGAGCACTGAAAATCCCATACGTCGCCGAAACCGCGGGGTTCTCAATACCAAAGCCCAAGTTGCAAATAAGATGCGTGCTTAAACCGATGACGGCAGCGGGGGCGACCACCAAAGTTGGTATTGAACCCCGCAGAATAACGCCGAATAAGATAGGAACCAGCGACGCTGCTGCTAGGCCATAGACCCCCTTTTGCGCAAACAAACCGACTAGCTGTGGGGGGTTCCATGCCAGCCCCAGACCAACCAAGCCAACTCCAACGAGTACGTAGCGGGACACGCTCAGACCGCGGTCTTCGGCAAGTCCCAGGGGTCTGAGAATGTCGGTTACCACCATGGCCGACAGTGACACGAGAATACCATCCAAGGTGCTCATGCCTGCGGCAAGTAGCGCGACAAAAATGAACGCCAAGAAAAGTTCTCCTGCGGGTGTACCCATAAACTCACGGAGTAAGTACTCCCGCACTACGGTATCTTGTGCGTCAATATCGTATCCCGCTAAGCGCGCATAGAAACCCACCATGAGCATCAGCATAAACAAGGATCCAGCAATAATGGTGGTGACAATGAACGCGTTGGCATCTTTTGCACTGCGCAGATACAGCACCTTGGTCAGGATATGAGGCTGTAGCATTAACGCGAAGGTGACTACAAAGCCGCTTACAAAAACTGAGAAAAACCCAAAGTACAGACTGCTTGACGGATTAAAAATCGAGGAATAGTCAGTGCCAAGCATCCGCAAACGGTTCAGCGGGTCATCACCTAAATAATGGAGGCCGTGCAGGAAAACACCCAAGGCCACCACAATCATCATCAACCCTTGTAAGCTATTTGTATAGGCATGAGCGTAGGTCCCTCCCATTAGTACGTAGGAAAAAACAAAGAGCACTATAAGTACCAATGCTGTCTTCTGCTCGACGGGAAACAAGCCGGCAACCAACAAGCTGCACCCCACCAGAATTAATACGACGAACGTTATCGAAAGCAAATTGATGACAGCAAAGAAGAAACCCAATGATTGATTCTGATACCGATGGAAAATCCACTGGGGTATGGTGACGGAGCCTTGAGACTCCCCCACTCGCAAGAATCCACGAGTGAGCACGAACAGTGCACTCATTATGCCCAGCGCTCCAGCCACCCCGAAATGAACGTAAGCAGACACGCCATGGACATAGACGAATCCGGGGTTAATAACAAAAGTAGCTGTGGAAGATATGGATGCCGCCAGGGTAATTCCGATCAGAACTGGGCTCATATCCTTGTTGCCAATTGCAAAGCTGGCAGCACTGGTAGTTTTGCGCATACCGATGTAAGACAACCAGTAAACCAAGATGGCATAACTACCCACTAACAAATATTTAAATAATGTCGCGTCCACAATTACCTCCTTTGACTCACTCAATCCTAATTCAACAAACGTTGAAGACACAATGATAAAGGTGCATGCTGCGTCTATTGATGGCGAAGACTAGAAAATACCGATGAAGAAAATTGTCGATGAGTGAAACCAGCAAAAGAGATCGCATTCTTGACACTGCCGAGGCGCTGTTCGCAGAGCGTGGATTCGACGGAGTTACGCTTCGACAGATTGCAATTGGAGCGGGTGTCGATGTCGCTTTGGCCAGCTACCATTTTGGCAAGAAGCTAGACTTATTTCGGGCGGTATTTGAACGCAGAGCACCCACCTTAAACGATACCCGATTAGCTGCGTTAAAGGCGGCACAAGAAGCTAGCGCACCCAAGCCCGCATCCGTAGAGTCCATCATCGAAGCATTTTTGCGTCCCTTGGAGATGACCCAAGAAAGTGCCGATGCCGGATGGGCGAACTACCTGGCGTTAGTTGCCTATATCAACAACTCCGCCTATTGGGGACCTAGAATGATGTCTGAGATCTTTGACGAGTTGGTGAATACGTTTATCAGTGCGCTTAAGCTCGCACTGCCTAATGCTAACGACCGTGACCTCTATTGGTGCTACCACAATTTGTCTGGAGCCCTCACGCTCACTCTTGCCAGGACCGGAAGGATTGACCGCCTCTCTGGAGGGGCCTGTCACTCGGATGACTTTAAATCCGCCTACGATCATATGATCCCGTTTGTGGCTGCTGGATTTCGTGAGGTATGTGCCACCAAGTGACGCCGTGATGCATCAGCCATTTGTTGGGGTCGATAGCCCGCGCTTCACTTTGGCGACCAAAATGCTCCTGTGGTCGCATTTTGTCGAACCACGCGGCTCTCACCCAAACCTAGCCCCTAAACGACAAACCCCCGCCGATGGCGAGGGCTTGTCATTTGGTAGGACCAGGCGGATTCGAACCGCCGACCTCTACCATGTCAAGGCTTGAACCACACTAAGAACCACGGTGATACACGCAGGAAGTTATCAACCGATGGGCTCGTCGGCAAGCGTTCGTGAAGAAGCGCTAAACATCGCTGCGCGCCCGCGTCCACCTCAAGCATCTCGTTCGGAGGCAACTCTATCCGCTAGCAGGCAAAATATTTCGTACATCAACGTTGCACCGACCAACGACGTGTTACCGGTAATGTCTAATGGCGGCGCTACCTCGACCACGTCTCCTCCAATCAGGTTGAGCCCTTTTAGTCCGCGTAAAAATGTCAGCGCATCGACGGTCGTGATACCGCCGATTTCAGGGGTGCCGGTTCCTGGCGCGAAAGCCGGATCTAGGCCATCTACGTCAAAGGTGATGTAGGTTGGCCCATCCCCTACCACTCGACGCGCTTCTTCAATGACCGCCTTGACGCCGATTTCGGCGAATTCTTCCATAAACACCACGCGCATGCCCTTTTCCAACGAGTAGTCCCAGCCTTCAAAGGTATTCTGCGCTCCGCGAATACCCACTTGGATACATCGCTTCGGGTCGATGAGACCATCCTCTGTAGCCAAACGAAAAGGGCTGCCGTGGCTGAACTTGGAACCCTGGAAGTCACCCCAGGTGTCCGTGTGCGCATCGATGTGAATCATGCCGATGGGCTGTTCTCTGGCAATGGCGCGAAAGATTGGATAGGTAATGGAGTGGTCACCACCAGCTGTCAGAGGAATCACACCAGCGCCATGTAGGCGTTCATAGAATCGGGTGATGTTGTCGAAGGTATCGGCAATCGAGTAGTGATGCTCCATAGGAACATCGCCGATATCTGCGGCCTGCACCTGCTCGAACGGTGCCTGGCGAGTTACACCGTGATAGCGACGCATCAGTGAGCATTGCTGACGAATTTCCATTGGGCCATGTCGAGCGCCCGGACGGAATGTCACCCCTCCATCGTAGGGGATGCCTACGAGCGCTATATCCAGACCCTCAAGCTCGCGCTGGTACGGCAAGCGCAGGAATGTGGGCACGCCGCTGTAGCGCGGCTGGTCGTGTTGCGAATCATCGGAGCGGTTCATGAGGACCTCATCAGTAAAGCAGGTGTCCAACCGCCGCGGATAGCGGCAGAAGGATTGCGGTACGCAGTAGAAAAATCTGTACCAGGTTTAGAAAGTTCAGGGGTAGCGGCGTCTTGAGCATCAACACGCCCACCTCCGACATATAAATGAGCTGGGTAAGGCTGACACAGCACACGACAAAACGCGTTAGTTCACTGTCGATGCTCGCCCCCACCGCCGCCGGCAAGAACATGTCCATAAAGCCGACGATCATGGTCGGCGCCGCCGCATGGGCCTCGGGGATATGGAGGAGCTCAAGCGCCCATACAAAAGGCCAGGACAACCAGTGCATCACCGAGGTGTATTCGACCAGTGCCATACCCAGCGTGGCCGCGAGTACGACTGCAGGCAGCAGGCCAAACCAGATATCCAGCACATTCGCTGTTGCCTCGCGTATGAACAGGCGCGGTCCCGGACCCTGGGCCGCTCGCTCACAAGCACTTTCAATAGCCCGCGTCATGATCGGACGATGATCGTCTGCAAATTTGTCCACCGGCTGCACCTGGACTCCGGGGAAGTATTCATCGGGAATCCGCGACAGAGGAGGCAGCCGCGGCGTGATGATGGTGGCGACCACCCCCAGAACGAAAACCGTCAGATAAACCTGGAAAAACACGTGACCGAGGCCGATGAACTCGGTTGTGAAAAGGCAGAAAGGCAAACTGGCGATCGAAAAGTTGGTGGCGATAACGGCCGACTCCCTAGCCGTGTAGAAGCCACGCTGGTACTGCTGGGACGTGATAATGACGCCCACTGCTGCCGCGGTCAGCCAGCTGGCCATGGCGTCGATAGCAGAACGACCCGGTAGTTTAAATGACCTGCGAAACACCTTCCGACAGGCCTCTCCGACAAACTCCATGAACCCATAATCAGTCAGGAACGGCAGCAGAAAGGCTGCGAAAATAAACAGGGTCATGATCCCGCCGGCAAGATCATTGAGTGCAATCTGCCCAGTACTTTCGTGCCAGATCCACTGTGGGCCCACCTGCAGGTAGATCATCCAGCCGCAGATCGCGCCAAATATGCGAAGCACCACCCAGGGAACCTGTACATCCACAAGCTGGCGCCAGGGATGGCCATTGCGCACAAGACTGATGCGCCCCCAACTGACCAGTGGCGTTACCACGGCCGACAGGGTCAGGATCGCCAGCAGCAGCGGGATACGCGCGTCACCGAGAGCCGCGTTTGTCATATCAGTGAGCACACCCACGAGGATGGTGAAATCACCCTCGTAACGGATTGGTGTCAGGAAGCAGGCAATCCCCAGCAGTGAAGGCACCAGAAAGCGGGCGAGCATCAGATTTCCCCGTGACAAAACTCTACGTATCGCTGTACAGCGGCGACCACGCTCAGCCTTCTTTTATACCCATGATGATCGCAATCATGTCATCAAACACACCTAAGAACTTGTCCAACTCCTCGTCGGTATGCTGTGGACAGACCAGAAACATGTTGAAGAACGGCATGATCAGCAGGCCGTGGTACCACAGATAGGCATGGGCGAATTCAAACAGCCCGCCGAATCCGATCTGTGTGATTCCCGTCAGAGGATCCTCACAGCGATCCGGGATGAAGTGGAAGCAAAGGCGGTTGCCCATCATCTCAGAGCGAAACGGTGCGTTGTACTTTTCGAAGACACTGCTCATGCCCTCGTGGACGAAGTTGGCCTTCTCCAGAATCGTGTCCATGAAATCCGGTGTGAGGATCTCCTGCAGGGTGACTCGCAGTGCGCGTGTGGACATGGTGTTTCCGGTCAGGGCATTACCCAGGAAACCGAGGCCAGCACCAGCAAAAAAACCGGCCTCGTTCTGCCAGCGCTCAACATCGTCTGCGATCTCGCGAGTCATGCCGAATACGGCGCCCGGGATGCCCGATGAAATGGCCTTGCCACAGGACCACATGTCGAACTCTAAATCCTGCTTACCGACGGATCCATTCCACGCGTGTCCCAGGGTGTGTGTCTCGTCGTAGCACAGCAGTGTGCCATATTTTTTTGTCAGCTCGCGGACACCCTGGTGCCAGCCTTCGGCGGGCCATGCCCAGCCAAAGTTGCTCATGATCGGCTCCATCATGACAACAGCGACACTCTTATCGGCCAGACAAGCTTCCAGAGATTCCAGATCGTTCCAGGTGAAAATCTTCGTGCCCTGGTCCACCTCACCGTAATACTGAGGCATTTCGTGATAACGGGAGATAACACCAGGTTCCGGCATCATCTTCTGGGTCTCATCGATAGTTCCGTGATAGGTGAAGTTGGGAATCGCAATGTTCGGACGACCAGTGATGCAACGGGCAATGGACAACAGGTAGCGGTTCGAATCCGAGGCCGTCAATGCGTGCATCCATACAGGAAGTTTGAAGTGTTTCTCTAGCTCGGCGGCGGTCTCTGCCTGCTCTTCCGTGCCCATCATGGGATCGATGCCCGTCTCTAGCAGTAGCTCTGCAGCTGCACGAACGGCGGGGTTTTCCGGACCGTGACCAAACATGGATGGTGTATCACCAAACTGCAGGTCGATGTACTCGTTACCATCCACATCCCAGAGCTTGCCGCCCATACAGTGCTTGGCGAAGGGCAGGATAGGAGTCTCCCAATCTTTCTGGTAGGAACCGAAAATGCCCCAGAGCATATTCTTGCGGCCATTGTCCTGTAGCTTCTTGGAAGTAGGCATTTTTTCCAACCACAGACCCAGATACTTTTCGAAAAGCTCCAGCAGCTGCTCCTGCGGGATGACCCCGTGCTTTTCTACCTCCGACGGATAGAAGGTGGACAGGTCGTTGAAGTCCGCATTAGGCGCCCAGCGACGGGCCTTGGAATAGTCAAATTCCTTCTTAGGCACCATGTCCGACGCGGTGCGGAACGTTCTATCACCGCGCTTGGCAGAATGGCCATCTTCTACCGCCGGTATATCAAAAGCTCGCATATTCATGAGCACTACTCCGTTATTGTTTGCGCCGCTATAGCAGCGTTCGTCAGCGACATCCGATCGATCACGACGCCTCCCTGAATGACAAAGGCAATGTTTCTGGTATCACTAATTCGTAATGCGGGGTCTCCCTTGACCACCAGAAGATCCGCCTTCATGCCCTCTGCCACGACGCCAATTTGGTCATCCATGCGCAGAATCTTCGCGCCGTTGGAGGTGGCGATCTTGATCGTTTCCAGAGGAGAAATTCCCGCAGCCACATGCAACTCCATCTCGCGATGGAGACTGTCTCCGAAGAAGTTGCCGGCCGGGAAATTGCCGTCTGTTCCCATACCCAGGAGCACACCGGACTCGTGCAGCAGCTTCAGGTTTGCGAAGTTAATCTCCAGCAGAGTACTCAGCTCCGGGAAGTACTGACCCTGATAAAGTGAGTCGGGGAGGTTGTAGAACGCGTCGCGGACCGGCTCGAAAGTTTCGTAGTATCGCTCGAGCACAGGGCGACCGATAACGTCGATGATGAGCGGAGTCTCGAGGAAACCACGTTCCGTGTAATCCGGGAGCTGCCTGTGCCCGCCCATGGCCTCAAAGATCGTCAGGGTCATCATGGCGAACTTGCCATTGGCACGCATCCACTCGGCCTCGGAAGGCTCCAGCAGCGTGCACCCCCCGTGGGCAAAGGCATCAACTTCTATGACTTCGAACACATCCCGGCTGAGATTGGAACACCAGAAATCTGCAATGCCTCGTAACCCACGACGGTGGGCCTCGCGCATCACATGGCGCGCGCTCCAGTTCGAGAGACCGGCGTAAAGCTTAACAATCTCGATCCCGTCACTCTCGTAACGATCGAGTCGTTCTTCGATTTCGGCCTGACCAACAGTAGGCAGCTCAAAGACATTACTGACGGTCCGCAGTCGCTCTATATTTTCCCCTGTGGCGATAATCCGTGGGCCGCTTAGGCCTCCAGAGCGCTGTAGTTCCCGAGCTCGAACGATCAAGTCGTGATCATTACCAAGGTCCATGGTGGTAGTGACACCGGCATAAAGCAGTGCACGCATTGCTTCGTGCAGATCTTCTAACGAAGCACTCCCTACCTCATCAGCTGATGGAGGGAATACCGTGCGACCTAGATGCACGTGAAGATCGATGAGGCCAGGTATCACAGTGTGCCCAGTTCCGTCGATCACCCTGATCCCGTCGGGGAGCGGTGCTACATCGTCCGCGCCGCTTACCTTTATCTCGCTGATAAGCCCATCGACCACAAGGATGTCCTGATGCATCAACGGAGCGTTACCCAAGCCATCGATCACACTAACGTTTCTCAACAGCAGTGTTTCCGCTTGGCACTCAAGTGCCCAGGGGAAAACAAAGCCGAGCACCAAAAAAAGCGGGCCAGCAAATCGGCGCATGGCGCGAATCTCCAGTAGGTAATTGTTATGCGGTGTAAACGCCCTGCGCTTCGGTTTTAGAAGTCATAGCGGAAGCGCAGACCGTAGGTTCGCGGCATACCAACGACCTGTACCACGGCCTGATTGAAGCGCGTGTAGGTCAGCAGGTATTCCTCGTCTAGCAGATTGTCACCAAACAGCGTAACTTCCCAGGACTCAGCGTCGGCCAGGGAGATACGTCCATTCAACAACCAGTACGACGGCAGGGAAAAATCATTCACTTCACCGGTCAGGCTGTCGGTCCACACCCGGCTACTGGCGTCCACTTTGCTCTCGAAGGAGTAATCGATCACGGCGCTCATCATCAGGTCATTTGATATGGCTGAACTGTAGCCAAAGGTGCCGCTGTACTGCCACTCGGGCAGCTCAAGCTCCTCACTGGAACGATCGATCGTGACCTCGGTGTATAGACCACCGTTGGCAGGATCCTCGATGGTCTGGCGCGATGCCTCCGCATCCACACCGATGAACTTCTTGAACTCGCCCGTGGTGTAACCGATGTTCTGCGTGATTGTCAGCCCTTCGGTCACCGCAAACGCAAACTCGAGCTCCGCGCCCCAGATCTCGGTTTCCGGGGCATTTACCAACGCACCGAGCGGTCCGAAGAGAGGATCGACAATGCTGTCGGCAATCTGCTGATCCTTGTAGTCATAGAAGAACAGGGCACCGTTTAGGCGACCACGACCGTCAAGGATCTCTCCCTTGGCACCAATCTCGTAGGCGTTTAGGAATTCAGCATCCGTGTTTTGGAAGGACGCAGAGTTCGACGCCGCCGTGTCGAGGAAGCCGCCGGATTTGAAGCCACGGGAGAACGACGCATAAAGCATCAAGGCCTCGTTGGCGAAGTAATTGGCCCCCAGCTTACCTGACCACTCATTGAAGTCGATTTCATCTTCACCGATTGCACCAGGAGCACAAGGCAACGGTACGGCGAAGCAGCTGAAGTCCGCATCCGTCAGCGGAACGCCCTGATCAAACGGGTCGGCCGCAGGAGCGAATACGCCTGCACTGAGGATCTCCACTAGGTCACCGGGAAGACCCATCTTGAAGGTGGATACGTTGGTCTGCTCTCGAGTCTCTTCCGTGTAGCGCAGACCCGCGACGAACTGCAGCTTCTCGGTCAGTTGCCACTCGGCGTGGCCAAAAACGGCCCAGATGTTTCGCTCCTGAATCGGTAGCTGCCCGGCCACACCCGGGAAGTCAACGTTTTCGGGCTGGATAAACAGGGAAGTCTGCTGCAACTCATCGTAGGCCACGTTTGCACCCACCATCCAGGTGAGGTCGCCGCCATCGTCAAAGGCCAGACGCAGTTCCTGAGACCAGAGTTCCAGATCCGAGCCGAAGTACTGTCCGGAGTCTTGGTACTCGTCCCCATCGGAATCGTTATACTCTTCGCGCTCAAAGTCCTCGTAGCCGGTTACGGAGGTCAGGGTATAATCATTCAGGTCCCAATTCATAACAAGGGAACCGCCAAAGCCACTGTTGTCGATGAAGGGACGGGTATTGGGCGAAAAAATGTCCGTGTTGGGAAAACCGATGAGTGCTTCAATCTGGCCGCCGCGCGTATAGCTGGTCCAGCCCGTGCCATCGTAGGGAGCGGGTGAGTCGCTAAACGCAATGTCCGCTGCGCCCGTAAGCAGGTCCAGCACAAAGAAGTTACTGACATTGCGCATGCCGATGCCATCAGAGTCATCCTTGCTGTAGTGCAGCTCAAGGTCTGCTTCGAAGGTGGCGCTGGGCTCGAAGTGCATAGACAGGCGGACCCCCTGCTTGTCGAAACTGCCCAGGTCCGCGCCAGTGCGAACATTCGTCTGCCAACCCTCATCGCGCTTGTTCTGTGAGACTGAGAGGCGTGCGGAGATGGTGTCCGTCAGCGCGCCGTTCACGAAGCCTTCAACCTTGTAACGGTCGTAGTTGCCCACCTCGGTCATGAAGCTGGCCGCGAACTCCTGTTCAGCCCGATTGGTAATGAAATTGATCGTGCCACCGGTAGTGTTCAATCCGAACAAGTCGCCTTGGGGCCCGCGGAGGACTTCAACCCGATCTAGATCGAACAGCAGGTTGCTGGCTGTCACCGGGTAGGGCTGTGCGACTTCGTTCACATGGATGCCCACAGGGGAACTCGACAGCGCACTGGTGTCGGCGTTCTCGCCAACACCGCGGATGGCGTACTGGGAGACGCCGGTGATCGTCGGCTTTATGCGCAGATTTGGCGTCATATCTTGCAGCTTCTGAACTGTATCCGCCCCCATCGCCTGGAGCTGATCCCCACCGAATGCTGTAACAGCGATGCCTACATCCTGAAGGCTCTGCTCACGCTTCTGGGCGGTGACAACAACTTCCTCGAGTTGCTGCGCAGATGCCGGGAGGGCGGCGAGTGAAGACAGTGTCAGAAATAACGCAATGGGCTTCTTCTTGTTCATAATTTATGTCCAGGCTTTGACAAGGTTGAATCACGTATATACTAGATTTGAAATTACTTTATATCCAATAAAATCTAGTTGTCAACGCTAAAAGGGCGATTTACGTCCTATTGCCTTAATTTTTAGCAAGAAAACTAGTTATTTATTTGTATTTGAAATAAAAAAGTTGCTGTAGATTTACTATTGTTCATAGCTAACGCGGCTGTTACGTTAGACGCTCACACCATGGATAACGCAAGATGAACAAGCCAACAGTGCAATCGACAATAACGCTCGAAGAGCCCGGTTCGCACTACCGTCGTCCCACCCAGGCGCGTGGCATTGAGAAGTTTGAGCTTATCCTCGACAGCACCCACACGCTGCTCGAGACCAAGGGCGTGGATGCCATTAGTCTTTACGATGTGGCGAAACATGCCGGTGTCGCCGCAGGATCCGTGTACCACTTCTTTCCCAGCTTAGAGGCCGTACTGATCGCCTTGGTTGAGCGCTACGACCAGCGTTTTGCCGACATCTGCGCACAGCCGCTGGCCCCTGAAACAATCGACACTTGGGAAGACATTGTTGTTCGCCAATTCGAGGAAAGCCGAAGCTTCATCAACCAGCACGAGCCCGCGCTCATGCTCATCATCGGCCCAGGGCGCACCTGGGCCTCAAAGCAGGTAGACACCCTAGGGGACACTCGTATAGCGCGGGCAATGTTGTCGACATTTGAGCAACACTTTGAGTTGCCGGTGGAGCCCCAACCCGATGTGATTCTTCATTACGCCATTCGCTTACTCGAGGGTTTCTGGGAGCTCTCTTACCAACAGCACGGCTACGTCACAGACGAGATTTCTCGGGAGACTAATCGCGCAGCAATCGCCTATCTCGGCCTTTACTGGCCGAAATATCTGCCGCGCCGACCAATCAGCGAAGTTTCACAAGAAGATCGAACTGCAATCGAGTGACCGGGTGTCGCCAAAATGAATAACACTGGCAAGCCCTCGGGCCGAGGGGTCGATTGAAGCAAGTGCCTAACTTGCTGCTGGGGCGGATTGATCGCAACAGGCTAAGGCCTGCTGTGACCCCTGCGGGGCGCGGTCGCTTCGCTCCCGCGTCTAAATTGCTGCGCAATTTGTCGAACAGCGGTTCTCACCGAAACCTAACCCTCCAAACGAAAAACCCCCGCCGATGGCGAGGGCTTGTCATTTGGTAGGACCAGGCGGATTCGAACCGCCGACCTCTACCATGTCAAGGCTTCCAGGACTCACCGAAACACGTTTAGACATCACAAAACTAGCATATTTTTCCTGTCGTGAGATCGAGGCGAGGTGTTTTTTTATGGCATTGGGCCGCTAATAGTTTAAATCGATGCGCAACTCTTTGGATATCTTCGATTCACGGTGTAGCCTTATCGGGTCTTCGAAAAGCGAGAAGCTTAGCAGCGTCGATTACAAAAGCACTGCGCAACTTGGTAACGCGTCTAAGTCACTCGATGAGACTTTTTTGGCGCCGCCAGCATCCCCAGCGCAGCCTGTGCCCGGGTTGGGTGGGTTAGCGACTCTCATTTTGGCGGGCTTATTAGGCATCATTGGCATTCTCGGTCGCCGCAGGGTTACCTCTGCACATTAGGTC
>Ga0209653_1001752_pt1 | contig 16979 bp, 27 predicted proteins | sample SaaInl6LU_22_DNA_FD_184644 | JGI IMG/M metagenome (GOLD analysis project Ga0209653, IMG submission 184644) | Marine microbial communities from expanding oxygen minimum zones in the Saanich Inlet - ESP_116LU_22_DNA (SPAdes) (version 2) | ecosystem: Environmental > Aquatic > Marine > Intertidal...
GTGGGTGGTCAAACGATAACCTCTCAGGTATTGTCGTTAATGTTAATATTATTTTTTCTTGTGTCATAATGTACCTTCAATTCTATTTTCCCAATCACCGTCTTTTATGTGTGGCCAAACAATCCATCTATGTGGTTTCTCCTCCGTTTGGAATTCTCTCCAAATATTTAACCATTCTTTACCTGTAGATAGTAATCCCTTTATTTCTGAAGAGTCCATATCTTTTCTATGTAATGAAACACCGTCTTTATCTTCAAAGATTACCGCCCAAAAATCATATTCTTTATCCGTACCAAAGTTGGAAATATGTAAATCAATACAATGTTTGAACACTTTTAAGAATGATTCATCGAACTCTTCCCCATACAACGGAGGGTTTGGTGCAATTTTATTATCTAAAGTATATTTCTGTACGGCTCTTTTATTAAAGGATAGACCAGCGTACCTCTCATAGTCTTCTAACGTACGTACCGTTCCAAAGTCATAAATACCAAAATCGATGTCTTTCTCTAATCCGTCCATTTGGAATAGTTTTCTATTTCTAAGATGTGATCCGTTATTTTTATCCACCCACTTCTTATCATCGTCCCACTGTTTAGTTCTACCCTTTCTTGTGTATTCATGCCAAGCAATAACTTTATGTGGGTGAAATAGATCGTATCCATGGGTGTATGCCCTAACAGCTATACTAATTTCTTCTCCGTGGAAATAATATTGTGGATCATGAGGAACTTCCTCAACGAACGACCCTAAACTGAATGCGAAGTGTGCTGAATAGAATCTAGCAGGTACTGGTGATGTCAGTTCAGACCAATTAGGTATCGTTGCAGGTAAAAAGAAAACGGCCCCTTCCGGTATAAACCTATCGAAGTTCATTAACCATGGTTCATTTACCCTTCCTGACGGATCATTTTCTGGATCGTATGAGGATATATAAGAGGTAAGTAATGGTTTTTCGTGTCCTTTATCTTGTAAGTCTTTTAACATACTAATTAATTCCGTATCCCAACCTTCAATAAAACGATGGTGGGAATCTAATTGTAATGTGTATTCTTCCCCATCGTAAAGTTGTTGTAAAGAGTTTCTTGCCCAACAAGCACCCTTAGATTCACTATAGTCTACATCGATGATTCTAAACCTTTCATCATCTTTAAATTCGTCTATATTATCCCACTCATCATCTTTAGAGTGTTGCCAACATATACCGAAAACTAAGTTGTCAGGGTTTGTTGATTTACTAATACAGTCCCTCAAAGTATTCAGTAGTTCGGGGTCTCTGTATGAGGCAATTTGTATAAAAATTTTTCCGTTTTTACTCATATAATTTAATGTTTACGTCAATATACAATTTTTTTAGGTAAAAAGAAAGTACTATGGGTAGTTGTTTGATTAAAAAAAAATATGTACATTTGTCATATGATAGAAAACAATTCAAACAACGTACCTAAAGTGGTAATGGATCACGTGGGGACAATTATTAATGGACTGACGGATAGTGGATTCTTTGACGATTATGATATTGGTAAGGAATATGCCCATAAATTATTTAATGAACTTATTATGGAAAGGTACGTTAACGATCCCTCTTTAGATATTGAATATTTTTGGAATGAAGAGGAATTTAACCTTATTTTAAATAAAGTCGTAGTTGGTTCTATGTTACACCAATTAAAGGAGGATGGGGTCGTGGAATCTTATGAAGATGAAAATACCGAAGAAACCTTCTTTCTAACCGATAAAGGGAATAAATTAATTAAAAAAGACAACAATGAACAATAAGACATTATTTGATTTTGATGACCTGTTAATAGAGCCAGCATCCACATCAGTTATTAATTCTAGATCTCAAACATTACCATTTTACGAGGAATTTGTAGAACAAGGGGTTTATAACAAAAAACTACCTTTAATGACGGCACCAATGGATACCGTTATATCAACCGAAAATATTAAATACTTTAGTGATTTGGGTATAACCCCCGTACTACCCAGAGTTAAGAATCCAACTAACTCGTATGTTTCCCACGAATATTTCTTATCATATAGTTTAACTGACTTTAATAAAATATTTTTGGATAATACGGTTGATGTCGATAATGGTGATCAAATTTATGTATTAATTGATATGGCAAATGGACACATGTCTAACCTACTCACCTCAACCAATAAGGCAAAAATAAAATATGGGGATAAAATGGTCCTTATGGTTGGTAATGTTGCTAACCCCGATACCTTCAATATTTTATCACTGACAAATGTCGACTATATTAGAATCGGGATTGGAAATGGTGGAGGGTGTTTAACTACTGTTCAAACAGGAGTGGGTTACCCTATGGCATCATTAATTAGTAGTTGTTATAAAATAAAAAAGAACAACCCACTTATAAAAACTAAGATAGTTGCCGATGGTGGATTTAAAAACTACTCTGACGTAATAAAGGCATTGGCCTTAGGTGCCGACTACGTTATGTTGGGTTCGATTTTTAATAAATCATTAGAAAGTTGTGGGGAAACCACTAAAGTAAATGGTTATTTGCGTGAGGTGGTAGATCAATACAGTAAAGAGTCTCTCGACATGTTTAACGTGGATATACCCCTATATAAAGTTTTCAGAGGTATGAGTACTAAAGAAGTTCAGAAATCTTGGGGTATTGAGGATTTAAAAACGTCCGAAGGTGTCGTACGAGAAGTTAAAGTTGAATACACTTTAAAAGGGTGGGTCGATAACTTTACTTCTTACCTAAAATCGGCAATGAGTTATACAAATAAAAAAACACTCCATCAATTTGTTGGGGGAGTGTCTTATAATCTTATTTCAAGAAGTTCTTATGAACGGTTTAATAAATAATTAACCGATATTAAATCCTTTATCATCGGCAGTAAAGTCTTTATCTCTATGCATTCCATCTTTAATATAGGAACGAATTAATTTAGAGACAGTTATATTCTTTTTATCTGCAACTTTTTCTATTTCTTTGAAGTAAGCTGGAACGATCCTAAACGATAACATCTGTATAAGTTGTTGATTTTTAGGTTTGTCGGATTCTTTTGGTTTCTGACTTTTCTCTTCTTTTGATTTTTTAGATGCCATAGTTGTTATGTTTTAGTTTATAAATATTTGTTATTGTCGGTTTTTTTATGTACATTAATATAAAATATAAATATATGCAAAAATACAATAACCCAGAAGTAGTGAGTGAAGTTGAAAAACAATATCCAGAAACGACAGACCTATTCAAATCAATACTTAATGAACAATATGAATTATTTTGTTTAAAACAATCAAATTATGGTCCTGATAATATTTCTTTAGGAACCTCATTAGAGAAAAAAGAGGATCGAAAAATGTCTCAAATGGGTTTATGGTTCAGGATGAATGATAAAATACAGAGGTTGAAACAATTAGTTGTTTTAGGTAACAAAGATAATGTTGGTGAGTCAGTGAAAGACACATATCAGGACCTATCAGTTTATGGGATTATTTGTCAAATTGTGTCTCAAGGTAAGTGGGGTAAATAAAAATTACGTGGTAATGTGATATTTATTAATAAACGAGAAAACTTATGGGAATAAATGTAGACACTAATCACCCTTCATTTAGACAACTAATTGAAAAGATTAACGGAAACGTTACTAGTAACATTGATATTACTAAGTATTTTAATTTAACTGAAGATAAGAAGAGAGGTCTTTCTTATTTAACACTAAAGTTGGTTAACCAATCAATAGGTGGTAAGATAAAAATGACCGAAAACGAGTTTCTCAGTTTGGTGACAATTCTTTGGAAAAAGAATGAGGAGTCCGAGAACTATGAGTTGGCATCTATCTTTAAAAACATAATGGGAAATTTTAGTTCTATCTATAGCGCAATTAAACCCGTAAAAAGAGTTAGGAAAATTAACGTTAAGTAATTTCTTCGTATTTTACACACTCTATTAATTCACAAAAAACTAAGGTGTTGTTTTTGTACACTCTAAATGCAAATTCAACACCTAACCATTCTTTCACTAATTGGATATTTTTCACCCTACCTTCTTGGTATTCGGCGTGTATGATATAAAGTTCACCATTTATGTTTCTTACCGGTCGTTTATTTAATGGAAATGACGGCATTAAAATATAAAATCGGTTTTAATTTCACATTTATCTGTGTTATCATGATCTTCCCACCCTTTAACCGGTCTATCATTTAAAAAATAATAACACTTAATTTTATTCTGTTTCACAAATTTAATGTGTTTGTGGTAGGCGTATGGTACAGTAGCACCAGTACTTAACACAAGACTCTTATTATTATATATAGAAATAACCTTTATAATAAGATCTTCAGTATCATCCCAAACCCTCTCTTGAGCTTCTAATAATCTCCACTCACCTCTATTGAGGTATTTGTTTTGTAATGAACAATTCAAATATGAGAATGTCAGAAATAGGTTCTCTTTACTGTCTGAGAATGTCGCTGCGGGTGCCATGTGACCTTTATCCCATATATTTCTATAATAATCTTTATTGTCGGAAGTGTGAATACCTTCCTCAGTATGGAAATTCATAGAACCCCTGTCCACGTTCTTAACTCTATTTTTTGATGTATAGATAACCCATATTGGTTGTTCCAATGTCTCGGAATATTCTACACTAAAAACGTTATTTTTAATTTTAATTAATCCCCCCTCTTTATTTTGTGCGTGTGTGTTTAAACCAACCACCAATAGTAGGGAGAAAGTTAATTTTGTAATAATTCCTAATTTCATAATATAATTTTGAGTATTTTTTTAAGTGCTTTGTCATCGACATTAACTTTATGATATTCCAACCCATATTTTATTAATGTGTCCTCAATTTCAAAATCCAATTTTTTGGATTCCTCTAAATTTTGGTATCTTTCAGAATCGTTGTGTTTACCCTCGGTTCTCTGTAATAAAATATTTATGTTTTCATATTTGTTATAAATATCCAAAACTAATTTATCGAAGGTATCCCCATAAAGTGTCGCTGGGTACTCATCGGATTTATATAAATTTTTATAAACCATGGATAAAAGTATGGGAGAATCTAAAATTATATAATCAACCTTATTAAATGATTTAACAATTCCTCTATGTTGATTGGCCAAAACAAAAAGTTGGTCTCTTATTGCGGAGTGGTTTTCGTCCCAAGCTAGTAGTTTTGGGAATTCGTATGGATTATCACAATTAATGTGTTTCTTCTTTAACTTGTAGGTGATTCCCGATGCAATAGACGATTTACCAATTCCCGGTCCCCCGAATAGATTTATAATTTTACTCATAATTTGAATATAGATAAATTTATTTTGGAAATAAACGAAAAAAATTATCTTATTTTTGTTGAACATCAAAAAAGCTTGTATTTATTGATATATAAATTTATATGGATACACATATGTTAGAAATATTTGGTGTTATAGTGGTTTCGGTAATAACTGCGGTTATCGGTCCGAGCGTGGTGGAAGTAGTTAAAAATAAATTAAAAAAGGATGAATTTAAAGATCCCATTGTTGATGAGGTCGAGCAATCATCTGTGATATTGGATGAGTTGGACTCGATAATGTCCGAATTAGGGTCTGATAGGGTGTGGATACAAATGTACCATAACGGAGGTCACTTCCTAATCACTAATAGGTCGATACAAAAATTTTCGATTATGTATGAGGTATCGTCTCCCGGAGTCAGTTCAATAGGTCATATCTTTAGTAATTTACCAATTAGTTTATATTCTAGGGCAACAGAACAATTATTAAGTGAAGGACATATTTATATAGAGGACTATAGTGACCCAAAAGTTGCTACTTATGGATTAAAATCAGCCGGAGAAACAACAGGTACAAAATCATCATATGCGGTTGGATTATTTGACATAAAAACAAATAAATGTATCGGGTCATTAGGTTGTGATTACCTTAAAAAGAAATCACTAAGAAATAAAGATTTACAATTCTTAAACGAAAGAAGTCAAAGGGTTGCCGGGTACCTTTCCACCCTTTTAAAATAATTTAATATGAAAAAATATATTTTTACTGAGAGTCAAGTCAAAAACATTTTAGATAATGTTGTTGAAGAAAAATTATTATCAGAACAAACTGACGAAAAAAATGCAAAGAAAACAATACAATGTTTTTTAAATAAAGTGGTTGGGTCTAACTTAAAAATAGATGGTCTACATGGTGACACAACTAAAGAGGCCGTAAGAAAATTCCAATCCACAAAGAAGTACTTAGATACTGACGGTATTTGGGGTTATTCTACAGGTAAATCCCTGAACGATAAAGAAAAGAAGATAATGGACGATTGTAAATCCGAATATGGCGATATAATCGATAAGTTTCTTTCTTGGATTGGTCTAAGTTAAAGTGATTTTGTGCAATCGTCAAATACTTTAGCAATTTCACTAAAACATTTAAAATCATAACATTCAGAGTAACCTCCGAATGTCTTCAGAACAGGTCGGTAACTTTTTACCGACTTTTTCTTTTTAAGTGTCTTATGTATTTTTTTCTCCACCTTTTCCGCATCTGGAGTGTCAATCCTCCTTAGTATAGATTCAATCACATACCCCTCATATCCATGATATTTAGAAAATCTTCTTAGAATAAACTTTTTAGATGTTATCCCTATCTTAACGAAGGTTATCCCGGTTTTCTGTTCTTTCATTAATATGAAATACAGAGATTTAGGTAATTTGGATATTACTTTTTTCTTTCTTTGTTTACCTACCATTAACTTCTTACTTACGTAGTTGGTTGCCGACTCAATTGTCTTAAACTCCTTTACGTCCCTATACGGGTTTGGTATATACTTTTTAAATCTTGCAACAAACAGGAGTTTACCGCTATCTACCTTATAGGTGACCGACCCACGTTTTTTTATTTCGTATATGGTGTAGAACCCCTTTTTTAAAATGACTTTTTCCATTTAATGTGTAATTATAAGTTTATTAATATATATGTTAAAGACACATAAAACGTAAACTTATTGATTATGTGGTTACAATTATTACATATTTCCATATATTTATATGGTACAAAAGTTTATTATAGATTATGAACCTAAAAAATATCGTTTACGACATACTCCTTGAGGAGTTCCAAAATAAAAAATTACTTAGTTTTTTACACGATCAGTGGAAGAAAGAAAATAACGGTCTAACCATACAAGACGTCGAATTTATTGCAATTCGTTTTATGGGGGGAAAAGATGATGATGGTACTGTAATACCACCATTAAAAGATAAATTATCGACGAAAAGACCTCAAGTAAAGTCTTTCTTAAATAGGTTCGATGGTGAATACGACACATCGGTTTTTGACCCGAAAAACCTAAAAGATATAACTAAATACAGCCTAAAACAAATAAAGAGTTTATTCTTAGAATTTAATATTAATTTAGAAACAATTATGAGTTCTGAAGAATACTTCTATGAAAAAGGTGGGGTTAGTAAAGACGAAAAAGTTGCCTATTCAGAAAATTATTGGAAGGGTGATAGTCTTAAAATTTACGACGATGGTGAAGGTTTTAGAATATATGAACCTAAAAATCAAAGAGATTCAATTCTCTTCGGATATTATCAACAAAAAGTGGCATCTGAAAATTTCCCTGACAGATCAAACAAGTGGTGTGTAACAAATAAACCCGGAGAACAAAGTATGGGGAATCTATGGGCTAGTTATAGAAATGAGAGAAGTTACTACTTTGTAATAGATGAAACTAAGGACCCAACGAATCAATTCCACTTAAGTGTTGTACAACCATTAACAAATAGTAGTGACGAATATTCATTCAGAATAACTAATTTACCAAACACTAATGGTGATGCTAAGATAAAATTACAAGATAATGATGTTAATTCTTGTCTTCAGTGCATTTACCCACAGTTAAGAAATGAAGAGGCGTTATCTAAACTAAAAGTTAAACCTTATAACGAGGTAGACGAATTAAATGTAAAAACAGATGTGGCAACAAGAGTTAATGAAACCGAGGGCAATAGATACGAATTTAGAAGAGTTGAGAGACCTTTAAAGGTTCGTTACATACAAAACGGTGGTATATTATCTAAAAAGTCCTCATTTGAGTCTATGGATGATGATTTGGTAAGATTCTACATTAATGAACTTACCAATAATAATGTTGATGACATGTTTAACAATTATGAGTCCTTTAAATACCTTATTAATAGAAGTGGTGTAAAGGGAGCACTATCCGAAAAACTACTTAGAGTTGCCGAAGAAAACAATATGGATCCCAAATATTTTGGAATATCCACAATAATGTTAAACATAATTAAACACCAATTTAAGACTGTTTTTATCTCTAAACAAGATAGTGATATAAAAATTGTAGAAAGTAAAGATAATCGACTTATTGGGATATTAGATGGGTCGACCGGTGAGTGGGTTAAACTAAATGGTATAAAATACGGACCAGATTATAAAGAATTAAAAACAGATTATGGTGTCTTCGATTTTGATGGTGAGAATGAAAAAGTTGACGATGTTAATCCAACACCTGAAGAAGAACCATCTGATGATATAGAAAAAGATAATTTACAGGAACAAATTGATGAACAAACAACGTACGTTGTTCAAACATACTCTAAAGATGGTAATGAGAGTAGTAGTGATAATTTCTACGTCATAGATAACATTATAGATGGTACCGCAGAAGTAACAATACTTTCCCATAAGACTTGGGAGTCTGTAGGGAAACCGTCCTTCCTACCTGTAGACTCAGATAAGTATGATTTCGATAAACCATACAACACAATTGATAGTAAGGTTCAAGGACCTATTAACGAAAAAGAAGAGACCATATAGGTCTCTTTTTTATTTTAGTTTTATCTTATACCCACCAAACTTTTTCATATAGGTCGATATTTTAGTCCCAAACCCATCCTGTTTATTTTTACCGTACTTTAAGTATGACCTTACTCCTCCAACACCTGCCAAATGTGCAGATGCAAGTATACCCGATTCAGTAATATATACACCGTTAACAGTGGTGTTTTTGTATTTTTTAATTGTTCTTGACAATCTACGTTTATTATGTTTTAATAAATCGATCATTGCACTCTCTTGCATTTCAGGGGCGTTTAGGAACTCTTTTTTAGATACATTATAACCCAAATCAGATAGTGTGGATTTACCAAATTGGTACTTACCCATATACCCGTATTTATTAACCACATCATATCGATTACCACTTTCTTTGAACCCAATTTTATTTAAGAATAACTCTAATTCGTTAACCTCTTTTATTATTTCTTTAGGTTTCTCTTTAATGGGTACACTAACCTCTAATAGATCTATTTTCTCAAATGTAGTATACTTGTCACTCACCTTTGGTGTGAACGAAGTTAAAATGTATACAATTAACATTAAACCATACACAATATGTTTGTTTTTAGGTAAACCCATAATAGTTGTTTATTTGTTATTTCACAAAAATACCCATTTTATGGGTTAATACCAAATTTTTATTTAATTTTGTCTTAATTAGAATTATAATATATTTATCAATAAAAGAAATATCATGAAAAAAATCATATTGACCACGGAACAACTAAATAAAATCACGGAACATGTTTCTTCACAAAATTTAAATGAGAGCATTAATAACGATAGGTACGAAACAGAATGTACTATTGATTTTAATTATGGTGGCGAGTTAAAATATAACGGTAACGAAGTTGAGTTAGTTGAGTGTTCATATAAGGTTAGGGTATCATATTTAATTGAAATGGAACACAGATCTTGGGGTATTAAAGACGTATCTTTATATGACATACAAGGACCAGAGGAAATAGAGGCAGACATAACATACTATGAAGGCGATAGTGATGACCCGACAGAGGAGACTATTACTATTAAACTATCATGGGAAGGTGTAGATGTGGAAAAAGAGAATGGCGGTGTAATTACCATAGATAATGATGTTGAGATTGATCTAAATAACGACCAAAACGGTGAGATTGTTGCCACCAGTATAGGTGTGGTTGTATATTCTATTTAATACCTTTTTTTACTCTATCTGAGTATTTGAACCTATTGGGGTTTGACATTATCTCGGCCTTTGAGAATAATCTTTTCTTTCTTGTTCGAGATAATGTTCTTTTACCTTCATCCATATCATATTCATCACTGTTAGGTGATGCATCACTTACTTTATTATAATCTAAATCTTCCTTTAGAGTGGACTTTAGATTTTCAAACTGAGATTCACTTATTTTTATCCTTATCATTACCTTTACTTAGATTTTTTTTATAGTATTTGTACTTTAATTCGGGGTTACTAATAAATAGTACTGAAAGAGGGTTTATTCTGTGAGTCCTCACTTTATATGACGTCCCACGATTTTTAGTTGCTCGACAAGATAAAAGACTCAAAAACAGTACAATAAATAGTATACGTAACATCTTCATAAATATAGGATTAATCGACTATTTTGGTTTTTTTATGTATTTATTATAAAAGGAAGTTATGAAAACATTTTTAATTATTTTAGTATTATTAGCCCTCTTATTGGGTGTTATGGTTTATCTTATTAAAAGGGGTAAGATAAAAGATGATGATAATGACTTCATTCCAGATGTAATTGAGGATAAGGTTGACGAAGTGAAGACCAAAGTTAAAAATACGTCTGAAGAAGTTAAACGTAGGGTTAATCGAGTTAAGGAGGAATTAGGTGATGTTAGTAAAGCCGCAAAGAACTTGACCGAACAAACCGGTGACGTAATTGATGCCGTAAAGGGTACAAATAGAAAGGGTAGGAAACCTAAAAAATAACCCAACCAAAAAGTAAAGAAAAAACCCTCTAATTAGAGGGTTTATCTTTTTTAGGGGGTTGAACACCCTTTTTTAATTCATCTTTCTTTAAGTAGTGTGATTTAGTTGCTTCCTTATGTTTATTAAGGATTTTTTTTCTTTCGTCATCTGACATTCCAAATACTGACATAGTTCTTAGTTTAAAATTTTTATTTATTAGTGTCTATTCACGTTTTATTATTTCCGTTATGAAGTAAGATAGTAAAATATTTTTACTTTGTCAATACTCTATACCGAATAAACATAGTTGTTTTTCTAATATAGAGAAACATTCCTCAAACCCATTTATCTCTGCATCTTCTCTACATGTTAGGTCCCCTCGACCTGATGAGTAAACCTTACCATCACCTAACGTTATTGTGTAAACCCAATGATTAACACATATTCTTTCAATCGTTAAAAAGACGTATTGATCATCGAAAAAATAATATAATTTCTTAATATCATAACTCTGTAACGTTGATGGACACAACACACCCACGTAAGGGAACATATTTTCAATGAACCTTGAGTAGGAACGGTTATAGTCTCGTTTTATTTCCTTCCAATTTAACATAAACAATTATAATAATCTATATATTTATTTAATATGAAAATTAAACTAAAGGAGTCACAACTTATAAATATAGTCAAACTTCGTATTATTGAGGAGGAGGAGAAAAATGTGGTTACCTCTGTTATTGATATGTGGTCGAAACTAAGAAGTAATAAATTCGGTGCCGAATTACTTAATAATTTACTTTATAATAGTGACCTTAATTTAGATACGGATATAAACCCTAACTTTGATCCCGAGAATAGTTCTCCTGAGGAATTTACGAAGTTTAATATATTACCGTTAGAAGATACACGTATTAATAGTGATTACGGACCAAGGAATATTAGTGGTAACGCAAGTAAGGACCATAAAGGTTTAGATTTATATGCAAAATCGGGTACCCCTGTTTATTCTCCCGCCAATGGTAGGGTAATTGCGGCCAAAAATACCGGTAGTAACCCTTGTGGTGGTTTTATAAAAATAGAACACGGGGAATACGTAACAAAATATTGTCACCTTAGTAAGTGGGTGGTTTCAAAAAACGATCCTGTCGTAAAAGGACAAATAATCGGTTATACAGGGGGTGGTAAAAACGACCCATTTAGGGGTAGTTCTACGGGACCACATCTACATTATGAAGTTTTAAAAAATGGGACACATGTTGACCCAAAATTAGTTCACGGAGGCTTTTCATAAACTTGTTAATAGTTATAGGTATTCAAACTATAATTATGGAAATAATAGATTTTTTTTATGATGAAGTAAGTCAGATACTTACTGTCATTTTCACTACAGACCCGGATAGTGATTTAACTAGAACGTCACATATTACTCTTAACGATATAAAATTATATTCAACACTTTCTGTGGATGAGGAAGATGTTATTGAATGTGATGAAGATTTTATAATAGAAATATTGGAAGAATATTTTTATGACCACGAATTACCCGAAGAAGGACTATTTTAGACGATTTTTTAAAGTTTTTTGGTACAAAACAAATTAAAAAACTATTTATAGTAAAGTTAAAACATTTGTTTTAATTTTATATAAAAATAACGTCAATATGGTCTTCGAACTTCCACATTGATGTCAATAAAAAAGTGTTACATTGAAGTTAGGAATACTAAATTTAGTAAAAATCTTCTGCATCTGTATTGTTATTTTATTTATGCAGAATGACAACCAACCCACAACCATAAAAGTGGGAGAAGTGACAAATGAGATCCGTATGGGTCGATTTGCTGGTAATCGCAACTTATCTGTTGGCGTTAAAAACATTTTAGAAGAAATCTTATTAGATTTAGATTATGATCTTACAGAAAGGGCCACCACACAAATAAATGTGAGGTTGGTCTTTTTTGATGTTAAAAACATAGGTAAGAGTTTCGGTTTATACCATAAAGATGTTTCATTAACACAGATAATTGCCATAGGTGAACTATCTGTTAATGGTAAAATTGTAAAGACCACCACTCAGAAGGGACAATCTAAACAAATATCGACATCCACTCTTATCGTTGCCGAAGACGGCACATTTAACCAACAAACCGCGTCTATCGCATTAAAAAAAGTTTGTGAAAACATAATTAAAAATTTATTAAAATGAGAAAGAAATTAATTTTATTGATTAGTGTATTATTTTGTGTGTCTACGTACTCACAATCTAGATTAGATTATACAACAACAAATACGGTCACTATGGTCGGAGACACATTAGTTGTGAGTTTTAAATATATAAAGGGTAATAACCAAAATGATGGTTATTTATCACAATTTGACTTTGAGTATAACAATAAATTACTATCATATATCGACAGTGATTGGGGACTACAGTCAAACCCTAATGCTCAGAGAGCTAGAAATTCTTGGAATGGGTATAAGTTTAATTTTGACCAAACTAAAGATTTAACGGATTTTGACGGACAATACATTAGTTGGTTAAGTGGTTCGTCGACATACCAAACAAGTTTAGATTGGACCGTAGATAGGGTTACCATACAGGATGCAAACCCATTCGTTAGTGATAATAATTTTATTACTTATTACTTCAAGTTGAAAGATAAGTCAAATTCTAATTATAATAATTACGATAACCTAATTAAAATGAATTGGGTAAACTATAAAGACATTGATGGGGTACAAATAGATGTGACCGGACAAGAAAACATAGGGTTAGATAATATTCAAGGAGGGGACGCGGGTACTGTTACACTTAACCTATTTTCAAATATTATTAGTCAAAATATATCCGTTGGTAGTGATTATTCATACACAATACGGTTAAATGGTAATTCAGAACAACCATTAATGTCGGGAGTGTTTGATGATAGTGGTCAGGCGACAGTGGTTGGTTTGGAAAACGATGTTGAATACTATGTTAATATTAGTCTATCACCAACTTCAGAATATCTTAGTGATGTTGTGACGGTGTCTGACTTAGCATTGGTTTTCACTGAATCTATAGGTGCCGGATCGTCACCTGACGAACAAACGTCCACGTTTGATTATAAAATACAATCTTTACTATCAGATGTAAATGGGGACGGTAATGTCGATTTTTCTGATTCATATCTAATATTGGCGTATTTGCAGGGAATCACTACAGATTATAAATTTATAAGTAGAGAATCTTCTGTATTTAACATATCAGGACTTAAAGATACCTTTGGGGAAATAAACAGTGAGGGTGTGGTAACTTTTAACGATGTTATAAAACCAACAGACAATAATAAATCCTTTGATTTTGCACATGCATTGAGTGGGGACGTTAACTTTTCACATTCTTTTGAACCTACATCTACCAATTCTACATCATTTAACAAATCAAACGTAAGAAGTAATAAATCGGTTGGATCTAAATTTAATTATAGTAACTCAAATATCGATTTAGTATCAGAAATTATTAATAATGAAGTTATTTTCTCAATAAACTCACAAATTACCGGTATGGTGGGGTCACAATTTAATATTGAGTACGATAGATCAAGATTAACCTTAAAAGAAGTTATCTTTAATACGGGTAATGAAATGACAAATTTCTCTAACCATATCGAAAATGAGGGTAAGGTAAATGTTGGGTCATTCGATATAAATTTTACGTCAACAATAATGACGGGAACCCCTTATAAGTTAGTTTTCACACCTAAAACCACAATACAGAACACATCAGGACTAATCTCTTTTAGAGTAAAGGAAGGGGTAAAAACAGATGGTACACCAATAAACTTTATAATTGAATAAAAAATGAAAAAAATACTTTTATTATTAACCATGATTACAGTTTTATCTTGTAATCCTGAAGAACCATTCGGACCCATAGAACCAAATGAAATACCGACACCTGAATCATTAATTATAAACGATGTGATGGGTATTAAGTTAGAATCTTCAATTGTGGTGGATGAGGTAAGAATGAACGTTAAGTTACCTCACAACGGAACTTATAGAATTAAAATAAAAGATATAACGGGTAAAGTTATATCTCAGGAAAAAATAACATCTTCCATGGGGGATAATATTCTTTCGGTTTATACTTCTGTCTTACCAAAAAGTTCGTATACAATAGAATTATATGATAATAACAATAAATTGGGAGGTGCGGTTTTCTCAATGGATAATTAAATTAAAACAAATTAAAATGAGTGAAGAAAAAGAAAAGGGGTTTTTTGAAAAAATTAAAACCCAAATAGTAACCGGTGTTGGAGTAATTTTAGCTGGTGTGGGAACAATGTTTATGGATGAAGTAAAGTCGATGGTTGGTATCGGTGACGATGAGGTTACCGTTGAACAATCATTACCCCAAAAACAAGAAAACACACAAACACAGAGTGTGAATGTAACAGGACCAGCAATTACTATTAATATACCCGAACAAAAAAAGGATACAGTAGTTAAAAAAATATACGTTAAAGATAAACCTAAACCTAAAGAAAAAGAGGATTTAGATTGGTAAAATAATTTAAAAAAGAAAGATATGAAAACATTTAATAAGTGGTGGATAAAAAACGGTCAACTTGCAGGATTTATATTCCTCATCGTTTACCTAAATGGGTTTTGGTTTACGTTTCAAAGTGAGTTCCAAAATAATGAATATTACCCAATGGCTTGGTTAATCCAATTCTTCGGTTTGGCTGTGTGGTATTCGTGGCAATCAAGAAAACACGGTTGGAGATTACCAAAGGATGTAAAGGACACCCATTCGTGGTAAAATTAAAACATAATTAAAGTAAGGAAAAATGAAGAAATTTATATTATTATTTTTTGTAAGTACGTTAGGGTATGCACAAATAGGGACAATTAAAAGTGAAACTTATCAAGCTGAATTTGAGAAAAAACAATCAATAGACGACGTATCGGACTATAATGGACCTATGATCCCAATAGCATTACTAAATATATCGGCAACGGATGATGTTTATGAAATGTGGCCAGAATTAAAAGACGCAAGAATTGGTTTGGGTGTAACAAATATGGTTATCGAGTATCTGGATTGGACAAATAGATTTCAATTTGTTGAGGAAAAAGACGAAATCAAAGAAAGAATGAAAACTCAGTGGAAGGCCTCTAAAAAGGGGGTATCAGAAAATAAAGTTTATGGGTTTGGTAAGATTAAACTTGCTGAGTATTTTGTTACTATAGAAATTTATGACTTTTCGGTATCTGAAGATGAAGTGGTAGCGTTAAAAGATGGTGTCACTCAAACACAGATAACACGTTTAGGGTTACAGGTTAGGTTTACCAATGCGACCAACGGAACGTATTACGTGGGTAGTGGTTTAGGTGAGGCAAAGACAGTTAAAAAAACTGAAGGGTTATTAAATAATTTAGAAGAAATAAATTTCAGACAATCTGCCATTGGTGTAACAACTAGGAAGTCTTTGGAGACAGCATCCGCTAGAATAGTTTCTAGAATGATAAGAAGAGGTATATTTCAGAACTAAATGAATGAAAAAACTACTATTCATATTAATACTTACTTTTTCGAGTACGTCTCTCTATTCCCAAGTCTTTACTCAAACATTTGTAGATAGATGTACAAACGAGGTAAAAATAGTTACCGCAAACTTTACCACCGGATCAGCCACCGTTGCATTCTACAATAAAGTTCGTATTTTTACGTATCAAGAATTCTTACAAGGTGAATTGCAAGTATGGTTAACTGAAACTTATAATTGGTATACAACTCTTTCACCGTGTTCGACAACAACTCAACAAACACAAACTGCACAACAACAGGCCCAACAAGCACAACAACAAGCAGAACAGGCCGCCGCTGCCGCTGCGGCTGCCGCTAATTCACAATCCGTACCACCACCAAATACAACAACAAATGGTTCGACAAATACAAATGGTTCTTCTTCATCTACAAATACTGGTTCTTCGAATTCAAGTGAGGGAAATTCATCTAATGGTGGTAGTGGAAATTCTGAAGGGGGAAGTGAGACAGGTGGAGGAACTGAGGGAGAAACAAAAACTGAAGAGACTAAATCAGAGGAAACTAAATCTGAAGAAGAAGTAAAGGAAGAAAAGAAAGAAGAATCTAAAGAGGAAAAAGAAGAAGAGAAGAAGGAAGAAGAAAAAAAGGAAAAGGAAGAAAAAGAGAAA
>Ga0209653_1001754_pt1 | contig 16971 bp, 13 predicted proteins | sample SaaInl6LU_22_DNA_FD_184644 | JGI IMG/M metagenome (GOLD analysis project Ga0209653, IMG submission 184644) | Marine microbial communities from expanding oxygen minimum zones in the Saanich Inlet - ESP_116LU_22_DNA (SPAdes) (version 2) | ecosystem: Environmental > Aquatic > Marine > Intertidal...
ATCATTTGAGTGAGGGTTTTCCTATTAGAAAGTTTTTTGTGTCAACAGTTTAATGTTGTGGCATTGCGTTTACGATTTAACTATGAAATGAACATCATTTGAGTGAGGGTTCTCCTAAATGCGATCCAGTTCCATTCGAACCATCCGACGCGCCGAGCTGTCCCGGGCAGCGTTCGAGGCCGTGATTCGATATGGTCTGCGCAAGACCACGCTGGACAAGGTAGGCGACATTGCAGGTGTGTCCAAAGGGGTGGTGCTGCACCACTTCAAGGATAAAAGCGCTTTGCTTGAGGCAGTGTTTCGCAGGTCGAACTCTCTGCTGAGCGAATCCGTCGTCGAGCTGTATCGCTATGCCGAAACCCCGTATGAGCGACTTTGGGCCATTATAGTCGCCAATTTCTTTGAAACGATTTTCAATGGGCAAGTGTGTCAGGCTTGGGTGTCGCTGATCTCGGAGGTGCCGCATAATAGGAAATGCCAACGCGTGCAGATTGCGAATAACGAACGCATCCGAAGCAACCTGATGCACGAGTTGAAACACTTCCTGCCGGAAGATGAAGCCGAGAGGGTTGCAAGACACCTCGGGGTTCACATTGATGGCATCTGGGTGCGCGCCGGCCTGTTACCCGATCCCATTGAAACCAGCGCCGCGGTTTCCGAGATGGAATATGCAATCTCAAAACTGCTGCCCTATGACGCGATCAGTGCCGCAAAGCACCAAGAAGCTCGCAAGAAAATCGAAACGATTGCAGGCATCGCGTTGGGCTCCAAGGCGTTCAAGGACAAAGCCCTGCAAGTGTAGAACACTGCCCCATCACATCAACTGAGATCTGCACGCGCTTGGCGCAGTGACAATAGTGGCTCCAGCATGCTCGCCCCAGCGATCAGGATCACGCCGGTCACCTCCCGCATGCCAAAAGGCTCTGCGGCAAGCAGGGCCACAGAAATTGCCCCTACAACGATCTCGGTCATGAACAAAAGGCCGACCACGCCGGGACTGAGGAACTTTGGCCCCCAAAGCGAGGCATAGGTGCCGGGCAGCACCAAAAGGGCCATGAATATCAGCAGTAACGGCAGTGCTGGCAGGGTCTGCGCAAAGCTTGGCATGTGACCGGGTGCGAGCAAAAGCGCGGCACCGGCAGAAAAGATCAGCGACCACTGAAAGAACCCGATTGTCATTTCAATGGCAGAATAGTCCGCACCCTGACGAATGCGCACCATGGCAATGGCCCATAGCACACCCGAGCCCAGCCCCAGCCAGTCACCGACATTCTGCGGCACCGGAAACCGCGCACCCAATCCGAAAATGGTCAGCATGCCGATGATGGCCAAGGCCATCGCCGCGATGCGCGTCAAGGTGATCGCATCCCCCAGCACAATACGCGCCAATATCGTCGCCCAGACGGGCGTGAGGTAGAACAGCAGCATGGCGCGCACGACGTCCGTGTAAACAATTGAGGTCGAGTACAAAAGCAATGCACCACCCGAGAGCATCGCTGTTATTTGCAACTGAATGCCGCCCTTTTTGACGTGCTGCCATCGCCACAGGGTAACCGGCCCAAGGCATATCGTTGGGACAAGAAAGTAAACGACTGTGATCCACAAACCGTGCAGACCTGTCTCTTCAAGGGCCCTGAGGGGGATCCAGAAAAGTCCCCAAACAGCCCCGGCATAGAGACAGGCAAGTTTGGCCTTGAATTCGATGGATGCGGTCAAGGCGCTGCCTCTGCCATTGTCAGGCAAGTTGAGTGATAATTATCAGTGAGACGCCGCAGAGCCGACACATCGATGTCAACACCAAGCCCCGGTTTGCCCGAGAGGAACGCGCGCCCCTCATCAAGGCAAAAACCGGTGGTCGCGAATGTCGCTCCGTGATCGATGTATTCGGGATAGATCTCGGCCATTTCGGCGTTGGGGATTGAGGCGCAGACATGCAGCATCGCAGCCGCCGCAACCGTCATGGAATTCCAGCAATGTGGCGAGACCTTAACACCTTGCAGATCGGCCAGCCGCGCGACTTCAAGAATATCCAGAAGGCCACCTATTCCAGCAATATCGGGGTTAAGTATATCTGCGGCACCTGCGGCCAAAACCGCTCGGAAATGCGACAGGCCGCTCTGTTTCTCGCCCGTCACAACCTTCAAGCCAGTAGCCTCGCGAATTTTGGCGAGGGTTTTAATGTCGTCCCCATCGACGGGTTCCTCAAACCAGTAAGGACGCTCTGGGGTGATCAACTTCGCAATATGCAGGGCTGCGTCTGGATCATCCTGAGAATCCAGATCAACCATAAGATCAATGTCATCGCCAATCGCATTTCGCACTCGGCTCACGCAGCCCGCAGCCTCGTCCACCGAATGGTTTAGCATGGGATGAATTTTGACAGCCCCGTACCCTTGCGTGACAAGATCGGTTGCGCGCTTTTCAAGTGAACCGGCATCCCATTGCGTGTCGCTCCAGATGTTTCCGTAAACCGGAACAGCCCGGTTGTGATCGCCGCCCAAAAGGTCGCAAAGCGGCTTTTCAGCAACTTTGCCACAGATGTCCCACAAGGCCATTTCCAACGCACTGCTAGCGGCGGCAAAATCCAGGCTTCGGTGTTTCGCGGTTATCTGAGTGGCCAGATCACGAAACGCCCAAGGCGAGACGGTTTTCAACGCCCCGGCTGACCGTGCAAGCGCGTGGATGATTTCAGCTACCGCCTTCTCGCGGCACGGCAGAATGAATGCCTCACCCCAACCGACCACTCCATCTTTGGCGGTCACGCGAACTAACAAGCATGGCTTAACATCTCCCCAGCCATTGCCACCTTTGGCCGGGGACGTAATCCAGGTTTCCAACTGCGCTAACGTGACGTTGCCCAACCCCGGGATTGTCTGAATGAATGAAGACGGCGAAGCAGGGTGGAAATCAAAAATTGGCTGCACGCGAAACCTCTAACGGCAATGATTTCTCCACCACTAACCTTTGGTAAGTTTATTGTCAAATAGTAAGTTTATCTGTATGAAGATAGCCAACGAAGCGCCTGCTGCAATGATTCCCTGATTGGAAAACACGTTGTTTGGGCAAATACTTTGCAAGGAAATGCCAAAATGGTTTTTGATTACATCATTGTAGGCGCGGGATCGGCCGGTTGCGTTTTGGCCAACCACCTGACCAGTGAAGCAAGCAATCGGGTTTTGTTGCTGGAAGCAGGCCCCGATAACACGGCGCTTTCCCTGAAAATGCCCGCTGCCGTACTTTCAAATCTGAACAGCACCAAGCACAATTGGGCTTTTCAAGGCGAGCCTGAACCAGAGTTGAACGGACGCCGCATTCAGCATGACCGCGGCAAAACCATTGGTGGGTCTTCCTCGATCAACGGGATGGTGTTTATTCGCGGGCACGCATTAGACTATGAGGGCTGGCAGCAGGCTGGTTGCCCGGGCTGGGGCTACAGTGATGTGCTGCCATACTTCAAACGCATGGAAACCTACAGCGGTGGAAGGGATACCTATCGCGGCGACAAGGGCCCGCTGCGCGTTTACCGAGCCGACCCAAAGGATCCAATTACACAAGCCTTTATCAAGGCGGGTGAAGAAGCTGGATACCCGACAACCGACGATATCAGCGGATATTGTCAGGAAGGATTTGGCGTCGCCGACCGCACCGTATACAATGGCGAGCGATGGAGCTCCGCGCGCGCGTATCTTGACCCGGTGCGGAAACGATCAAACCTGACAATACAAACGCAGGCGCAGGTTCAGAAGCTGGTCTTTGACGGCACCAGAGCCGTAGGGGTTACCTACAAAAACAGCGCCGGGACCTTGCAGACCGCCTATGCTCGGAAAGAGATTATTCTGAGCGCGGGCGCGGTTGGGTCGCCACATATTCTGATGCTGTCCGGTGTTGGCCCGGCAGCACATCTGCAGGACATGGGCATTGATGTGTTTTGTGATCTGCCGGGGGTGGGACAAAACCTGAATGACCATCCTGATTTCGTGCTGAAGTATAAATGCAAACAGCCCGTTTCTTTCTGGCCCAAGACAAAACCACTGGCCAAGCTTGCAGCAGGAATTCAATGGATCACGACACGCAGCGGCATCGTGGCGTCCAATCTGTTCGAAGGCTTGGGTTGCATCCGGTCCGGACCCGACGTGGAATACCCTGATCTGCAGATCATCATTTCACCGATTGCGGTGGATGACGCAACCTGGGAACCGCTACAGGAGCATGCCTTTCAAATCCATGTAGGTCTGATGCGCGCGCACAGCCGCGGTAAAATTGAGCTGCGCTCGTCTGACCCCGGCGATCCTCCGAGCATCTTGGTGAACTACCTTAAGGATGCTCGCGACCGCGAACTGATGCGCAAGGGCATCCGGCTGGTCCGGGACCTTGTAGAACAGCCCGCATTTTCCGACCTCAAGGGGGATGAGATTTTTCCGGGCATTGACGTGCGTTCGGACCAAGAACTCGATCAGGTCCTTAATACGCACGCAACGACACAATGGCACCTGTCTTGCACTGCACGGATGGGGGCCGCGACCGACAAGGGCGCAGTGGTCGACGCCAGCGGGCGGGTCCACGGTCTATCCGGGCTGCGGGTCGTCGATGCGTCAATCATGCCGTTTGTCACCAACGGAAACACAAACGCCCCTACCATCATGCTGGCCGAAAAACTGAGCGATGACATTCTGGGCCGCGCGCCCTTGTCCCGAATTGAATCAGATGTTTGGCACAACACCGACTATGAAACCTGCCAGCGATGACTGGTGCGCGAATGACAAGGGCGCGATGAAATGATAGGTTATGTAATGGTCGGTGCCGATGACTTGGATCGGGCGGCAAGGTTTTACGATGCCATACTTGTCCCACTTGGTCTGGTGCAGGTTGAACGCGCGGAAACCTACGCAGCCTACGCCCCTGAGGCCGCGAAAGACGCAATTGAACTCTACGTCACCACGCCATTCGATCAACGCCCAGCGACGCCCGGTAACGGTACAATGATCGCACTTGTTGCCCCGTCCATGCAGGCCCTTGAACAGTTTCATACAGTAGGTTTACAAAATGGCGGAACCGATGAAGGTGCCCCTGGCCCGCGCGAAGAAGGCAGCGCAATATGCTATGCCTATGTTCGCGATTTCGACGGCAACAAGATTTGCGCGTTCCATGACAGAGCGAAAGACCAAGCCGCTCTCGTTTCAGATCGCATTTTCCCGACCTATGTCGGCAGCAACGAATTGTCGCCCTTTCATCACTGTTATGCCAACGACCAGACAGTGGTGCGGCTGGCGGTTGGCCGGTTCTTTGCTCATCACAACGGCGATGATCCGGTCGCAGGCTACTGGGCCTTGCGAAAACACGCAGCTCTTTTTGATGTGCCCGAACGCCCTGTCGAAATATCCGGCCCTGATGCTGTTGCCTTGCTCGAGCGCATATTTGCCCGGCGCATCGCCGAAATGGCAATTGATCGGGGGCGATATGCGTTGGCCTGTACGCATCAGGGTGGGATCTTCATGGATGGCATCCTTTTCCGGCTGGCCGAGGACAAGTTCTGGTTCGTGCATCCTGATGGCGATCTGGACACGTGGCTTTTGGCCCATAACGACAGCTTTGATGTCACGGTCAGTGATCCGAAATCCCGCGTGTTGCAGATCCAGGGACCAAATTCCTATCAGATCCTGCATGACGCGTCTTCTGGCGCCATTACAGAAGACCTGAAGTATTTCCACTCCGGATTCTTCGATCTTGGCGGTCAGCGGGTCTATGTCTCGCGCACCGGCTGGACCGGCGAGTTGGGCTATGAAATCTATACGCTGGGAGACCAGACAGACTGTCCACGTCTGTGGGATTTTTTGATAGCGAAAGGCGAGCCACTCGGCATGGTCTTCAGTTCCATGCAATCCATGAACACCCGTCGGATTGAGGCTGGCATTCTGGACAGCGGTAGCGATTTTGACACCTCCATGACCCCGTTCGAGGCGGGACTGGAGCGGTTTGTTGATCTGGACAAGGAAGGCTTCATTGGCCGCGACGCATTAAAGGCCGCCACACCTGGAACCCGGCTCTACGGTCTGTGCAGCGATGGCGCTGTCCCCAGTGGCGGCGATTTGATACTGGACGGTGACACTTCTGTCGGGAAAGTCACGACAGGCGCGCAGTCACCCTATCTGGGGTGCGGGATAGGGTATGTCAGGTTTGAACAACCAGGCAACTGGTCTGGCAAAACGCTCACGTTACGGTCAGTTCGATCTGGTGACGTCATTTGCAAGATCGTTGATTTGCCCTTCTACGATCAAGAGAAACGCTTACCGCGGGGCCTGTCCGGACGTCTTGCTGAGTTCAACAAACTTTCTTCTTGAGCGGCACCCACATCAAAAAGAGGACATTGTTATGAGCACATCCCAAACAAGAGACGGCGGCTGCATCTGCGGTCAGGTGCGCTATCGGGTCACCTCGGAACCTATGATCGTGCATTGCTGTCATTGCCGTGGTTGTCAGAAAAACTCCGGGTCTGCCTTTGCACTGAATGCTCTGTTCGAGGCGGATCGGGTCGAGTTGATTTCCGGCGAGGTCGAGTTAATCACGGTTCCGACGCCAAGTGGCACCGGCCAAGACATCACGCGGTGCACAAAATGCAAAACTGCAGTCTGGAGCAACTACAACATGGGGGGAATACGCGAACGTATCCGGTTCATTCGCGTCGGCACACTGGACGATCCGGACCAGCTTCCACCGGATGTTCATATTTACTCGGGATCAAAACAGCCGTGGGTTATTCTGCCAAAGGAAGACCAAAGCGCCGAAGCGTTTTATGAGTTCAAGGAAACGTGGTCTCCAGAGAGCATGGAACGACTAGCAAAGGTCAAAGAAACTGCTAATTCTGCGAATCCATGAAGTGAAGCAGACATTCAAGAACCGCGCGGCCTGTCCGGACGTCTTGCTGAGTTCAACAAACTTCTTCTTGAAGTGCCTGAAGAAGCCTTTGCCCAACCGGTCGGCAGCCTTGTCGCGCGCAAGCGGACGCGCACTTTGCCAAAGTATCCAAACGTTCCAAGGCATGACCCTCGGGCGTGGTTCTCAAGCGACAGGCTATCTGGTCGTGGGATGTCTGATGACCCCTTTTGCGCTGAAGGCCCCAATTGGAACACCGTCTCTCTTCTGGAACCTGAGATCCGAGTTTCGCATCCCTTTTCGGAATGTGTTCGCCCGTTGGATCAAGGTGCAGGGCAAAAACGCGCTTTCAGATATTTCTTGGCCAAGAATCAGTTTTCTTACCAAAGATACATGTATATGCTTTGCGCCTGAAAGCGTTGTTACAAAAGGATTTCAGCCATGAAGCCGCTCACTGGTCTCAGCGACGAGGCGTTGAACTTCCTCGACAAGGAGGTGTCACACCGCGACAGATCAGCCCAAAACCTTCCCAGGATGCGAGCGAAAGCCAAAGCCGTCGCCATGGCCGAGGCTCCGCGCTTGTGTCGGGCGCATGGCGTCACCATGGATGAGTCAATTCTTGGCGGGGTGCGATGCCTTGAAGTGCGCCCGCAGAACCTGCGAGTTGACTGGCCCATCCTCTACTCCTTCGGCGGAGGGATGGTCGAAGGCAGCCCGGAGGAAGACCTACCCCTGATTGCCCCCCTCTCAGCCCTGACGGGCGCCCGGGTCATCGCGCCCGACTATCGGCTGGCCCCTGAACATCCGTGGCCCGCAGCACTTGACGATACCTTCGCCGTCTACCGCATGATTGCAGGCCTTCCCTTTGCCACCCTCGGGGAATCTGCCGGTGGCAACCTGTCGCTCGCATGTATGCTCAGGGCCAAGACTGAAGGCTTTCGCCTGCCAGGCGCTGCAGCTGTCCTTTCGCCATGGTGCGACCTGAGCAATTCAGGCGACAGCATGACATTCAACGATGGGCGCGATCCGACAATATCGCGGCGCAATTCGGATCTCGCAGCGGGCTATTATGCTTGTTCGAACAAGGTGGATCAGCCATTGATTTCACCGATCCACGGTAATTTCAATCCCAGTTTTCCGCCGGTTCTGATCACCACAGGAACCCGAGATCTGCTGCTCAGTCAGGCGGTGCGGCTGTCGCAACGGCTGCGCCACAGCGGAGTGAAGGTTGACTGTCAGGTCTGGGAGGGGCTTTGGCATGTGTTTGAGTGGTATGAAGACCTGCCCGAGGCGCAACAATCAATTCAGCAGATCTCGGACCATCTAAACCGGGGCATGACCACTGGCTGACCCTCAGCAACCTATGGTAATTCTCAGAACGGCGCGTATCCCAAGGGCAATGCGCGCAATGATCCCGGTCTTTTCACGAGCCGCTCTGTGTTTCGCCATGCTGGCGTCATCCGAAAGCAGAAACTTCATCAATTCATACCAAAGATCTCCGATCGCTCGCGCGCTGACTGAACGGAAATCCCGAACGATACAACAGCGTCTGACCAAGGAAATCTGAAACTTACCGAAAGAAAAGAACCTGGTTTTGCCGCCGCTTGGGTAACCTTCCTAACTTGCCGGGCGGCCAACTGCGCACATTACCACAGGCATCAGCCTTCTGTTTCCAAGCCCGAGCGTGCCACCAAGAGCCGGTTCAGCCAGTCCGGATCCATTTCTGGAACCGAAGAGAGAAGGAGATTTGTGTAATCCTCCTTCGGATCAGCAAAGAGAGCGGCCTTTTGCCCGCGTTCGACGACGGCACCATGCTGCATAACCACCACCTCATCAGCGATTGATTTCACCGTGGCTAGGTCATGGGTGATGAACATGTAGGCAAGGTTCAGCTCGGTTTGCAGCCGGTCGAGCAGCTTCAGGATTCCCTCCTGCACGATCTGGTCCAGAGCGCTGGTCACCTCATCGCAGATGATAAGCTGCGGCTCGGCGGCAAGGGCCCGTGCGATACCGATGCGCTGTTTCTGCCCACCCGAAAGCTCGGATGGCAAGCGATCGATGTACTTGTCCGGCTCCAGTTCAATCAGCGCCAGAAGGTCGCGGATGCGAGATTCCAGCGCCTTTCCTTTCAGACCCAGATACATCTCTGCCGGTCGACCGATCAACTCGCGCAGGCGAAGCTTTGGGTTCAGAGCCGTGTCGGCCATCTGGTAGATCATCTGGCACTGGCGAAGTTCATCGCGGGAGCGGGCCTTGAAACTGGCAGGTAACGGTTTGCCGTTGAAGAGTACCTCGCCCTCTCGCGGTGGTAGAAGACCTGTGATGACCCGCGCCGTCGTGGATTTGCCCGACCCGCTTTCGCCCACCACAGCCACGGTCCGGCGGGCGTGGATGTCAAAGCTGACATCTTTCAGCACATCAACCGTGCCATAACCGGCTGTCACATTGCGCACCGAGACAACCGGCGTTCCGGTTGCAGACGGGTGTTCAGCGCGTACAAAACTACGAACAGCCCACAGGCTGCGGGTATAGTCCTTGCGTGGGGCGGCGAGCATGGTCCGAGTATCGGCCTCCTCCACCTCATTGCCTCTGAGCAGAACCTTGATGCGGTCGGCCATCTGGGCAACTACGGCAAGATCATGTGTGATGTAGATCGCTGCCGTGCCAAACTGGCGTACGATGTCGCGGATTGCGGCCATGACCTCAATCTGGGTGGTGACATCAAGCGCAGTGGTTGGTTCGTCAAAGATAATCAGATCTGGACGGCAGGACATCGCCATTGCGGTCATCGCTCGCTGTAGCTGCCCACCTGAGACTTGGTGCGGATATCTGAAACCGATCTCATCCGGGTTGGGCAAGCGCATGCGACGGTAAAGTTCTACTGCGTCGTCTTCGGCCTTCTTGCGCGGCATGACACCATGCACGACGGGTGCTTCGCAGTACTGGTCTATCAACTTGTGCGCGGGATTGAAGCTCGCCGCTGCCGATTGAGCGACATAGGCGATGCGCTTGCCCCGTAGTCCACGTCTAAGTGTTTCGGCGGCGGTGCGCAGGTCGATCCCGTCAAAGTCAATGGTCCCGCCCGAGATGCGACAGCCGTCCCGCGCAAAGCCCATTGCAGCCAGACCCAGCGTTGACTTCCCTGCCCCGGATTCCCCGATCAGGCCCAGCACCTCGCCTTTATGAAGTGTAAGGTCGACACCCTTGACAATCTCATGCCAGGCATCGCCAGAGCGTCCTTCGATTTTGAGGCCTTTGATGGTCAGAAGACTTGTCTTTTCCATGGCCTACTCCTTCAAACCGCTGGCGCGGTGCAACTGCCAATCCACCACGAAGTTCACCGCGACTGTGAGTAACGCTATTGCCCCGGCAGGCAGAAGCGGGGTGATGTCGCCAAAGGTTATCAGCGTAGCGTTCTCGCGTACCATGCTGCCCCAGTCGGCGGTCGGTGGTTTGATGCCAAGGCCAAGGAACGACAGCGCCGAGATTGACAGGAACACGAAGCAGAACCGTAGGCCAAACTCGGCCACCAGGGGTGCCATGGCGTTCGGAAGGATCTCTCGACGGATCAGACGCCACATGCCTTCGCCTCTGAGGCGGGCAGCCTCGATAAAGTCCATGACCACGATCCCTTGGGCGACCGAGCGCGCCAGACGGTAGACACGTGTGGCATCAACAGCTGCGATCACGAGGATAAGAGTCAGGACCGATGTCCCGAAGATTGTGAGCAGTAGCAGCGAGAAAATCAGGGCTGGAATGGCCATCAACGCATCGACGAAGCGCGACAACCATTGGTCGAGCCAGCCTCCGACGAGCGCCGCCCATATGCCAAGGAACGACCCTACAAAGAACGCAAGCGCAGTGGTGGCAAAAGCGATGCCCACGGTGTTGCGCGCGCCATAGATCAGTCTCGTCAGCATGTCGCGGCCCAGCTTGTCCGTGCCGAGATAGTGGGGTGATGCCCACGGCAAGAACTGGGCACCAAGAACCTCACTCTCGCCATAGGGGGCGATCAACGGGGCAAAGACGGCGACAAAGATATAAAGCAGGATGACCGCCAGCCCGAAGGAAGCCGTCAGCGGCATGTCGCGGAAGGTCGGTTTGTGATGGGCCGGGGCAAACGCTTGCAATACTGCACGAGCGGCAAAACCGATCATGAAGAACAATGCCAGGCCGACGACTATGGAAAGTAGAATGGTCATGGCTCTACTTCCTGTGCATCAGGCGCGGGTTGATGATCGTCGAGAGCACATCCGCGAGAAGATTGAGCAGGACGTAGGCCGAGGCGAAGATCAGCGCGATGGCCTGCACCACGGCGATGTCGCGATTGGACACGGCATCAATCATCAACTGCCCGAGGCCAGGGTAGACGAAGACCACCTCAACCACCACGACTCCGGTGATCAAATAGGCAAGGTTCAATGCAACTACGTTGATGATCGGGGCCAGAGCATTCGGCACCGCATGACGTAGCACGACGCGTATGGGTGACATACCCTTGAGCCGCGCCATCTCGATATAGGGGCTAGCCAGCAGGTTGATGATTGCGGCTCGCGTCATCCGCATCATGTGCGCCGTGACGACAAGGGTGAGGGTCAGCGCTGGCAAGAAAGCCATGTACAGGAGATCGCCCGTTGTCGTGCTTCCCGTGATCCGCACCATCGATGGGAATAGGCCTGATTGTGCCAGCCAAAAGATCAGAGTGTAGGCCACGAAAAACTCGGGAAAGGAAATCGCGGTAAGGGCCAATGCGTTCGATGCACGGTCAAAAATCGAATTGCGCCAAAGGGCAGCCAGAACGCCGAGCAGCAATGCGAAGGGAACAGCCAGGGCCGCCGCATATAATGCCAGGAAAAGGGTATTTCCCAACCGTGCGCCAACCAGTTCCGAGATCGGTTTTTGTGTCGCCATCGACATCCCAAAATCGCCCTGCAACACGCCGGCCAGCCAGTTCCAGTATCGCAGGGGCGCCGGATCATTGAGGCCAAGCTGCTCGCGCAATGCAGCCAGCGTCTCTTCGGTGGCCGACTGACCCAGCAACTCGCGTGCGAGGTCGCCCGGCAAAAGCTCCGTCGCCCCGAAGATCACCACGGAAATGATGAAAAGGGTCAGCACGCCCAAAAGCAGCCGCTGCCCGATCATTCGCCAGATCTCGTTCATTTTATCCCCCCGTTTACATGCATGGCCTGCAATCTTGATGCCGCAATGGCCCGAAGGCTCTGGCGAGGTATTCTCACCAGAGCCCGTTCAGATGACCGGAAGGATCAAGCGAACCACCAGCGTTCGACCGCGCGGAACCCGTCAAGATCCCAGTTCGCGCCAACGACATCTGGCGTTGCGACGGCGTTTGAAACGCCCATGACAAAGCTTGCGAACATCGGGATCACGACGCCACCTTCATTCGAAACGATGGCTTGCATCTCGTGATAGATCTCCGCCCGCTTCGCTTCATCCAGTTCGGACCGACCTTGCAACAGCAGGGTGTTGAACCGCTCATTGTCCCAATAGCTTTCGTTCCAGGGCGCACCCGCGGCATAGGCGGTAGAGAACATCCAGTCGCAGGTGGCACGACCGCCCCAGTATGAGGCAACCCACGGCTTCTGCATCCAGACGTTGCTCCAGTACCCATCGTTCGGCGCGCGCTCGACGGTGATATTGATGCCGGCAGCTTTGGCCCGTTCTGCATAGAGCGAACCGGAATCCGTCGCACCCGTGAAACCGGTCTCGGCAACCCAAAGCGAAACGTCAAGCGAGGCCAGTCCTGACTTTCCAAGATGGTATTTGGCCTTGTCAGGGTCGTAACTGTTAACCGGCAGATCAGCCGCATAGTATTGCTGGGTCGTTCCGATCGGGTTGTCATTCCCAACGGTGCCATAGCCATACAGGATCTTATCGACCATTTCCTGGCGGTCGAGGGCATGTTTCAGCGCGAGCCGGACATTGTTGTCGTTGAACGGTGCCGCCCGCGTATCCATCGGAAAACAGAAGTGCTGGTTGCCTGTCACTGAGACCACGCGGATCGAAGGGTTGCGTGACATCATCGACACGGTCGTCAGGTCGAGCTGGTTGATAACGTCCACCTGGTCTGTCAGGAGCGCGTTCTGCCGTGCCACGGGATCGGGCAGAGCCAGCAGCAAAAGCCCATCGAAATGGGCACGATCCGTCTTCCAGTATCCCGAATGCCGGCTCAGCGAGGCGCTGATACCGGGTTCGAAGCTGTCGACCTTGTAGGGGCCGCAACCGTCCGACGAGGTCGGATCGATCTTCCCATCCTTGGCGGGCATGATCGGCAGGTGATAGTCCGACATCAGATAGGGGAAGTCGGCATTCCCGCCGCTCAATGTGACGATAACTGTATTCGGTCCGTCTGATGTCATTTCGACGATCGGATCGACGATCGGCTTGGCAGCGGAGGTGCTCTCTGGGCCACGGTGGTAGTTGATCGAAGCAATCACATCTTCGGCGGTGACAGTGCCCCCGCTGTGGAAGGTGATGCCTCGCCGGATCTTCAGCGTCCAGGTCATCGCATCGGGGCTAGCCTCCCAGCTTTCCGCCACTTCACCGACCAGCGAGCCGTCAGCCGCGATTTCCGTCAGGTAGTTGTGCCGTGCCTGGGCAAAGACCTGAACGAAGTTCGTATCCCAGACGCCGGGGTCGTAATTGTCGACCGTGCTGCCCGAGTTAAAGCCGATCCGCAGGGTCCCGCCCTTCTTTGGTTCTGATTGCGCCATTGCCATGCCGGCAGGCAGCATCAACCCTGCGGCCGTCATTGCCATCCCGCTTTTTAAGAGGCCCCGACGGGTCATTCCGCCTTGGCCGATCAAATGTTTAGTCATAAGTCTCTCCTCTCTTGGTTTCCTAAATTGCGGCGCCTTCCTCCTCGAAGGTCACCGTGGTCTTTCCAAACTCAGCGCGCGATGGGCACCTCGAACTTCGTTGCTCTGAGAACCGCTTCAGACCGCATGGACTGCATCCTTGAACTGTTCCCGAAGGATGTTTTTCTGCACCTTGGCCATCGCATTGCGCGGCAATTCCGGCACAGCGATGAGCCTTCTGGGCTGCTTGAATCGTGCGAGCGTTGCCTGAATCGCCTCCATGATCTGCTCCAGGTCCGGCGACTGGCCGGGCTCGACCACGATCAACCCGATGACTGTCTCGCCCAGGTCGCGGTGCGGCACGCCGATGACGGCACTTTCGTGCACGCCTGGCTGGGCATCTAGCACCAGTTCGATTTCCTTGGGGTAGATGTTGTATCCGCCGGAAATGATCAGATCTTTGTTGCGCCCCAGAATGTGGACGTAGCCGTCTTCGTCGATCTTCCCCAGATCGCCAGTAATGAAGAACCCGTTGCCTCTCAGCTCGGCTGCGGTTTTCTCGGGCATCTGCCAATATCCCTTGAATACGTTTGGTCCGCGAACCTCAATCTGTCCCACCGTGTTCTCGGGCAGAGTAGCGCCAGTTTCTGGGTCAGTTACCTTCACCTCCACCCCTGGAAGAGGCAGTCCGACCGTGCCCGCGCGCCGCTCACCATCATAGGGATTTGACGTGTTCATATTGGTTTCGGTCATCCCGTAGCGTTCGAGGATATGGTGCCCCGTACGGTCTGCGAACTGGACATGGGTCTCGGCAAGAAGTGGAGCCGAGCCAGACACAAACAGTCTGATGCCGGACGCTCGGTCGCGATCAAATTGTGGGTGGTCCAGCAGCCGTGTGTAAAAGGTCGGAACACCCATCAGGACTGTTGCGTCGGGCATGAGTCCGACCAGCTGATCGACATTGAATTGAGGCAGGAAGATCATCGATGCCCCTGAAAACAAAGTCACATTGGTCGCTACAAAAAGACCGTGTGTGTGAAAAATCGGCAGGGCGTGTAACAGCACGTCGTCAGGCGTGAATTGCCACTGCTTTGCCAAAGTCTCTGCATTCGACAGAAGATTTCCTTGACTGAGCATGGCACCTTTTGAGCGCCCAGTTGTCCCGGAGGTGTACAGCAAAGCTGCAAGGTCTTCGGATGAACGATCTACCGCAGGAAACGCTTCCGGCATCACCCGCGCGCTTTCCATCAGGGTTCCGGTGCCGTCCTGGTTCAGCGTTTCCAGAGAAGCCCCAAGCTGAGTGGCGATAGTTGACAACGCCGCTGCCACCTTGCCGTCGCAGACAATCATCCGCGCGCCGCTGTCTTCGATGAAATAGTTCAACTCTTCAGTGGTATAGGCAACGTTCAGCGGTAGGAAAACCACTCCCGCTTGGACGCACGCGGCATAGAGGGCCAAAGCCTCGTGCGACTTCTGAACCTGGGCTGCTAGACGATCACCTGCTTGCAGTCCGCTTTGTGTCAGAAGATGAGCAATCTGCGCGGAGAGACCAAGGAAAGCGGCATAAGAAACAGTGGTCCCGTCAACCAGTCGCAAAAACGGTCGGCTCTCGTCGGCATGCTTCGCGAACAATCGATCGAAGAGCGGGTTGGTCATGCTGTCTTTTCCGTATGAAGAAACTTCTGCGCCTGTGCGCAAAGCGCACGAACATGAGGCGACGTGGGGACCTCAGCTGTCGTGGCGAACCGCTCGTGGTTCTGTGCTATTTGATCCAGGTCGTAGAGATAGTTGACCATCAGGCCTGCAGACTGACCGAGACCCTTCTCAGAGCGATCCGCATCGGCATGGACTTGATGGACGATAGCCCCGTTGCCCAAGTGGAAACGTGCCACGGCATCGAAGGGCATCCCGCTGCGATCTTTTGCTTGGGCCAGAAAGTACGCTCCAAGCGCGCAGAGCGCCTGTCCATCGACATGATTGGTATCGACACCCGTTTCGGACAGCCACCTCGCGAATCCGGGCAGAGGGGATAGCGTTACAAAAGTCCCGATCCCAGGCAGCTCTTGCGCCAGGTCCGCGGCGACTTGCTTGATGAGCGAATTGCCGAACGAAATGCCTGCAAGTCCAGGTTGGCAATTGGAGATTGAATAGAATACCGCTGTATCCGCTTCTTCTGCAGACTTTTCCTCGCGGTTCTCGGCCAAGAGCGCCTGAATAGAATGTGCGATGCCTTGTGTAAGGGCGACCTCGACGAAGATCAGCGGTTCGTCCGGCATTGCTGGATGGAAGAAGGCAAAACAGCGGCGATCAGCAGGCTCCAGCCGCCGCCGCAAGTCCTCCCAACTGTCGATCGCATGAACAGCCTCATAGGCGATGATCTTTTCGAGGATTTGTGCAGGGCTTTCCCAACTGACCGGTCGCAGCACCAGAAAACCACGGTTGAACCAGGACGCAAAGAGATGCCGAAAATCCAAGTCCAGTGCTTCAAGATCTGGCTCGCCCCGGCCCAAACGCAGCAAATCGGCGCGCATACGCACTAGGCTGCCTGTAGCTCCAGGCACCCTGTTCAGCCTACGGATCAACTCCTGCCGCGGCGGCTCTGCCGCAGCGGCAAAGTCTCGGTAGGTGGCTTTTGAAGGAGAGGCCTCATACAAATCCAGCGCTTGATGCACCTTGTCCGCGGAAATGTTCATCTCGACTGACAGCATCCGGAAGAAGGCAAGCTTGCCCACATCGTCAAGCGAGGAGTAACTTGCCAATATGGCGGCAGCTGACGCGAGTCCTGATGCTTCCCCCGCACTGCCGACCAGTTCGAACGCCAGTTCGGCAATTGATTTCTCGCCAGGTCTTGCAGGAGCAGGCCACACCTTGCGTCGGTCGAAGACGCTCGCCAACAGATCGGCTAATGATGTCATGACCCGCCGCCGGCAATGGCAAGTAGACGGCAACAGGATTGTGTCATTTTGACCATTCCCCCGCCTGTCCGCGCGTGCTGACTCGGCCAGATGCTCGAAACTTGCCTCACGCTCACGTTCATCTTCGGCCTTTCTCCTGATTAACCCGTCGCAGCGGCTCTACGATCTGCGAAAGACCCGACTCACAGCTGCAGGCTGTCCATTTGTTTAGAAACTTACTAATAGTCAGTAATTGCGTCAATGGGCATTATTTTTGCCCTCTGGATCGATAATGTCCACCGCCGGTTCCGTGACCGCTGTTGGGGTCGAGATGCGGGGCCGATGGTGGCAAGAGCGGCGATTGGTTGCGCTTGAAATTACCGCGCGAGTAG
>Ga0209653_1001755_pt1 | contig 16968 bp, 18 predicted proteins | sample SaaInl6LU_22_DNA_FD_184644 | JGI IMG/M metagenome (GOLD analysis project Ga0209653, IMG submission 184644) | Marine microbial communities from expanding oxygen minimum zones in the Saanich Inlet - ESP_116LU_22_DNA (SPAdes) (version 2) | ecosystem: Environmental > Aquatic > Marine > Intertidal...
AATAGGTATGGGAACTGTGTTGAGCCGGATGAACCAAACATCACTGTACCGTCACCATTGGTTTGACGTTGGAACCAATTGGCTCCTTTGGTTGAGCCTGCTCCGGGCATATACTTTACGACGACAGTTGGGTTGCCCGGTAACGCTTCACTTAATAGTGGTGCGAAAAAGTTAGCCCACTTGGCGGAACCACCTGTTTCTGAGAATGGGATTGTCCATTCAACAGTCTTACCAGATAGGTCAGCGGCGGCGGCCATGCCTGCAGTTAAGACCGATGCGCAGATGCCCACCGTGATTTTCTTTACTAACATCGGATTAATCTCTCCAGTTTTATTTTTAGGGTTTTCGTCGGTTTCCCTCAGTTTCGAGTTAAATCTCGTGAACTGGGAACAACATTTAGCGACTAGGCGCAATCATGACTAATCATGGATTATTAAGAAAGCTATACAACTCATGAATCTTGCGCGAATATTCGATGGATTAATGCAAAAAAAGGATAAATAAAATGGCCGGTATCGATTTCGCTGATTTGGTTGCGTTCAAAGCTTTAGCAGAAACTCAATCCTTTAGTACTGCTGCACGATTAATACCCATCTCTCAGTCTGCGTTTAGTCGTCGGATTGAAAAATTGGAAAATCGCCTCGACGCAAAACTCGTTGAGCGAACAACTCGTCGCGTAACACTGACGGCCGTTGGTAGAGATTTCTATCGAAACATCAGTCGAATCATCACTGATCTAGACAGTACAGTGCTTGGTGTGAAAGGTGTAGCTGATCCGATCTTCAATGAAGTTACGGTCGCTTGTGTGCCGTCTGCTGTGAATTATTTTGCGTCAGATGTGATACGAAAATTCAATAAAGATCATCCAAATACTAGAGTGAGATTGGTTGATTCAAGCTCCAATGACGTGCTTCTAACGATCGCGAGTGGAGATGCAGATTTTGGGGTGAATTTCGTTGGCTCACTGGACACGGAAGTAGAATTCGAGCCTTTATTAGAGGAAGAGTTTGTGGTTGCCTGTCTGCGAGACCATCAACTGGCCGGACGGGAATCTGTTACTTGGGCAGAAATTACTGAATTTCCGTATATTGGGCCAGGCAAAGAATCTGGTAATCGTCTGATCATTGATCAAACTTTAGCTTCTGCCGGTATTAAGATGAATAGCTTGTTTGAGACCCAACATCAGACGACAATGATAGGTCTCGTTGAGGCGGGTCTTGGTATTGCAGTTGTGCCGTCTATGGCAATGCCGAGACGAGAACATCCGCTGCTCGTTAGTGTTTCACTAAAAGAGCCTGTGATTTCGAGAGTAGTCGGATTGATTAAAAAGCGAGGAAAAACCATTACAGGAGTAGCACAAGAACTTTATATGGCATTTCTAGAAACGAACGCTTCGATCTGAACCCATTAGTCACTTGTTTGGGTTTCTAAAATGATGGATGAGCGGTGCGCCAGTAATGACCAAAAAAATACGAACGATATGATGAAGAACGATGATACTCACTGTACCACCTGCCGCTAGTGTCATGACTGCAATTTCGGCCTGACCCCCTGGCCAGAAACAGAGGAAAAGTTCAAACGGAGGTATATCGCTGATTTGAGTCGCCATCCAGAGGGCAATCAGGGCAATAGGTATGATCACAGCCACGAAGCCAACACCCGCAGCGATATCTCTACTTAATTCTTTCGCAGTAATCCCCTGGTAGTGTATTCCCACTCCTAAGCCTATGAAAAATTGCGATAAAGTGATCATTTCCTCGGATGGTCTATTCGTCAAGATCCCCAGCATAGCGAGTGGGGCGGAGAGCAATAGCGGGCCAAGAATGTCTGCCCCGAAGAGTTTGAGCTTCCTGAAAACCAGCATCCCCACAACCCCGGTTAAAAATAAGCCAACGTTGTCTGTGAGGGGTAATTCGAGAATGGGTGATCCCAATGGATTACCCAGTTCAAGGTTAAAAAACTGAGTGAGTACAATGGGCGCTATGGTGATGAGTATTAATGATCGAGTCGCATGAACGAGAGACAGAGTTCGTGGATTGCCACCAGCCTCAATTCCGAAGGTGATCATGTCCTGCAAACCCCCCGGCATTGACGCATAGTAGGCGGTCGGACCATCGTATTTGAGGAACCTTCGAAAAAACGGATAGCCAATACCGGTAATGACTAAAACATAAACCGGGACCATGAGTAGCGTCGGGATATAGTGAGGAATGGTTTTGATCACTTCCATTGTTAATGTCGTTCCGATAGCGACGCCTAACACTGTGCGTCCCACGCTCGAAACGATTGGCATACCCGCGAGTTTGATGCCGCAGAGTGAGGCAGTGAGACATCCAAACAGTGAACCGAACAGAAACGGTAATGGCGCTTCAAATTGGTTAAGAATCAGACTAAACCCGAGACAGATCAGTACGGTCTTGGCCTGTAGAATATGTCTCGATCTTACCATTTGACTTCCGTGTATTCATATGTATTCATTATAGGATGAAGTCAGCATTCAATAAAAGCAACCAAGAACCGCAGTCTACGGTCTGCTACGACTTTCTGTTATCCAAGATGCAACGGGGCGAATTGGTTTCAGGCATGTCTGTTACAGAGCAGGGAGTAGCTGGTGAGCTCGGGATTAGTCGTACTCCGGTAAGAGAAGCGTTGCGGCGGTTAGAAAGCGACGGCTTGCTGATTTCGGAGCCTCGGTTTGGCATGAAAGTCAGACAGTTAGGATACACCGAAATCTTAGAGCTTTATGAAGCGCGAGAGGCGCTCGAGATGGCTGCAGTGGAGATATGTGCAGCGAAGATTAGCGACGTTGAAATTTCAGAAATCGAAATTTTACAACAACAGATGGCTGACTCAGTCAACGATCCTACTCTGATGGCCAATCTTAACTATGCTTTCCATCGGGCGCTACTGAACGCCGGTAAAAATCGTTATCTGATAATGTCGTTCGAGGCGATACATAAAACACTGGTTATCTTGGGGCCGACGACTCTGGCGAATATGGAACGTGCTGGGGAATCATTGGTCGAGCACAATCATCTCATCGAATGTCTAAAGCAACGTGATAGTGAGGGCGCTAGAAAGGTAATGGGTAGACATCTATCTAACGCAAAACGAATCCGTTTGAGGCAGATTAATCAGAGGTTAGTCGATGAAAGTTGAATTGCCAGAAATCACGCCAGACACCTCATTAATTTCAGTGGGTGAAGGGGAATTTGATTATGACGTGATTGTGGTTGGTGGCGGCAACGCTGCCCTGTGTGCAGCGATTAGAGCAGCGGAGGCGGGTGTGTCGGCCGCAATCTTTGAGCGGGCACCAAGGGAATATCGTGGTGGTAACTCTCGTCACACACGCAACTTTCGATGTAAGCATGGTGCTCCCAAGGGCGTCTTGACCGACTCATACAGTGAGGATGAGTTTTATGACGACCTACTGAAGGTTACCAAGGGGAATACCGACGAAGAACTGGCGAGGCTCACAATACGCGAGTCAGAGACCTGTTATGAGTGGATGCTCGAACAGGGCTGTTATTTTCAGGAGTCGTTATCCGGGACTCTGTCACTTTCTCGAACAAACGCGTTTTTCTTGGGCGGCGGCAAGGCCTTGGTCAATGCCTACTACAACCGGCTTGAGTCATTGGGTGTCGCGATTTTTTATCAGGCGACTGTTATCGATGTGGTGATACGTAATCGAGAGTTTGATGGGGTACTGGTCGATCTGGACGGGACGCAACATTACAAACGAGGTCGCTGCGTCGTTTTGGCGTCTGGTGGGTTTGAGGCTGACAAGGACTGGCTGGCGAGTGCTTGGGGTGATGCGGCAAGAAACTTTCTGATCAGGGGAACACCCTTTAACACCGGGGAGGTTCTCAAGGGTGTTTTAGCGGGTGGGGCGGATCAAGTCGGAGATCCGACGCAATGTCACGCGGTGGCGATAGACGGACGTGCGCCAGAGTATGATGGTGGGATCGTCACGCGGGTTGACTGTGTACCGTTTTCGATCGTGGTTAACCAAAAGGGTCACCGTTTTTATGATGAGGGTGAGGACGTCTGGCCCAAGCGGTACGCGATTTGGGGTAGGTTGGTCGCGAAACAGCCTAACCAAGTGGCTTACGCGATCATTGATAGTAAATCCAAAGATTTATTTATGCCGACCGTCTTCTCAGCGACCGTTACCGAGAGCTTGGATGATATGGCTCAACAGTTGGGTCTACCTGAGGATGAATTCTTAGCGACCGTGCAAGATTATAATGCCGCTTGCCAGGACGGTGTCTTTTTCCCCACTGAGCTCGATGGGTTGAGAACAAAAGATCTGTCTCCCCGAAAAACTAACTGGGCTCGGCCCATCGATACCCCACCTTTCTATGGTTATGAGTTGAGACCAGGTGTGACGTTTACTTATCTAGGTTTCCGTGTTGGTCATGATGCGAAGGTGAGTTTTGGTGGTGTACCTAGCAAAAATGTTTGGGCGGCGGGAGAGATTATGGCCGGTAGTATTTTGGGTGAGGGCTATCTCGCGGGCTTTGGGATGACCATTGGGACCGTGTTTGGACGTATAGCAGGAGAGGGGGCCGGCGGATATGCAAAAGCCAGCGCTTGATGAAGCCAAGCGTCAGCTTGCAGTGTGTAACGCATGTCGATACTGCGAGGGATTCTGTGCGGCCTTCAAGGCAATGACACGGTACAGGGCGTTCGACACTGAGACGGTGGTCCATATGTCAAACCTCTGTCACAACTGCCAGGCCTGTTACCACAGCTGCCAGTTCACCGATCCCCACGAGTTCGATCTGAACCTTCCTCGCGTACTAGCCACTGTTCGGGTTGAGTCTTGGGAGTCGCATGTACCGTTTCCAGGCGCGTCAAGGCTTTTTCAAAGTAGTCCACTCGTTGCCCTGATAGCTGTTCTGGTGGTGGCCGCTTTGTTTTGGCTGATCGCTGAAATTCCTTGGGCATCGTCGGCTACGTTCTATGATCTCATCTCCCACGAATCGTTGGTGCTGATTTTTTCTCCTCTATTTTTGTTGCCCCTACTAATCCTGTTCATTGGGCTTGCTAGATATTGGAGGACCGTAAACGGTGAATCTATTACTTGGAAGCAACTGCGCGAGTCCCTGAGATCTGCCGCGACATTGAAAAACCTAGATGGTGGGGCAGGACAGGGCTGTAATTACGAAAAAGAGGACCGTTACAGCCAAGCGCGCCGCTGGGCCCACCAGGCGACAATGTATGGGTTTCTTTTATGCTTCGCTGCTACCTCTGTTGCGACTGTGATGCATTACGGGTTGGGTCTAGTAGCACCATACCCGTTTCTCTCGCTACCCAAACTGCTTGGGGTGAGCGGCGGTTTATTATTAACACTTGGCACTTCAAAGCTGATTTACCTGAAAACGAAGGCCAACGTTCAATTAGAGGCCCCGGGTCGTCGTGGTAGTGACTATGGGTTTATCACTTTGCTGTGGTTTGTATCGACGACTGGATTGTTGCTTTATTGGCTAGGAGGTACAGAGCTGTCTAGTTCTATGCTGATACTACACTTGGCAGGAATTGTTTGCCTCTTTATGTCTATTCCCTTTAGTAAAATGGTGCACGGTTTCTTCCGCATGGCTGCTCTGATCAGGGAGGCTCAACTGAGAGGAGCCTGATGCCTAGTTGACGTTTTCGCTGAGTAGCTTAACCTCCCGCTTCTTCTGTTTTTATATTGACTGGATGACTTGTGAATATCGTTGAATTTCCTTCTGTAAAGCCAAATAACCCAAACTTCTCTTCCGGGCCCTGCTCCAAGCGGCCCGGATACCAGCTTCAATCACTCAATCTAGAAACGCTTGGGCGGTCTCATCGATCCTCCGTTGGTAAGTCTGCGTTGCGTTCGGTATGTGATGAGACCAAGCGGATCTTGGGCTTGCCAGACGATTACCTGGTCGGAGTGGTACCTGCGTCTGATACGGGTGCCTTTGAGATGGTCATGTGGTCGATGCTCGGTGCGCGGGACATCGATGTCTTCTGCTGGGAGTCTTTCGGAAAAGGCTGGCTCAACGACATCGTCAACGACCTTAAGCTGAAAAGTGTTAATAGATACGAAGCAGACTACGGTCTGCTCCCAGATCTTTCATTGGCGAATGGCGAGAATGACATCGTGTTCACTTGGAATGGGACCACCTCCGGGGTCAAGGTTCCCAACGGTGATTGGATACCCCAAGATCGGGAAGGATTGACCTTCTGTGATGCGACCTCTGCTGTTTTCGCGATGGAGATGCCGTGGTCGAAACTCGATGTCACAACCTTCAGTTGGCAGAAGGTACTGGGCGGCGAAGGTGCTCACGGCATGATCATCTTAAGCCCCCGAGCTGTGGAGCGATTGGAGTCTTATACGCCGCCTTGGCCGTTGCCCAAGATTTTCAAGCTGACAAAAAAAGGCAAGTTGATCGACGGCATCTTTCGGGGCGAGACGATCAATACTCCGAGCATGCTATGTGTCGCCGATTACTTGGACGCTTTAGCTTGGATCGATTCCATTGGTGGTCTCTCTGCTGCCATCGCTCGTTCTGAAGCAAATCTTGCGATAATCGAGGAATTCGTGGAAAAAACCTCTTGGTTGAGCTTCTTAGCGCGAAACCCAGCCACGGTGTCCAACACGAGCGTATGCCTCTCTCTGGACGCGAGTCCAGAGCAGGTCAAAGAGATCTTGAAACTTCTCGAAATAGAGAAGGTGGCGCTCGATATCGGTGCTTATCGAGATGCTCCGCCGGGTTTAAGAGTCTGGTGTGGGGCCACGGTCGAGAAACAAGACGTCGCGTTATTGGTCGATTGGCTGGCATCGGCCTACGTGGCTGTCGTCAGTAAGGGATAACAAATGTTTGTCATACGCACATACAACGCAATATCACCCACGGGGTTGGCAAGGTTCGACGGTACCAGGTACACAGTTTCATCTGAGAGTTCGAATCCATCAGGCGTCTTATTGAGAAGCTACAAACTAACAACCGACGAGTTACCCTCGACTGTCGTCGCAGTGGCTCGGGCTGGCGCGGGTACAAATAATATTCCCACCTCGGAACTCACTGGGAAAGGCATTGTTGTCTTCAATACCCCCGGCGCTAACGCCAACGCCGTCAAGGAACTGATCTGCGCGGGATTAATGATGTCGTCCAGGGACATTTTCGGTGGCCTCAAATTTGTTGACGGACTGAGTAACCAGTCGACTGCAGAGCTTGATCCGCTGCTAGAGTCAGAGAAGAAAAGATTCGCAGGTACCGAGGTCTACGGAAAGACACTAGGTATCGTAGGTTTGGGTGCGATCGGATCACTGGTCGCTAATATGGCCCTTGATTTAGGCATGCGTGTCGTCGGTTATGACCCGGCAATTTCAGTCGAGGCGGCGTGGCGTTTATCGAGCCGAGTAGAAAAGATGTCAAGTCTCGATGCGTTACTCAAAGAATCTGACTACATCACGCTTCACGTGCCGGCGATTGATGTGACCAAAGGCATGATAAATTCGGAGTCGATGTCCCGCATGAAGCCTGGCGTGAAGCTCCTGAACTTTTCCCGAAAGGAGATAGTGAACGCTAGTGATCTAATTGCTGCACTGGATATTGGAAAAATCGGTAGCTACGTCACAGACTTTCCTACTCCGGAACTGATTGGTCACCCCAAGGTGCTGGCAATGCCACACATTGGTGCGAGCACTGGTGAGGCAGAGGATAACTGTGCGGTGATGGCAGCCGATCAGCTCATAAATTTCTTGGAGAACGGGAACATTAAGAACTCGGTCAATTTTCCTGACACCTCGATGGCTCGAGGCTCTGAGTTTCGTTTGACGTTCTCAAACTCTAACGTCCCAAACGTGTTGAGCACAGTATTGACTCAGATATCTGCCACTGGGGCTAACGTGATTGACTTGGTAAACCAGAGTCGTAACGAGATTGCCTACAACATCATGGATATCGACCAGCCTGTTACAGACGAGCTCGTGGATGTGATTTCGAATCTCGACGGAGTTATTCGCGTCAGGCGTGTCTGATAAATGAGATGGGACTTCGCGTCGGAGATCCCATATCACACCGGTCAGTTGATGAGATTAATCGGCTGACCTTTTTTAAATGCCTCGAATGCAGCTAGCATCTCTTGATAGAAAATAGTGAATGTCTCCTCGGTACAGTAGCCGACGTGAGGGGTGGCTAATACCTTAGGATGGTTCACAAGCTCGTTTTGGTTGTCTGCAGGCTCGTCTGTGTAGACATCCGTAGCCAGCCCGCCAAGAGAACCGTCATTAAGGCAACAAAGAAGCGCGGTCTGATCAATAATTTCCGCTCTCGACGTGTTAATAATATGACCCGCTGGCCCCAATAGTTTTAGCTCCTCCTCTCCGACGAGTCCCCGGCTCCGATTAGACAGTTTGTAGTGGATGCTCACAAAGTCAGAGCGAGTAAACAACTCAGTCTTAGAGACAGCGGTAACATCGATAGCTCTCGCTTGCGCAGGGTCTAGATTGCTACTCCAAGCAATTACCTCCATACCAAAGGCCTTCCCTAGCTTGGCTACATAAGTTCCTAATCGACCAAGGCCAACTATTCCTAGCGTTTTACCGCGGACATCATGACCCATCACGGGCTGCCAAATGTTATCTTTTTTGAGTCCATTAACGAGCGGTATGACCTTACGACAAAGCATCATTACGAGCATAAACGCGAGCTCCGCGGTCGCGTGCCCAGGTGATGTCGTGCCACAGACTAAGACTCCTCTCGCCTTGGCTGCATCAAGGTCTATTGCCGCGTTACGCATACCCGATGTTACGATCAGCTTGAGATTTGGTAGGGCATCGATGATCTGCTTGGGAAACGGAGTTCGCTCGCGCATCAACCCGACCGCTTCAAATGGCATCAGCATCTCGATGAGTTCACGAGTATCGGAAACGTGCGAGTCGAAGAATGTGACACTCAGATCGTCAGATGATTCCCAGTCTGCGTAGGAATGCGCTCTAGAAAAATAATCGTCAAGTATAGCTATTTTCATTGTTGTCTCTCGTTGTGTTTGTAGGACCGCATCCAGCCAAGAGTGTCTTCGGTTGATCCGCTTACCTTATACTCTGCGCCAAGTGGTTGACACCAGCCACTCCGATCAATCGCATTGAATATAGAGTCAAAGTCAATCTCTCCATGGCCAGGTGGTCCACGGTCTGGGACCGATGCGAACTGTATATGACCAATCAGGGGCAAGCAGGAATTGAACCGCTCGATCACTTGGCCCTCGGTCCGCCCAACGTGATAGATATCGAACATTAGCCTCACATTATCGAGATTTAGAGCGTCGAGCAGTTCGGAAGCATGGACTGTATCTCTCAAGAAATACCCAGGTACATCAAAAGGGTTAAGGGGCTCAATTAAGACTGACATGCTATGTTTCCCCGCAATATCGGACGCGTATCGAAGATTGTTGAGATAGGTCTTTGTCGCCTCTGGGCCAACACTCGCTCCAGCCATAACATGTACGTTTTGACAACCAATCCGAGCCCCGTATTCAAACGCCTGCTCAATCGCTCGTCTAGCATCAGTCACCTGCTCAGGTAGGGCCGCTAATCCGGCATTCAGGGGGCCGCGAATCGTGTTAAGCCCGAGCATTGGAAGACCGGTATCCTCCAACGCTTGATAAACATCATCGATGGGGTCGTTATAGGGAAAGTGGCATTCCACCGCATCAAAGTTATTTCGATGAGCGGCACGAATGGCATCAGCAAGCGAAAGCTCTGACCATAGGAATCCAAGATTGGCAGAAAATGTCGGCATTAGTCCCACTCCACCGCATATTGTCTGACGAGTGTTCGTACCTGTTCATCCGATAGCGCATTCGGTTCGAGCGTTCGGGTGAGGTAGGCGAGTTTTGCTGTAGCCTCTAATTCCTCTGCTGCATAGACGGCAGCCTCCAATGTTTTTGCAGAAATCACCGGACCATGATGAGCCAGCATCACGGCTGCATGCTTGCCTGCGAGTCCTGTAATGGCATCACCGATTTCGGTGCTGCCTGGAATGAAGTAAGGCAGTAATCGGACCTTACCCAATTGCATGATTCCGTAGGGCGTCAAAGATGGAAGCCAGTTACTGGAGTCGTCGCAAGGAAACAGTGATAGGGCGGTTGAATAACAACTGTGTAGATGAACGACAGCACCTGCCCGACCACCACGTGTCGCGTAAAATGCCTGATGCAACGGTACCTCTTTGGTCGGTTTGGGACCTGAAATCAACTGACCATCAGGGCTTACGATACTTAACGACTCGGGGGTCAGACGCCCCAGTGAGCTTCCAGTTGGCGTCACGATCAGATTACCGTCTGGGAGGCGAGCGGATAAATTCCCCGTGCTTCCATGCGTCAATCCCCGTTGATAGAGGCTCAAGCCGAAGTCACACAGTTGCTCACGTAAATCCATCACTCAGACTCCAGTAGTGCCAGTGCATCGCTGAAGAATGTCGGTGTTCCGAAGTTACCGCTCTTCAAGGCCAGTGCAATGACATCGTTCTGTAAACCCCCATAGACCCACGGGACTCCGGGACAAATCTCCTCACCAATCATGACTTCAGTGATCCCGAGTGCTTGAGTGACGGCACCAGAGGTCTCACCTCCAGCCACCACAAAGCGTCTCATGCCCTGTTGATAGGCTGCTTGAGCAATGCTTGCCATCGCATGTTCCACCAATGCACCTGCTTCAGAAACGCCGAGGCTTGCCTGTGAGGCTTTGACGGATTCAGGGGATGCTGTGGCATAGATGAGCGGTGTTTCAGTGCTGTCTAGGGATTGAAGCCAGTCGATGCATGCAGCAATTGCATCGGCGTCCAGTGTTTCGGGCGTAATCTGATAGCTCGGGTGGCTTGTCACATAATGCGCCACTTGGCGTTGGGTCATTTGAGAGCAACTGCCACTGAACACAATCGCACGAGGACCTGGTTTTGGATCTGGGCTTGTGTTTTGCGAGGCAATGCCCAACCTGCCTGGAACTGGCATGGCGAGTGCGCTTCCACCAGTCAGTAGCACATGTTTTGGCGTGTGTTCGATTAAAAATTCAAGATCGGAAAATTCAACGGCGTCTGCAATGACATGTGTTTCCGATGGCAAATTGCCGCCTGCTCGTTGCGAGACTCGATTCCAAACCCCGACCGATTGAGAGACTTGCGGTGTGAGGACGCGCGCAAGGTTAGCGTCCCGCATTGGCGTTAACGGATGATCCTTCATACTGGATTCATTCAATAACTGATCGCCAACAAACAGATGTCCCATAAAGACCGCACGACCGTTTTCAGGGAAGGCTGGACAATAGAGTGCTTGGGTTTGCCCAGTGATCGCCATCAGTGCTTCAGCCACCGGCCCGATGTTTCCTTGGTCGGTTGAGTCAAAGGTCGAGCAGTATTTCCAGTACAACAGTTCAGCGCCCCCAGCCAGTAACCAAAGCGCGGCCTCTGAACAGTCTGAAACCGCTTGAGCAACAGGCTCAGTTCGGCATTTCAACGCAATAATCTCAATGTCTGAAAAGCCATCTGAAGGCTGGTCCGGAAGCCCAAAATGAAGCTTGACCGAGGCACCACTGCGTCGGAGTAGTCCCGCAAGATCGGTGGCTCCAGTGAAATCGTCTGCAATGCAACCAAATTTCATTGGCTGCTCCCCGGAAGTGTGACGTTGGATTGTTTGGCCAAAACTTTCACCACAGCACTGTCATCTTCGCCGCCAAGTCCCGCCTCAGAGGCTTCTCGATACAGGGCAAGAGCAGCATCCGACAGCGGTGTCACGACCTGCTGATGGGAGGCCTCCTCCGTCACAATGCCTAAGTCCTTGACAAAAATGTTGACGCTCGAGAGAGGTCGGTAGTCACCGTCAGCAATGTGGGGCGCACGATTCTCAAACATCCAAGATGAGCCCGCGCACTGACTGATGACGTCAATGACCTTATGTAAGTCCATATCGAGTGATGCCGCCAGATTCATGGCTTCCGCGGCTGCTGCGATATGAACACCGGCCAGGAGTTGGTTAATGAGTTTCATCTGCGAGCCATGGCCTGCTGTATCACCGAGCTCAAACACATGTTCAGCGATGGCATCAAAAACGGGTTTCGCATCCATCATCGCGTGCCGTGATCCCGATGCCATAATCGACATCCGGCCTTGAAGCGCTTTTGCAGCACCGCCGCTAACGGGCGCATCAATGTATCGGAACCCCTGGGTCTCAACGCGATTTGCGATGTCGACGGCTGTTGATGGGGCAAGCGTGACACAATTGATCACCAAGGCCTCTGGGTTTAAAGCATCAAATAATGAGCTATCAAAGAGAACCGATTGCGCTTGGCTCGCATTGACCACAAAAATCAATACACAATCGATCTCGTGACAAGTATCGAGGGAGGGTGCAGCGAGCCCGCCTTCAGCTTCAAAACGCTTGAGGGCCTCAGGGTTCAAGTCGAAACCTGTGGTCTTGATTCCTTGGCGGACGCATGACACTGCGGCACCAAAGCCCATCGATCCCAAGCCGATGACCAACGTATGCATGTGGGGACTCCTCGATAAATGATTTGATCTTATGGATGACTGAGGTTAATTGTTAGACAACTGACGACATCATAATGAAAAGGAGCATCCGATGGCCAGAATTGTTATCACCGGTGGAGCCGGGTTTTTAGGCCAGCGAGTCGCTCAATCGCTTCAGCGTCATGATTCGCTATTGATCAACGGAACGATGGAGCCGATCCAGTCGATTTGTCTTGTGGACCGTGTGATTCCTGACGGGTTTGGTCCCCCTGATCTTGAGGTCATCCAAGGAGACTTGCTGACCCTGATTCAAACAGAGCCCGACATTTTTGAGGCAAGCGATGTGGTGATTCATCTGGCCAGTGCTGTGAGCGGAGAATGCGAGCAGCACTTGGAGCTCGGATTGAAAGCCAATGTAGAGACTGGGATCGCGCTTGGACAACTGCTGGCCAAAATGCCAACAAAACCGCTATTGATCTTTTCAAGTTCGCTTGCCATTTATGGGGGGACTGCAGATTGTCCATTGCCTGACGTCGTCACTGATGCCACGCGACCTAACCCACAGAACAGTTATGGATCGCAAAAATTGATGCTTGAGACCTTTTATGCAGATTTAGCGCGTCGCGACGCTCTATCCGTCCGAACACTGCGCTTAATGACGGTCTCAGTCAGACCGGGCAAACCCAACCAAGCGGCCAGTGGATTTTTATCTGGCATGATTCGAGAGCCACTCTCTGGTCTTGCCTCGAATGTGCCTGTGCCGCTTGATACTCAGGTTGCGCTGAACAGTCCGGAACAGGCGGTCGATGGGCTGATTTCGGCAATGGGCATTTCAGATCAAGCTTGGGGAACACCCCTTGGTCTGAATCTACCAGGCATGCGTTTATCGATTCAGGAGATGCGTGACGCCCTTGAAGCAACTGCCGGCCCTCAGGCGCTCGATTTGCTGACCTACCATCGGGATCCAATGATCGAGGCGATTGTCGCTGGATGGCCGAGTCATTTTGAATCAGCGCGCGCCAGTCGTCTCGGCTTTCGATCGACGGAATCCTTTGAGGCGGTCGTGCAACGATTCCAAACGTCTAAATGATTCGGCAGGCCTGTTCGAAAGATAAGCGAGGCGCTCGTGGGTGAAGTGCTGAATGATCACCTCGGCCCAATAACACCACGCAGTTAAACTTCCAACGCGTTCCGTCGAAAAATTTTGATTCAACCGCGTTGACATCAAAGCCACCCATCGGTCCGCAGTCGAACCCAAGTGCTCGCGCGGCAGCAATGAAAAAGCCGGCCTGAAGGTTCGCATTCGCGATGGCATAGCGTTCGATCCGGTCGATTGGCCAGCTTGCATGAGCTGTGGGCTGTTTCATATGCGGTGCTAGATTCACAAATTCGTGATGAAAATCGAGATCATAGGCCAAGATGGCGGCGGTCCCTGCCGATCGTGTTTTTTCTTGATTGAAGTCCAGCGCACACTCGGCAAGCAGACTCATGGATTCCGGAGTGTTGACGAAGACTGTCCGAAGGGGACACGAATTGTTCGCTGTTGGTGCGAACTTGCTGAGCTCGTAGATCGCCTTGAGGTCGTCGTCAGACAGGGGCTTTCCATCAAATTGTTTATGGGAACGCGCTTCAGTGAATAGAGATTCTTTGGAGAATTGCATGAACATCCTTATAGTCTGGCTAGGCAATGCTGAGTTCTGACTAGTAGGTGAGGGTCTTCAGCAGTCTTTCAAGATCATAAGGGGGATCATGAAACATCTGATCGCACGTGTTCTGCATTGGTTTATTGTTGGCTCGATGATCCTTGCGGGTGGTTATTTAGCCATTATGCTGACGGTTTTTGTGGTCGATTAATGATGTGGAATCCAGAGGGTGAACTGATCGCACGGATTGAACTGCCGGCTGGGCCATCGATCGCCTATTGCCACAATGGGAGTTGGTGGGATGTCACGGCAGTGTGTCCGACCATCGCACATTGGTTAACCGGTTCTGTGCCAATCCAGCGGATTCGTGATTCAAAAGCATCTCCGTTGGCGATCAGTCAAATTGAGACATGGCTCGCCCCCAGTGACTTGCAACCAATCAAAGCCTTTGGTGTGACTTTTGTCGCCAGTCTTCTCGAGCGATTGGTTGAGGAAATGGCTAAGGGAGACGAATCGGAGGCTGATACGGTTCGAGCGAATTTGGACACTGAATTGAAAGCGACAGTCCAGGCGTTGATTCCGGGCAGCGCAGAGGCACTCAGGCTCCGTGAATCCCTAATCCAGTCCGGTCACTGGTCTCCCTATTTAGAGGTTGGTTTAGGGCGAGACCCGGAGATTTTCACCAAATGCCCGCCGATGGCTGCTTTAGGTCACCACTCGGTTGCAGGGCTTCTCTCTGAATCCCACTGGAATAATCCAGAATCCGAATTAGTTTTGGTGTGTGACGCCAACGGGCAAGCAGTCGGCGCGACGATCGGTAATGACGTGAATTTACGTGATGTTGAAGGCCGCTCGACGTTATTGCTTGGCCGCGCAAAGGATAATCGTGGGAGTTGTATCCTCGGGCCCTGGATTCGGATCTTTGATGACAGCTTTAATCTTCGGTCGCTAGCCAACGAGTCGATTACGCTTGAGGTCGAAGGCAATGATGGCTTCCATGTGTCAGAAACCGCATCACTCAGCGGCCTTACACGAGGCCTACCCGCGTTGGTCGATGCGTTGTTTGACCAGCACGATTATCCCGATGGCGTGTTCGCCTTTACCGGTTCGCCAATTGCGCCAATTTGGGATCGTTCTGTTCAAGGTCAGGGATTTACACACCTGGAAGGAGACCGTGTCACCATTACGATTCCATCGATTGGCTCGCTGACTCATGGCATTGAGCGTTGTCCGGATCTTGAGCCATGGAGTCGCGGATTGCACGAGTATATGTGCGATCTTGCAAAGCGAGAATTACTCTAGACGTGGAGATAGGCCTTTCCGCGTTCATTGGACAGATTTGCCTGATTTTCATTTTGGCGGGTTTGGTCAAAGGTACGGTGGGCTTCGGTTTGCCGACGATTGGGATTGGTCTTGGCGCGCTGATCTCTGATATTCCAACAGCGATGATGTTGATTCTAGTGCCGACCGTTTTGACCAATATCATCCAAATCTGGAATACCGGGTCGTTAGTCGATGTCATCTCCAAATCCTGGGCGTTTCTCTTAGGCTCGGTTCTTCTGGTACCCCTGGGGTTGTGGGCGGTCGTATCACTGCCTTCCTTCCCGTTTGAGCGGCTATTAGGTCTCACCATTTTGGTGTACAGCCTGGCTTCATTAAATGGATTCAATCCTGTGATGCAAATGCAGCACAACCATCGTTTGGGGATGGGTCTTGGCTTAGTGAATTCGGTGTTGACCGGCATGACTGGATCGATGTCCGTGCCCGGTGTGATGTACTTGCGTTCGCTACAGTTATCCAAAGATGACTTGCTGTGCGCGATGGGTATTTTATTTTTGATCTCAACCATCGCGATGGGAATGTCGCTTTGGTGGTTTGAAAGGGCAACCCAGAGCCTTTCCATTCTCTCTGTTGCCATGTGTTTGCCGGTGGGGCTCGGTGTGTGGTGTGGAGCACGGATTCGGCGAGTGTTGAGTGAAGACCAGTTTAAACAGATGTTTTTGTGGGCGTTTGCGGCACTCGGCCTGTATTTGGTCGTTTTTGGTGCCTAACGAACGCGTAATAACTGATCAGTAAAGGAAGACAAGGGCGTGACAACAACAGCGTTTCCGAGCCGTTATCCAGCCATCAGAACGATCGCCATGCCAGCCGATACAAATCCAGCCGGTGATATTTTTGGCGGTTGGTTGATGGCGCAGATGGACTTGGCTGCTGGTAATACGGCGGCTCGTGTTTCAAGAGGCCGAACCGCCACCATTGCAGTCGATGGGATTCAGTTTTTAAAACCAGTCTCTGTGGGTGATGAGGTGACACTATTTGCCGAACTTGAATCCGTGGGTCGAACATCCATGAGGATTCAAGTGGAGGCATGGCGCAGAGCACGCGATGGCGATGAGACCGAAAAAGTGACTGAAGCCCTCTTCACGTTTGTGGCCTTAGATCACGATGGTCGACCACGGCCGATCCCTGATCGTTAACGGAGCGAGCCCCGTTCTTCAAATTGATAATCGAGTAGACGATCAGCGATTCCTGCAGCGAGCCACATAAACAATAATGCCACCCAAGCGGTCACGGCCATGACAGCGCCGCCGGTGACCCCAGCACCTACAGCACAGCCACCGGCTAACATACCACCGAATCCCATGAGGCATGCGCCAATCAAATAGCGCGAGAGACCGGTCTCCTCAGTGAATGCTTGGACTTTGAATTCACCACTGACTTGGGAGGCTACGAAACTTCCGGCGAAAACTCCCATAACGATGCCGATATCGAACGATAGTGGGAGGATTGGCATATTGATCAACCCCATTAAGGTGTCAGCCGATGGC
>Ga0209653_1001761_pt1 | contig 16912 bp, 16 predicted proteins | sample SaaInl6LU_22_DNA_FD_184644 | JGI IMG/M metagenome (GOLD analysis project Ga0209653, IMG submission 184644) | Marine microbial communities from expanding oxygen minimum zones in the Saanich Inlet - ESP_116LU_22_DNA (SPAdes) (version 2) | ecosystem: Environmental > Aquatic > Marine > Intertidal...
GCCTTATCAGTATATTGAATGGGCAGGTTAAGGATTGTACCATCGGATTGTAGCAACACATAATAGGGCTGGGAAACCGACTTAAAATTAATCGCCTGAAAAGCCGACCACTGCTGTCCTACCGTTTCCAAAACACGGCTACTGCCATCAGCGTAGGTAATGGTTTGCTGGTCTGCTTCGGGCAAAGGCTTGCGGTCATCCACATAAAGTGAAATCACCACCACCTCATCACGCAACAGTTTATACACTTCTGGCTGGGTCCAAATATTTTCCTCCACCTTTCGACAGTTGACACAAGCCCAACCTGTAAAATCCAGTAGTATGGGTTTTTGCTGCACAATGGCAGCTGCCCTACCCGTTTCGTAATCCTTATAACAGTCAAGGTTTAACGGACAGTCGGATTCGGTTTCATAGACAGAATAAAAAGCAGGTGGTGGAAAGCCACTTAGTGCGCGCAAAGGCGTTTGTTGGTTGGGTACCAATCCCTGCCCCAAATACGCAACAAACAGCACCACCAAAACACCCAAACCCTTTTGCATAGTGCTATTCTTTTTGGGTTTGGGATGCATAAAACCAAAGCCTCCAAATAGGTAAACAGCCCACAACAGCAATATCAACATCCAAATGGCAATAAAGAGTTCACGCGGGAGTATGCCCCATCCCTGAACCATATCAGCATTCGATAAAAACTTCAATGCCAGGGCGAGTTCCACAAAACCAAGCGACACCTTCACGTGCTGCAACCAACCTCCCGATTTGGGCAGCTTACGCAATACATTGGGAAAGAAAGACAACACCCCAAAAGGTAATGCCAAGGCCGTACCAAAACCTACCATGCCAGCCGTAAGCTGCATGGCACCTCCATCGGCGGTAAGCGAACCTACGAGCAAAGAACCCAATATGGGACCTGTACACGAAAAGGAAACCACGGCAAGCGTCAGTGCCATAAAAAAGATGCCTAAATAAGAGGAACGGGTTGCTGCCTCATCTGATTTCGCAGACCATTTTGAAGGTAAGGTCAGGTCAAACAATCCAAAAAAGGAAAGTGCAAAAACCACAAAAACGGTAAAAAAGATAAGGTTGAGCACCACATTGGTGGCTATGGCATTCAACACTTCTGGTCGCAATTGGTCTAAAAAGTGAAAAGGCAAACTCAACAGCGCATAAATCCCAATAATGGAAAAGGCATAAGAAAGCGAACGCCTAATGCCCACCGCACGACTCACACTGCTTTTGGAAAAATAAGATACGGTGAGGGGAATAAGCGGAAACACACAAGGGGTTAATAGCGCAAGAAAACCGCCCAAAAGACCCAAGACAAAAATACGCCACCAAGAAGCCTTAACATTGGGACCAGAAGCTTCGAGTAATTCGGTATTTTTTAGGTCTAATTTTAAGTTATTGCCGCCTAGTTGTACATCCGTCAGGTCGCGTTCAACCGCATTGACCAACGACCCATCTGTGGGAATAGACAAAGGTTCTTCTCTAAAGATACAGAGCGCATCGTCACAGGCTTGGTATTCAATAAGCAATTCGATGGTAGCGGCTTCTGTAGATACGGACTGTACCCACATCAACTCTTTGGTGTAATAGGCCAAATCCATTTCAAAAATAACATCGTAGCCCGTTTTGGGTTCACTGCCCTGTAATGCACCCACAGCCGTTGCGTTTTTCCACAGCAGTACGGTGGGCAAAGGGCCTCCGTCGGGAAGGCTTACGTCATACAGTTTCCAATTTTCCTGAATGTTTGCTTTGAGGATTACATCATAGGTATTGGAGTCGGTTTGTCGTGCTTGTGCACTCCATTTGACGGGATCTTGCCCCCAAGAGAAGCTTAAGCAGCAAAAAAGAAAAAGGAAATATCTCATACAAGTTGAATTTGGAGCGTAGTTGTATCGGCTACAGCCACAAATTTACGATTTATTCGTTTACCTACTACCCAAACAATGTCGTCTCCCGAACACAATAGCCATTGCTGTTTTTTGTCTAGCGCAGACATTTTCTCGTCTTTGAAAAATTTAGCCACTTTTTTCTTGCCTGCCATGCCCGTAGGATAAAACACATCGCCTGTCTTCCAACGCCGCAAAATTAAAGGGAAATCCAATTTTTCCCTGTCTAAAACAGCGCACTTAGCCGTGGGCTTGGCTGCGATAACGTCCGATGAAATCCTTAGATTGATGGGTGCTTCTATACCTCCCTCAGGAACCAAAAAATAGTCTTGTTCAATTGCAGGAGATGCAGTTTTGGGTGTCAAAATCAGATGATCGCGTTCTCGTGTTAAAACATATTTTTCACCAGTGCATTTTTTTCCCGCATGGGTATCCAGTAGTTTTTCAACTTCTTTGACATCAAAGCCATAAGGCGCAAACAAATGATGCAGCCAAAAGTTTTTTGGGTGCAATGCGTCAATAGGTGAGAAAGGGATTTTCAAGGCTTCTCCTTGCTGCTTCCAATCTGTTATAATGTTTTGCAGTTGCGACTGTATACCTTCAAAGGCATCACGCAAATGTTGCATACTGGTCAGTGTATTGGCAGCTGCATCAGGAGACAATTCCATAAAAGAAGGTAATACCTTATGCCGAATGGCATTGCGTAAATATTTGCTAGCACTGTTGGATACATCCTCGCGCCAATGGAGCTTTTGTTCCTTGGCAAAAGCCAAAATTTCATCTTTGTAAAAGGGCAATAGCGGACGCACCAAAACACCCTTTTTATCATGTATCCCACCCAAACCTTCTAAGCCACTGCCTCTGGTTAGGCGCATAAATAAGGTTTCTAATTGATCGTCTGCGTGGTGGGCTGTCAGGATGGTATCGTAAGCATTGCTTTCAAGCACTTCCCTAAACCACTTATAGCGTAAGTCACGTGCCTTTTCTTGAATCCCCGATGCAGTGGGGTCTATGGGTGCTTGTGTTACATGGCAAGCAACACCAAGTGAAGCCGCCAAGTCATGAACCAACTGCTCATCAGCATCGCTATCCGATCCACGTAATCCATAATTTACGTGCGCAATGCCAAAATCAATTTCTAGGGTATGTAACAAATATGCCAACACCACACTGTCCACACCGCCGCTAACCCCAAGCAAAAAGCGATGCTTTTTGGGGGTATTAAAAAGAGAAACGATATGGTCTTTAAACCTTTGTTCCATGGGTATTGGGAATTGTTTTTTTGTTTGCCAAAACACGCTTAATGGCCTTGACCTTAAGCTGGCATTCGTCGTATTCTTTTGATGGATCGGCAGCTGCGGTGAGTGCACTCCCCACATGTGTGGACAGGTATTTTGAAGCTGCATCATAAACCAGACTGCGGATAACCACATTAAAATCAAAATCGCCATTTGGAGCAAAATAACCCACTGCCCCGCTGTACAACCCACGTTGTATGTGTTCGTATTGATTGATAAGTTCCATGGCACGTTGCTTGGGTGCGCCTGTCATGCTGCCCATCGGAAAACACGCATTGATGACGTCCAAAGAAGAAAAGGCGGGGTCGCATTGAGCCTTAACGGTTGAAATCATTTGATGCACTTGTGCAAAAGGATAAACCGCACATTGCTCGCTAACTGCAACAGAGCCTTTTTGGGCAATCCTAGAAAGGTCGTTGCGTACCAGATCTGTTATCATGATATTTTCGGAACGCTCTTTGGTATCCAGCTTTAGCGCCTCGGCTACCGATTTATCCATAATGGCATCCTCATGTCTTGCGGCAGTCCCTTTGATGGGTTGTGATATAAGTGTATCACCTCTACGTTGTAAAAACCGTTCGGGTGAAGCAGACATCAAATACGTATTGTCAAAAGAAAGAAAGGCAGAAAAGGGTGTCTTGCCAATGCGATTTAATGCCTTGAACAAGGCCATGGGCGAAACATCCACTTCATCGGCATACCACTCCATACAATAGTTTACTTCATAAATATCACCACGCATGATATGATCCTTGAGTGCGCTTGCGTGTTGCAAATAGATATCCTTGCTGATACGTGGCGACAAATCAATGGCCGTCAAAGATGCTTCAGTTCTTGTTGTGCTATTTGTGATGCGCTCAAAGTCTACCGCTGGATTATCCGACTCTAGATAAAGTGCCGTGAGCAAATCGCCTTTGAGCAACCATATTTTTTTGGGCTTGAAGAATTGAAGTTTTGGCACAGACAAAAAAGCGGGGTTGGTGGGCGTTACTTGCTCCCAAGTAGCATTGTACTCGTAACTAAAAAACCCAAAGAGCCAGTCGGTTCCCAATACGGTTTGCAACTCCTTTTCGGACGTATACCAAGGGTTTTCTTCAAATGTTTCTAGGGCAAGAATGGCGTCAAAATCGTTGTTTTGATGGGGATAATCGTTGGAATCATACCACGCAATAGGCGAAGATCCCCTAGCCCAATCCAAGAGTTGCGCCTTGATATCGGGATGGTTTTTTACGTTAATGACTGTTTTTGAGCGTGTTACCAACTTTTTGCTTTACTTATGAAACAAAATTACTTAATTAATAGCGATAGCATCATCGCTTTAAAAAAAAATATATATTTGCACTGTGATTGTAAATAACGTTTCACGTAATTCATTCTCCCCGCGCGTTCGTCGCCCCTTGGGGTAATTCACTGTATATGAAACTTAGGTGTGTCCGGTTTCCCTCTCCGTTTTTTTTCAGTCTAATTTTTTTCTTTTCAATCCAGTAGCATGGAAATTCAAGTAGCTAAACGCATACACGTTACGTATGCAGCAATCATTTCGGAAACCATTTCAAGTTCAGCACAAGTGCGTGGAACAGGAATCGCACGTCGTACTCCAGCGTATATTCAACAAAAAATCGAATCTGGTAATGCCATCATTGCGCTAGACGGAGACACCTTTGCGGGTTTCTGCTATATAGAAGCATGGGGACATGAAAAGTACGTAGCGCATTCAGGATTAATTGTTGATCCTAATTACAGAGGCATTGGTCTTGCGAAAAAAATAAAAACAAAAATCTTCAACTACTCCAAAGAAAAGTATCCTGGTGCCAAGATTTTTGGTATTACTACGGGGCTACCGGTTATGAAAATCAATTATGATTTGGGTTACAAGCCTGTTACCTTTTCTGAACTAACAGACGACCCTGCCTTTTGGAAAGGCTGTCAAACCTGTAAGAATTACGACGTACTCACACGTACCAAGCAAAGTATGTGTTTGTGTACGGGGATGCTATACGATCCAGCCAAGAAAGGCAGCAATGGTATTGTAGGAAGCATACAATCATTTAAAAAAGCATTTAAACGAGATAAAAAATGAACAAGAAATTAGTTTTAGCATACAGCGGAGGACTCGATACTTCCTATTGCGTAAAGTCGTTGAGCCAGGCGGGTTATGAAGTACACGCCGTTAGTGTAAACACCGGTGGTTTTGATGCTGCGGAAGTTTTAGCCTTGGAATCCAAAGCTTTAACTTTGGGCGCAACATCTTATACGAGCATCGAAGCGGTAGAAACCTTTTATCAAGACATCGTCAAATACCTCATTTTTGGAAACATACTCAAAAACAGCACCTATCCCCTTTCGGTAAGTGCCGAGCGTGTAACCCAAGCGGTAGCCATAGTAGAACACGCCAAAAAGATTGGCGCAACAGCTATCGCACACGGCAGTACAGGCGCTGGAAACGATCAAGTGCGTTTTGATTTGATCTTCCAAACACGAGCACCGCAGATTGAAATCATCACACCCATCAGAGACCAAAAACTTTCAAGAGAAGATGAAATCGCCTATCTAAAAGAACACGGCGTGGATTGGTCTTGGGAAAAAGCACAATATTCCATCAACAAAGGCTTGTGGGGAACTTCTGTTGGCGGTAGCGAAACCTTAAAATCTCGTGAACCACTGCCCGATAGCGCATACCCTAGCGATTGCACAAAGACGGCAGCAGAAAAAATTTCGTTGCATTTTAATAAAGGGGAATTGGTCGGTATCAACAACACCACTTACAGCTCCGTTGAAGCCATTCAGCAATTACAAACACTTGCGGGTGCATTTGCTATTGGCAGAGACATTCACGTGGGCGATACCATCATCGGTATCAAAGGACGTGTTGGTTTTGAAGCCGCTGCAGCCTTGGTGAGCATCAAAGCGCATCAGCTGTTGGAAAAGCACACCTTGAGCAAATGGCAGCTTCACCACAAAGATTATATCGGTTCTTACTACGGCATGATGCTTCATGAAGGTCAATACCTAGACCCCGTAATGCGAGACTTCGAAGCCTTGCTAAGCAGCAGTCAGCAGACGGTAACAGGAACTGTTTTTGTCACACTTCACCCCTATCGATTCACCCTCGATGGAATCGAATCTAATTTTGATTTGATGGATAATTCATTTGGCACCTATGGAGAAGCCAACGAAGCCTGGACCGCAGACGAAGCAAAAGGATTTATTAAACTATCGGCCAATGCCGGAAAAATTTATCAGCATGTCAATAAATAACATAAGTGTAGGCGTTGTAGGCGGAGCAGGATATACAGGAGGTGAACTCTTACGATTGTTGGTACTGCATCCCAATGTAAACATCGACTTTATATACAGCACCACCAGAGCAGGAAAAGCCGTTTCCGAAACCCATACAGATTTAATTGGCGTATTGGATATGCCCTTCTCGGCAGAGTTAAACCAAGAAGTAGACGTGTTGTTTCTATGCCTTGGACATGGCAACTCTGCTGCCTTTTTGCACGACAACGTGGTAAACGACAACACCAAAATCATTGATTTAAGCAACGATTTTAGACTTAAAGACGACCACGATTTTATGGGACGTTCTTATGTCTATGGGCTTACCGAAGTAAACAAAGAACAGATTAAATCTGCGCAAGCGATTGCCAACCCAGGCTGTTTTGCCACCGCCATCCAATTGGCGTTAGTGCCGCTAGCAGCAGCAAAAAAATTATCCCAAGACGTACATATAAATGCGATTACGGGAAGTACGGGTGCAGGTGCTGTTCCCTCAGCGACAAGTCATTTTAGTTGGAGAAACAACAATATTTCCTACTACAAACCATTTGTGCATCAGCACTTAGGCGAAATAGGCGAAACCATTGCGCAAGAGCAAGGCAGCAATGCCAAGTTGCATTTCCTTCCCATTAGAGGAAACTTTACCAGAGGAATATTTGCCACGGCCTATACCCCATTTGATGGGAGCTTGGAAGATGCTTACGCCATTTTTGAGAACTACTACAACGACTGCCCGTTTACGTTTGTTAGCCGTGCGCCATTGGCACTCAAACAAGTAGTAAACACCAACAGGTGTTTGGTACACCTGCACTTGCACGAAGGGCAATTGCTGGTAACCAGCATCATTGATAACTTATCAAAAGGAGCATCAGGTCAGGCCATAGAAAACATGAACCTTATGTTCGGATTAGAACAAACAACAGGATTACATTTAAAATCAACTTCTTTTTAATTATGAAAATAGCCATTTTAGGAGCCGGAAATCTAGGACTAAGCATTGGACGAGGGCTTATCACAAACAACAGCCTAACGCAGCTTTATTTGACACGCAGATCTGTTGAGAGCATTGCCTCTTGGACAGAATACGCCAACACTTATGTAACTGCTGACAACAAAAAAGCCGTACAAGAATCGGACATCATCATCCTTGCGGTGCAACCAAGACAACTGGTTGGATTGCTGGAAGAAATCAAAGATTTGCTACACGACAATCACGTACTTATTTCTACCGTAACAGGCTTCTCACTAGCCAAAATGGAGGAAACTTTGGGTACTGACGTATTTGTGATTAGGTCGATGCCCAACACTGCCATATCGGTTGGAAAATCCATGACCTGTCTTTGTGCCAACAAAAAGGGTGCAGAACGCATGCCCATAGCCGAAGCCATTTTCAACGGTTTGGGAACAAGCATCGTTATTGAAGAACAGCACATGCGTGCTGCAACGGTGATTTGCGCTTCTGGTATTGCCTTTTGGATGCGATTGATACGCGCTACAACACAAGGAGGAGTGCAACTTGGCTTTGATGCTGCTGAAGCCATGAAAATGTCCATGTATACTGCCATGGGTGCAGCATCCCTGCTTATAGAAACAGGTGCCCACCCTGAAGAAGAAATCGACAGAGTAACCACGCCTAGAGGCTGTACCATTGAAGGATTAAACGAAATGGAACACCAAGGATTGAGTTCGTCGTTGATACAAGGAATTGTATCTTCCTTTAAAAAGATTAACGAAATAGCACAAGACTAGTTATGCCATTATTTGATGTATATCCACTTTATGAAGTAACACCCGTTAAGGCCAAAGGAGTATATGTCTATGGGGCAGACCGAAAGAAGTATCTAGACTTATACGGCGGTCATGCGGTAATCAGCATAGGACACCAAAACCCCGTATACAACCGAAGGCTCAAAAAGCAGCTATCGCGTATTGGTTTTTACTCCAATGCCATTCAAAACCCATTGCAAATCCAACTGGCAGATGAAATTGAAGCACAGTCTGGATGTGAAGGTTATCAAATGTTTATGTGTAGCTCGGGAGCAGAAGCCAATGAAAACGCACTCAAGCTCGCCTCTTTCCACACGGGTAAGTCAAAAATAGTGGCCTTTAAAAATGCCTTTCACGGCAGGACAAGTGCTGCTGTTGCCGCAACAGATACGCCTAAGATTATTGCACCACTCAATGCGCAGCAAGAAGTAATATTTCTTGAATTTGGCGATGAAAAAGGACTTGCAGAAACCTTGTCAAAAGGAGATGTATGTGCCGTTATCATCGAAGCCATTCAGGGCGTTGGTGGTTTGGATATGCCCACTGAAAAATTCATGAAACAGGTGGAAAAAAGCTGTCGTGAGACCGATACCTGTCTTATTGCAGACGAGGTACAATCTGGTTTTGGACGCTCGGGCAAATTCTTTGCTTTTCAACACTACGGCATTACACCCGATATTATTTCCATGGCCAAAGGCATGGGCAACGGATTTCCTGTAGGCGGCATTTTGGCACATCCCAACATCAAACCTTGGTATGGCATGCTGGGGACTACTTTTGGCGGAAACCACTTGGCTTGTCAGGCAAGTCTGGCTGTTTTGGAAGTATTAAAAAAGAAGCAATTAATGGAACACGCTACCAAGCTGGGCGAAGCTTTTATCAAAAGAGCTGAACGTATTCCCGGTGTAAAAAAAGTAAAAGGACGTGGACTGATGCTCGGATTGGAGTTTGACTTTGAAGTAGGCGAGCTACGCAAGAAACTCATATACGAACACCGCATATTTACGGGGGGAAGTAGCAACAAAAAGCTATTGCGGATTTTACCCCCTCTAACCGTGCAGCAAAAACACCTTGACCAGTTTTTTACTGCTTTAGAAAAATCATTAGGAAAGCCCATTATGGGTAATTGACAAGAATCAGCAACCCCCATCAGCATAAGTAAGTTTGACATGAAGTGGTTTGCGAAATTTTAATTAGATGAAACAGTTTTTAACGCTTAATGACCTACCAGATTTTGATGCACAAGTACAACTTGCAAAAGACATCAAAGCAAACCCCTATCAATTTGCGCAATTGGGCAAACGCAAAACGCTTGGGCTTTTATTTTTTAACCCGAGTTTAAGAACACGATTGAGCACCCAAAAAGCAGGTCGTTTGTTGGGCATGGATGTGATGGTAATGAATTTTAGCAATGAGGCATGGGCCATAGAATACGAAGACAATACCATTATGGAAGGGTTGCGTTCTGAGCATGTTAAAGAAGCTGCACAAGTGGTTTCACAATATTGTGATGTGGTAGGTATACGTGCCTTTGCTACGCTTACCGACAAAGAGAAAGATGAATCTGAACAGGTCTTGCAAAATTTTATCAAATACGCTAGCGTTCCCATTCTAAATATGGAAAGTGCAACGGCCCACCCCCTACAGGCTTTGGCAGATGCGCTGACCCTGACGGAGTTGTCGTTGCCTAAAAAACCAAAGGTAGTGCTCACGTGGGCACCACACCCAAAGGCATTGCCTCATGCGGTTGGAAATTCATTTGCGCGGATGATGGGGCACCAAGATGCAGACTTTGTTATTGCCAATCCAGAAGGCTATGATCTAGATTCACGGATTACCAAAGGGATTCCTGTGGTACACAACCAAGCCGAAGCGCTCAAGGATGCCGACGTTGTCTACGCCAAAAACTGGAGTTCGTATGATTCCTATGGACAAATTCTAAGAACGGATAACGAATGGATGTTAACGCCAGAGAAAATGAAACAGACCAACAATGCGGCCTTTATGCATTGCCTACCCATTCGAAGAAATGTGGTGGTATCAGATGGCGTGTTGGACAGTCCGAGCTCCAAAGTCATTGAGCAAGCCAATAACAGAACCTATGCTGCTGCTGCCGTATTAAAAACATTGCTCTCGTGAAAACTGCACTACACATCCTAAAAGTTGGAGGACATTTGGTGAACGATGCTGCTGCGCTTCAAGAAGTGCTTGCTGCCTTTGCGCTGCTAGATGGGTCCAAACTTTTAGTTCACGGCGGAGGAAGACATGCAACAGCACTTGCTAAGCAATTGGGTGTATCACCCAAAATGGTAGACGGCAGACGCATTACAGATGCCGCCATGCTCGAAGTGGCCATAATGAGCTATGCAGGCCTGTCCAATAAAAAAATCGTGTCACAACTGCAAAAGCAGGGTGTGAATGCCGTTGGCCTAACAGGTGCAGACGGCAACTGCATTGAAGCCGTAAAAAGACCCGTAACCGATATTGATTACGGTTTTGCAGGTGATATTACACAAGTGAACACCGCAGTATTTGCCTCGTTGACCGCGCAAGACTTTGTTCCTGTGCTTTGTGCGATTACGCACGACAAAAACGGGCAACTGCTCAACACCAATGCAGATACCATAGCAGCGCAAGTGGCCATGGCTATGAGCAAGGAATATGACGTAACACTCTTCTATTGCTTTGAGCACGCTGGCGTGTTAAAAGACATCAACAAGCCTGAGGACGTTATTGGTGAATTGTCCAAGGAAGCAACTGAAAATTATACCGCAGCAGGGGTCATCCATCAAGGTATGGTACCCAAATTGCACAACGGCTTTGACGCACTTCAAAATGGCGTTAAAGAAGTAGTCATCAGCAATGTTGCTGCGCTATTAGATGAAAATGCACCCAAAACTACATTGATATGAGTCGAATCGAAGAACTACAACAAGAGGCAATCCAATTGCTTCAAGACCTCATCAACACCCCTTCCCTTTCTAGTGAAGAGGATCAAACGGCTGCCATCATTAAGCATTGGTTGGAAAAGCATGGGGTTAGCTGTCAACAGCAACAAAACAACGTCTATGCCATAAACAAGCATGAAGATCCATCAAAACCGTATCTGTTGCTCAACTCGCATCACGATACCGTATTACCCAACAGTGGTTATACCCGTGATCCCTATAAAGCCGCCATTGAAGACGGTAAATTATATGGTTTGGGCAGCAATGATGCTGGCGGTGCCTTGGTGTGCCTGTTGGCCACCTTTGTGTATTTCTACGAACAAGAGGACATGGCATACAACTTGGTTGTTGCCGCTACTGCGGAAGAAGAAACTTCTGGCGATTATGGACTGAACAGCTTATTAAAAACCCTACCTAGCATAGACACTGCTATTGTTGGCGAACCCACGCAAATGCATCTGGCTGTGGCAGAAAAAGGATTGGTGGTTTTTGATGCAACCATTTCGGGTACTGCAAGCCATGCGGCGCATCCAAACCCAGACAATCCCATTTATAAAATTGGTGCGGTGATAGACTGGTTTCAACAACTGGAATTTGATCGCGTTTCCGATGCCCTTGGACCTGTGAAACTAACGGTTACGCAAGTGAGTGCAGGCAAGCAACACAATGCCGTTCCAGCAGATGTAAAGCTGGTGATAGACGTGCGCGTAAACGATTTGTATACCAACGACGAGATTGCGCAAATCCTTGAAGCAGCACCCTGTGAAATAAAGGCACGTTCGTTGCGACTGGGTTCTTCTTCTATTCCCATGAGCCACGCATTGGTGCAAGCCGGTATAGCCGCAGGAAGAAACACCTATGGTTCGCCTACCCTATCCGACCAAGCTGCACTGACCTGTGACTCCTTAAAACTAGGCCCGGGTGATTCGCTGCGTTCGCATACAGCAAATGAATTTATTTATGTCAACGAGATTGAAGAAGCAATACCGTTGTATATTTCCATATTAAAACAAGCATTATGAAGCTTTGGCAGAAAAAAAAGACAAGCGTTACCGAACAAGTAGACCGATTCACCGTGGGTGCTGACAGGCTTTGGGACGTACGCCTAGCGCCTTATGATGTATTGGCCTCTAAGGCCCATGCGCAAATGCTGGCTAGCGTTGGACTGCTTACAGAGGCAGAGGCCAAACAGCTATGCGATGAACTGGACAATATCATGACCTTGGCAACCCAAGAGGATTTTGTCATTGAAGATGATTTTGAAGACATACATTCCAAAATTGAGTTTCTGCTTACCGAGCGTTTGGGCGATGTGGGTAAAAAAATACACACCGCACGTTCTAGAAACGACCAAGTACTGACCGCCATGCAGCTATTGCTCAAAGACGAGCTAAGCGAGATTAAGACGCTTACAAAGGATTTGTTTGACACGTGGATGGGTCTTGCAGAAACACACAAAGACGTATTGCTACCGGGCTATACGCATCTGCAAGTGGCTATGCCTTCTTCCTTTGGCTTGTGGTTTTCGGCCTATGCCGAGTCTTTGGTAGATGATGTGGTATTGTTAAATGCTGCGCATAGCATCTGCGACCAAAACCCCTTGGGCAGTGCTGCGGGTTATGGCAGCTCCTTCCCTATTGATCGTGCGCTTACGACCGAAGCACTTGGCTTTGGTGCGCTAAAGGTAAATGCCGTTGCCGCACAAATGGGCAGGGGAAAAACAGAACGTATCACCGCCAATGCGATGGGATCACTGGCAGCTACGTTAGGCAGATTTTCCATGGATGTCTGTGTGTACATGAGTCAAAACTTTGATTTTATTTCATTCCCTGACCACCTTACTACAGGGTCTAGTATTATGCCACACAAGAAAAACCCTGATATTTTTGAACTTATTCGGGGTAAATGCGCCCTTATCCAAGGACTTGGTAATGACTTTGCCTTGTTGGGACAAAACCTTCCTAGTGGCTATCACAGAGAAATGCAATTGTTTAAAGGAAAAATGCTGGAAAGTATAGACGAGCTTAAAGATTGCTTGACCATATTAACTAGCACCATTAAAGAGGTGCAGGTACGCACAGAAATCATGAACGATGCCAAATACAGCTATGCCTTTACAGTTGATGCACTCAATGCGTTGGTGCAAAAAGGCGTCCCTTTTCGAGATGCCTATAAACAAGTAGGCCTACAGGTCGAAGAAGGTACTTTTAAAGCACCCGACAAAGTAGCCCATACCCATGTTGGCAGTCTTGGAAACTTAGCCTTAGACAAGATTCAAGAGAAGTTTGACAAGCAGTTTTAAGGATTTATTGGTTTTTAAAACGACTCCCTAAGCATCCTGTGTAATTTGGTTACGCTCTATTATTCCTTTATTATTTTGAGAACCCCTTTTCCAGAATTGGTTGTGACTTCTGCGATGTAAATACCGTAATCTAAATCTGTAACATCAACAGTTGCAACAAGGCTGATGGGATGAAGTGTTATCATCTCCTTCCCAAGAATATTATACAGTGTGATACTGCTGATCTTCTTGGTTTTTGCGCTTATCGTAACCAAGTTTTTAGTTGGATTTGGAAAAGCATTAAGGTGGTCTATAGTAAAAGACCCATCAAACTCATTACTTAACGAATTTGACACTACCTTAATATCATCAAAATAGAAAGCGGCATTAGCCGACGCATCATTAGGGCTACCGTATCCTAACATCAAAGTCAAAACATCATATATGGGATTATCTCCATTTGAAAGATCCCAAGTATATGTTACCCATTCACCAGACACTGTAGTTAAAGCGTCTTGTTCTTTGCCGAATTGTTCTGGTGGACTACTCTCTAATTTAAACTTTAGCATTGTGCCAACAGGAGCATCCGTATATACTTTCATGGAGAGCGTCCCCGCAGTTGACATATCTGCAATATAGTCGGTTAGTGTCAGTTTGCTTCTCATATATCCTGATCCGCCACTTCTTAGAAACTTTCCTACAGTAGCACTGGGGTTGTTTGCATCAACATACGGATTGGGTATGACCGTTGTCTGTGCACCAAAAAAATTGGTAAAATCAGAAGTTACTACACTGTTTTCAAAATCGATTGGTAGGGTTGCTTTAATTGGATCGGGTATGGCAGGGCCTGAAACCTGCTGCACATCGTCAAAAAGAAAAGTAGACGTGCTGGCGCCATCTCCCACATTTCCAAAATCAAACATAAACTGTATTTGATTATAATCACTGGCTTGTCCATCAAAATTCCAGCTTATGGTTTCCCATTCACCAGAAACCGTTGTCAATTTATCTAAATTAGCACTGCCGCCCGTTTTTTGAAGTTCTAATTTAATTCTTGTACCAATTGGTGCAGTGGTATAGACTTTCATAGAAATATGCCACAAGGTAGACAAGTCAACTACACTGCTTAAAAACACTTTACTTCCGCCATAGTATGTTCCACCATCTCGCACAATTTGACATACCGTAGCACTAGGATTGTTTGCGTCAAGCTGTGGGTTTGAAACAACCGCAGCTGTAGACCCATTATAATTTAGAAAATCAGTGTTTACAACACCAGATTCAAAATCAATGGGTAAGGTGGTTGGTTGTGGCACTGTGGGTCCAGAAACTTGCTCAACATCATCAAAATAAAAGGTGGAGGTAACGGAACCGTCGCCAACAGTACCGAAATCAAACATAAAAACGACTACATTAAGATTATTCTCAGTACCTGCAAAAATCCATTCTAGGGTTTCCCACGCACCTGAAACCGTCGTCACCGCGTCAACATCTACAGCTGGGCCAGAGCCTTCTAATTTTAGTTTTATAGTCGTACCAACGGGTGCTTCTGTGTAGACTTTCATTGTAATTTTAGTCTTAACCGAGAAGTCTAAATTTTCTGTGAGTTCAATTTTACTGCCTGACCATGAGGCGCCGCCATTTCTGATTATTTAAGCAACGGATGTACTGGTATTGATGCCTGAAGCGGCTGGATTTGTTGTTACGGTTGCAACACCACCATCAAAATCAGTGAAATCTGTAGTAGAAATATCTCCTTCAAAGTTAAAAGGTAGACTTTGGGATAACCCTGCATAAGATGAAAATAAGAGAATAAGCGCATAAATAGGCTTAATAATTGTTGATTATTTAATTAAGTTAAAATTATAATAAGACAAATTTTAATCAAAGAAAATTATCAATACATGACCTCTACAAAAGAAAAAAACGCGTAGTGTTAACGGTTTGGCTAAGCTGCATTTTAATTATATGCTCCATTTGAGTTAATGCCCTTCTTTATATGGGCTAAATGATGATTACAGTGCCATGCATAATTTCCAATATTTTCAGCTAAGTTGAATTTTAGTCCATGTTCAGGGTGAATAAATTCCATCTTCAATTGCTCTTTTGTCAAGCTTTTTAAAAGGCGACTCCATTTTTTATGCAATCCGTTTAATAGGATTATTGATTCTGTTATTTCATCAGTCAATGAATCCTTTAAATCAGCCCATCTAGACTCGTTATATGGTCTTATGGTTGGTGTTTCTTCAGTTAACGCAAGTTTGAAGCGAATAATGCTGTTCATGTGGCTATCCGCACAATGGTGTATTACTTGTTTAACCATCCAGCCATTCGGTCTATACTTCCAACTAAGTTTTTCATGAGAAATATCTTTTATTAAACCTTCAACTCTTGCTGGAAAAAGCTCAATATCCTCTATCCATTGGTTAATTAAATCATCACTCGGGCTCTTATTAGAGATATATTTTCCTATTGGAAATTTAAGTTTTTCTATATTCATATTGTTTTCATACATGGTGTACAACGTTTAGTATATCCGTAGTGCAGGATTAGAAGTACTTCACTTTCAGTTTACCTATATGTTTGTTATATTCAATTTGTTTATACTTAGCACTTTAGCCCGCATTGCACTTATACAGTGTTGTGTACAGGCTATCTCTTTCTGGGATCAATATAAATGTACTTATCAAAATATTTGTTTTCGGTAACTGGTTTCAATACTTTATCCTCTCGTGGTGGATATATTTTTAGTTTTTCTTTTGGTCTTGTTGGTCTTATTTCAAAACCACCACCACAATTTGGACATACATTTTTTAATATGTTTTCCACACAATCTTTACAGTAGGTGCATTCGTAGGTGCAAATCATTGCTTCATTGCTTTCATTCGGTAAACTTTTATCGCAGTTTTCACAGTTTAATCTTATTTCTAGCATAGATTATATGTTTAAAAAATATCTTTCTTTAGTTTTTGAAATTCCTCCAATCCTATCATAAAATTTCATAGCTCTTGTATTAAATTTTGGTGTCTGCCATTGGATTAACTTACAGTTTAATTTTTTAGTTTCTTGTTTTATTCGTTCCATCAACTTTTCTCCAATTCCATAACCTCTTGCGTTTTCAGTCAAGAATAAACAATCCAAATAGACATAGAAATTGGCATCCCAAGTTGAAAATTGTTTCATATATGTTGCATAGCCAAAAGTTCTTTATCTTTTTCTACAACCAAACAATAAAGACTAGGAAGGTCTGAAAATAAGTAATTATTTAGTTGTCCTTTTTTTTGTTTTGGGTTGTAATCTGCTTGTTCAAAATTTGCGTGAAGCCCACATAAGTGTATAATTTCTCTTAAGTCCTTTTTTTGTGCAAAACGTATGATAGGTTCAATGTTCATATTTCTGTATTTAAAGCATCAGCTAAATAATTGTCATAGTTTGGATTAACCTTCTGTT
>Ga0209653_1001762_pt1 | contig 16910 bp, 8 predicted proteins | sample SaaInl6LU_22_DNA_FD_184644 | JGI IMG/M metagenome (GOLD analysis project Ga0209653, IMG submission 184644) | Marine microbial communities from expanding oxygen minimum zones in the Saanich Inlet - ESP_116LU_22_DNA (SPAdes) (version 2) | ecosystem: Environmental > Aquatic > Marine > Intertidal...
AGACTCCTCTTGCGGTGACTGTGGCACCTGCTCCGGCGCCTTGAATAACAATAGGCTGGTCTCCATAAGATTCCGTATATATTTCAATAATAGAATCTGCTCCTTTTACCTGACCTAAGGGGCTTTGCTTGGGCACTTTACAAAGTCCCGCACTGAGCTGACCTTTCTCTTTTTGCAAATCGCCCCCTAAAATTCCCACATATCTCAGGACCTCATCTGGGGCTAAACCTGCTTTAATCTCTGCAAATATAGGATCTAATTTAGACATTTGTGCTAAGAATCCGGGGGCATCTAGTACCTGTAATTCCTCTGGGATTAAATTTTCAATGACTCCCTCTGAAAATTCATTCTTTAGATCTAACTCTCTTGCCAAAATAAGTAGTTTCCTACCCACATCGTTTCCGCTGAGGTCCTCCCTTGGGTCAGGCTCCGTATAGCCATTATGCAAAGCCTCTTTGACCACTTGTGAAAAAGGGATTTCTGCCGTTGAAAAAGTATTGAATATATAACTCAGCGAGCCTGAGAATACCCCTTTAATCTGAGTGATGTTTTCTCCAGAAAGATGGAGTAATTTAATGGTGTCTATCAGGGGCAGTCCTGCACCTACATTGGTCTCATATAAGTACTGCTTTTGATGTTCTCCTAGGGTTTCTCTCAGGGATTTGTACTGATTAAACGGCAAGGTATTGGCAATTTTATTAGAAGAAACCAGGTCAAACCCATTACGGACAAAGTGCTCATAATGCTGCACAAAAGGGGTGCTTGCCGTATTGTCTACCAGTATTAAATTTTCTAAATGCTGTTCCTGAGCGTATGAAAAGAGTTTTTCAAAATGCACCGCTTCTCCTAAAGTAGTGAGCGCTGAGCGCCAATCTTGTGAAGCCGTTCCAATTCCTTGTGCATTCAACAACATTTTTTTGGAATTTAAAAGGGCAAAAACCTGAAGTTTAATTCCTTTTCTCGCTTCTATCTGAGGGGCGGTCTTTAAAATTTGATCAATGAGCGCACCGCCTACTTGCCCCACACCTACTACAGCGATATTCACTTTTTTAGGCTGCCCAAAAATCTGAGCATGCATGACGTTCAGCGCCTTGTTTAGGTCTTTTTTAAGCAAGACCAAAGAGACATTTTTACCCGTGACTGTATTGTTAAAAAGCAAAGGCACTATCTGATTTTTAATAAGCGCATTGTAAGGTTTGTGAAAAGAGCTCAAATCTTGGCCAACTATAGAAATAACAGAGACCTGATCTACTGCATATATTCTATTGACATCCTGGGCATAAAAATCCTGCTCAAATTCTCGCTCTAAGGAAATAATGGCCTCGGTAGCGTCTTTTGCGGCTACCACCAAACCAATCCCTCTTTCAGAAGAACCCTGAGAAATAATACTGACACTAATATGGGCATTTCCCAGGGTTTTAAAAATACGGGCATCTACTCCTGCTTTTCCCAACAAGCCACGTCCTTCTATATTGATAAGGGTCACATCTGCAATCACTGAGAGGGATTTAATACCCGCCTCAGTGGGTGTGGCACTAATGAGCGTCCCTTCGTTGTCTGCCTTAAAGGTGTTTAAAATTCTAAGGGGAATGTTTTTTTCAATGAGTGGAATAATGGTTTTGGCGTGGAGTATGGTAGCTCCAAAATTAGCCAACTCATTGGCCTCGCTATAAGACAAAGCGGCAATTTTTTCTGCCTCTGGCACCAAGTTAGGGTCTGCAGTATAAATCCCGTCTACATGGGTAAAGTTCTGAAGCTCTCCAGCGTCTAAAAAACTTGCGATTAGCGCGGCTGAATAATTACTCCCATTACGGCCTAGCGTTGTGGTTTCGCCTTTTTCATTAGCAGCAATAAAACCAGTAAAAACGGGAATAATATGGGATTCTAATGCCTCATAAGCCGCTAATACTGCTTTTTTTGATAGGGCCTCTTTTACAGACGCATTTCCAAAGTCACTGTTGGTTTTAATCAATGCCCTGGTATCTAACAATTGTGCGCCTAGTCCCTGCTGTGAGAGTAAATAAACCAGTGTTTTTGCAGCGATCAATTCTCCAAAAGACAAGACTTGGTCTTTGGTCTTTTCACTGTAATCTTTAATGAGAGCTACTCCAGCTAAAATCTGACTCAGTTGCTCAAAGTCATGGGCTAAAATAGGCTCCTTTAATGGCGTGGTTTGTTGGGCTTTGAAAAAGTCCAGGGCAGGATGGTAGTCCTGGCCTTGGGACGCCAGTGCCAACAAACGCTCTAATTGGTCAGTGGCGTTGTCTCTGGCAGAAACCACTAGGGCAATGGGTTGCTGGGCTGCTTTTTTAGCCCCCACAATCTCAATGACTTTAGAAAGACCCTCTCCATTGGCCAAGGAAGTCCCTCCAAATTTTAAGACCTGTACCTTAGCTGCCGCCGCTTGGGGCTTAAAAATACCTGCCAAAAGGACCTCCAACTGCTCAAATTCTAGTAAAAAGGCATCGTGCCCATGCACAGAAGTAATTTCTCCATAGGTTACATTAGACTGAGATTGTGCCAATTGCTTAAAGGTTTCTTTATTTTCACTGGCCGTAAAAAACAAATCTGAGTCTACCCCTATAATGTGAATATGGGTGTCGCTCTCTTGTAATTTTCTAAAAGCCTCTGGACCATTTTTGGTAATGTCTATGGATCGCAACAGCTGATTCACCAATTTATAGGCAGACAATTGAAACCTAGACTGCAATTTTTCTCCATGGTGGGTAAGCCAACTCTCCACATTAAAAACCTGAAGGGCCTCATTGGTGCTTCTATTAAAACGCTGGTTAAAAGATTCAGGCGTCCTATAACACAACATAGCGTGCATGCGCGCGTCGTGCACTGGTTGCTTGGAATTTAATAAAAATTGTTCCTGTATTTGACAATTGGCAATGAGCCAATCGGTAGATTTCCAATCAGAGGCTACGGGAATTAAATGCGACGTAATTGCTGGATTTAAAGCCGCCATTTCCCAGGCAATTCCACCACCGAGAGAGCCACCAATAATCGCGTAAAGCTTTGAAACCCCCAACGTTTCCAAGCCCAATAAAAATAATTGCGCCATGTCTTTGGCTACAAATTGTTTGTACGCATCTATTACAAATCCGTCGTATCCATTGCCTGGAATATTAAAAGCCAAGACTGCATAGCGATTGGTGTCAATGCATTTTTCGGGGCCAATCAAGGCAGACCACCAACCGTCCTCTCCCGCCACATTAGAGTTTCCTGTAAGGGCATGGTTCACTAAAACAACCGGGGCCTGGTTCAAAGGAAGCCCAAAGTGCTCATAGCTCAAGGAAATATCTTGTGTATGATCCGACTGTGTTGTAAAGGCTTTAATAGCGAGCTTTTTCATATAAAATAAAATAAAGTGCCTACCCTTTTAAAAGTAGGCACGTGATGCTTATACCAATTGGGTGGCTTTAATGGTTTCAAAAACAGCGATTAAATCTGCCTTTAGATCCTCTATATCTTCTAATCCAACAGAGAGTCTAATTAAGTCTTCCGTTACACCAGTGGTCAATTGAGCCTCTGGAGATAATTGCTGATGCGTGGTGCTCGCAGGGTGTATGATTAGTGATTTGCTGTCTCCTATATTTGCCAATAAAGAGAATAATTTGGTTTCATTGGCTACTTTTTTAGCAGATTCAAAACCGCCTTTCACCCCAAAAGTAACAATACCACTTTGCCCCTTAGGCAAATAACTTTGGGCTAATTCACGGTAGGCGCTAGAAGCCAAGCCTGGGTAGTTTACCCAAGAAACCAATTCTTGCCCCTCTAACCATGAGGCCAAGGCTAAGGCATTTTCTGAGTGCTTGGCAATTCTAATGGTCAAGGTTTCCAAACCTTGCAAAATCTGAAAGGCATTGAAAGGACTAATGGCTGCTCCATAATCTCTAAGCCCCTCTATTCTAACTTTAGCAATAAAGGACGCTGCCCCTAAAGCCTCGTGATAAATAAGTCCGTGATAGCCTGCAGAAGGTTCTGTGAATTCTGGGAATTTTCCATTGCTCCAATCAAAGGTTCCGGCATCTATAATGGCTCCACCCAAAGCCGTTCCGTTTCCGTTAATGTATTTGGTGAGCGAATGAATCACAATATTGGCGCCATGAGCTATAGGGTTTAACAAAGCTGGAGTAGCCACCGTATTGTCTACAATAAAGGGCACTTTAGCCACTTTTGCATGGGCTGCAATAGCCTTTAAATCCAATACATCTAATTTTGGGTTCCCCAATGATTCTGCAAAGAAAGCCCTGGTATTTTCCTGAACCGCTGCCTCAAAATTGGCCGGATCTGAAGGATCTACGAAGGTAGTGGTAATGCCCAATCTGGGTAGGGTCACATTGAGTAAATTATAGGTCCCTCCATACAGACTACTAGACGCTACAATATGGTCTCCCGCTTTTAAAAGTACCAATAGAGAAGTGGCAATAGCTGCGGTTCCAGAAGCAGTGACCACAGAAGCAATACCGCCTTCCAAAGCAGCCAAACGCTGCTCTAAAATATCTGTAGTAGGATTGTTAATTCTAGTGTAAATATTTCCGGGCTCTGCCAAAGAAAATAAATTGGCCGCATGCTCTGCACTGTCAAAGACATAGGCGGTACTCTGATAAATAGGCACTGCTCTGGTGCCTCCAGTTAATTTCGGATCGTGCCCCGCGTGTAATGCGTTTGTGGCAAATTGGTTGTTTTTTTCGGTACTCATGATTTTTGTTTTTAATGTTAAAAAAATAATTAAAAAGCCAAACCCCCTCTAGCGGCGCCACTAGATGGGTAAAAATCGAAAAAGTTACATAAGAAAGTTCGCTTACAGACGGTAAGCATTCCGGTTATCTATTCTCAAATGAGATAGAATGTAGCACCTTCTTTGCATAAAACAAAGGGTTGCTAAGGCTTCACAGGGTCTAATCCCTCCACCTTTCTTGATAACTATTCAATAATTGTTTGAACTTATTTCAAAGATACTGCAAGTGAGTTAAAGCACCCACTCACAGCGACTTATATCACAAATCAAAGGCTTTTTGTACCTCTGACACTTTATCTAATTGTTCCCATGTAAACAGGGTCACTTCTTTCTCTACTCTACCGTTGTAAGGAGATTCAAAAACTTTGGTTACTTTTCTAGGGGTTTTTCCCATATGGCCGTATGCAGCCGTTTCTAAATAAATAGGGTTGCGCAATTGCAAACGCTCCTCAATAGCATGCGGACGCATGTCAAAAATTTCGCTTACCTTTTTAGCTATTTCACCATCTGTTAGGCCTGTGGCCGATGTCCCATAAGTATCTACATAAATACTCGTAGGCTCCACCACACCAATAGCATAACTGAGTTGCACCAAAATTTCTGAAGCCACTCCAGCAGCCACTAAATTCTTAGCTGCATGTCTGGCGGCATAGGCCGCAGAACGGTCTACCTTAGAAGGATCTTTTCCACTAAAAGCACCTCCTCCATGTGCGCCTTTACCCCCGTAGGTATCTACAATAATTTTTCTCCCTGTAAGACCCGTATCTCCGTGAGGACCTCCAATCACAAACTTACCCGTAGGGTTTATGTAATAGGTGATTTGATCATTAAACAAGGCCTGTACATGGGCAGGAAACTGCGCTACTACTCTTGGTAAAAGCTTTTCAATAATATCTTTTTTGATCGTGTCTAACATAGCCTGATCGTCTTCTAAAAAGGGATCGTGCTGGGTAGAAACTACAATTGTGTCAATTCGTTGTGGTTGATTGTCGTCTGAATATTCAATGGTCACCTGGGCTTTAGCATCTGGTCTGAGATAAGAAATCTGGGTTCCCTCTCTTCTCATTGCGGCCAATTCCTCTAATATTTTATGAGAAATATCTAAGGCCAAAGGCATGAAGTTCTCTGTTTCTTTAGAGGCATAACCAAACATCATTCCTTGATCGCCCGCACCTTGCTCTTCTTTAGCACCCCTGTCTACTCCTTGATTAATATCCTGAGACTGCTCGTGTATTAAAGAAATAACCCCACAAGAGTCTCCACTGAACTGATACGCCCCTTTGGTATAGCCAATTTTGTTAATCACATCTCTGGCTATTTGCTGAACGTCTAAATAGGTATTGCTTTTTACTTCACCAGCCAATACTACTTGTCCAGTAGTCACTAAGGTTTCACAAGCCACTTTGCTCTGAGGATCAAAGGCTAAAAAATTGTCTAAAAGGGCGTCTGAAATCTGATCCGCAATTTTATCTGGGTGTCCTTCACTCACAGATTCTGAAGTAAATAAATAAGCCATAGCATCAATTTTTAAAGTGTGCGAGGGCGAATTTGACTTGTTAGCGGGGTTTTTTCACCATATAGAATCTATGGTGAACTGCTTTAGCACTTTTTTTTTTACATCAGCCTTGGCTTCGTAAAGAGGTTGCAATCAGTCAAATCCTTCCTCTTAATAAATATGAGACAAATGTATAACAGCTTTATTTTATAATCAAAAAAATAGGCGCTTTTTTTCTATAAATCGTATTTGAGCTTGAAAACCACATACCTAGGTTGCACCATATAAGCAGAAGAACTGATGAATAAATCATTGAATCCATCTTGATTCAAAGCCTCCGTATTCAGCGCATTGGTCACTTGAATATTATACTCCCATTTGCTGTCTCTCTTTTGATAAGAGAGGTTGGCATTTAAAAAAGCATATTCATTGTCTGCTGTTTTTGCGGCATCTCTATAATGGTAATAATCGTAATCTGCGGTGAAAATAAAGGACTTTAAAAACAACATATCTAATTTTGCGAAAGGCCTATCTGTGTAAAAAGTACTCAATCTTCCTGCATTATTGTAGTCATTCACGGTATAGGAGTAACCTAGTTCAATATTGGGTGCAGATCTAAAATTGGTGGCCATAGAACCTCTATAGGTCTGCGTAAAAGACTTAGACACCCTAGGGGTATTGTTTATGACATTGTTTAAAATAGACTGTGAAAAGTTGGCCCTACTACTCACTTTAATTTTTCCGAAAGTTCTTTGATAATTCGCTGAACCTGTAAAAGTCTCGTCTGGTAGTGCGGCATTAATAGTGGTATTTACCTGATTAATTCCTGTAATGACCCCAGCATTTTTAAAGGCATCTATCCTTTTATTATACGCGAAATTGGCAAATACATTTTGAAAATTAAACATATTAAAACTGAAGAAATTTAAACTAGCGCTGTGGTATAGTGCACTTTCTAAATCTCTATTTCCCTGATAAATAGCGTTATAATTGCTAAACACATAGCCAGCTGCCAAATTATTAATATCTGTAAATTCCCTAGCAATACTGTAGTTCAAACGAATATTTTCAGACTTTCTTATTTGAAAATTCACAAATAAATCGGGTACAATATTGGTCAGATTGTCGGTCACCGAACTGCCCAATTGGGTATTGGTTGCCTTGTAAGTGTGCACATTAAATCCAGGATTAAAGGTAAATTTTCCAGAAATTACCTTATAATGAAAACCTGCATAGAGATCCTGAAAATCAAAGCTTACCTCATTTTTAAACAAATCATCCTCTAAAAACGCCGTGGTATTTCCCTCTAATAACTCGAAAATAGAAGACTGGAAGGACTGCTTACTCAGCGTAGTTCCTATACTAAAATTTAAATTACTCTTGGGGCCAGTCACTAAATAATAATCCAGCTTGGCGTCTAATTTATTGGTGGTGACTTCCTGTGCTTGATTAATGTTAAACCCAAGACCATTTCCAACCAATGGCAATACACCATTAAAAGGCTCCTGCGTTCTGACCGCATTGTAAAAAGGATCTTCCTTTTGGAACATATGTTGCCCTTGAAAGGCAAATATATGCTGATCAGAAAGGGTATAATACAGCCCTGTATTCTGGGTCACTGTAATAGGATCCTGTGTTTTGTTTTCCACAATATCTTCATCTACTATAGCCCTAGAAGAAAGGAGTCTTTGCTCCTCTTGGGAAGATTGTTTCAATAGCACATCATAGTCCCACTGCAATTGAGAAGAGGGCTTATACCTAGCACTAAACTTACCCAATCCTAAAGTAGCTTTCTGATCCGTATTGGTAGTAGATTGCTCTGTTTGGTCAGACACTATAAACTGCCTAGAGGTAATGGTTTCCAAAAGGGTTCCTGTATAGGAATATATGGCAAAACCGCTGAGATCTAAGGTGGGTGTTACAGCGTAATTAAAATTAGCTGCCCCAAATTTTGTGTCTATAGATTTAGCCCTATTGTTCTGCAACAATGAAATACCCAATGAATTATTGGTGGCGTTAAACTGAGTTCCTCCGGCCCTACTAAAATTGGCCATACCCCCTGTGAAATTAAAAAAATCTCTAGGTGTAAAGGGCAGCTCCCCAATGTTGTTCACATCTGTGATGAGGTTTACAGAAAACTTTGGGCTGTAGTAAAAGACTTTTGGGTGTGCCAAGAAGGTATTGTCCAAACCTTTTCCTGCGGTAATTTCTCCAAACCAAAAACGTTCCTTCCCTTCCTTGAGCTTTATATTAATAGCCACATTGTCTTGGTTATTCGTAACTCCGCTCAATTGGCTTACCTCAGAATAATTCCTGAGTACCTCTACCTTGGAAACCGCATTGGCTGGAATATTCTTGGTGGCTAATTTGGTGTCTCCGTCAAAGAAATCCTTGCCGTTCACCATAATCTTACCCACTTTTTTACCCTCAGCCTCTATTTCACCCTCGTCATTTATTTCTAAACCTGGTAATTTTTTAATGACGTCGGCTAATTTTTTCTCAGTGCCACTCACAAAAGAGTCTGTGTTATACACAATGGTGTCTCCCTGAATGGTCACCGGTATTTCATAAGTGAGCTCTACCTCATCCAAGGCCTCTGCCTGAGCTTCTAAAACAACATCCTTTAAAAAATCTTGTAAGCTAGTAGTCACCAAATACTCTTTAGGGGTAAAACCAATATAACTCACTTTTACCCTATAAGTGGTATTCGCGTTTACCACAATTTTATAGCGTCCATTGGGATCCGTAATACCAAAACCATCTAAGGCTTTAGTGGCTTCATTAATGGCCACCACATTGGCCATATCTAAACCCACACCCAAAGAATCCTTAACGACTCCTGTGATAGTTACCTTTTGTGCTTGAACCAATTGTACTAGGCCAAACACGAGTGTAGCCAAGACATATTTTAAACTTTTATTCATTAATTGCGAATCATAATTCTTGTACCTCCAGACCTTCCTCTACCTCTAAATTGTTCCGACATTTCCAATGCCTTTTTAGCCATGGTCTCTTGGTATTCTTTTTGTGAAATTTTCTTCCCCTTTTTAGGGGCCTCAATGGCTATTTTCTCTTTAGGATTGATCGTTATTTTAGAACATAAAATAGCCGTTCTTCCCTCTGATACTTCTAAAATAAGACCTGGTAATCCCCAATACTCCCCTGGGCCCTGACTAATGGGAATATCCAAGGTATACCATGCCGTTACCGTTACTTCACTAGGAATTTCTATTCTCGAGGCCAGAGAATTATTTGTTTCTGAATCATTTTTTTCATTGGCTGCTGTGGTCAAGGAATCCCTACTAACCCCAGCAACTCCGTCCTTGGCTTGTGCTGAATCCTTGCCTGCCCCTGCTGTCCTTTCACCTCTTTGCCCGGGCCTCATTCCTCTGAAAGCAGCTCTCATAGTGGTGTCTAATTGTTTTACAGCAGTAGCTTTATAACAAGTATACTGCCCTATTTGCTTGGTTTCTGCAGTTAAAGTCCAAGCCAATGGCTTTAAGGTATCTTCTACCAAAAAAGGCTTTCCAAAAATATCTGTTTCATTGGTGTAAGTCTGAGCTTGAATGTTCTTATAGTAAACGCCTGAACCCCCACCTAAACCCATAAATCGCATTCCTACTCTACCTCCTGTACCTGGTTGGTCTAGTTTTTGCTCTTCCTCATAAGTAGAAGCTGTTCTATTGAAATTCAATATAAAAGTCTTTTCTAGCATAGATTTCATACGCTCTTGAATCATCTTCTTTTGGGCTTCAGGCATCTGTCTACCTCCGAAATTCATGTCTACCGTAGATTTAGACATATAGGTAGCCGTCCCTTGAAAGTCTTGGGCTACTCCAACTGTTTGTGCAATTATGACTATAAAAAGCGTCTTAAAAAATGTGTTCATAATGATTAATTGTTTAGACTTTGACTAAAGGATTGATAATAAGTTTAATCTAAAGTCAAAAAAAACACATCCAAAATAGAAGAAAGCCCTTCACCCTAAAATCGCAAACACTTTTAGTCATTTAGATTTTATAAAATTGCAGAAAATAGGTATCTTGTTGCCCCCTTTAAAAAAGGACCAAGACCTAACAAAGACCTAAACGTATGCATGTAGCTATTGCTGGAAATATTGGCGCAGGAAAAACCACGCTCACCAAACTACTCTCTAAACACTATAAATGGGATGCACACTTTGAAGAAGTAGAAGATAATCCATACTTAGATGATTTTTACAATCAGATGGAACGTTGGAGTTTTAACCTCCAAATTTTCTTCCTCAATAGCAGATACAGACAAATTCTAGAGATTAGAGAATCCGGCAAGAACATTATCCAAGACAGAACCATTTACGAAGACGCTTTCATATTCGCACCTAACTTACATGCCATGGGGCTTATGACCAATAGAGATTTTAACAACTACAAGCAGTTGTTTGAGCTCATGGAAAAATTAGTGCAACCACCAGAACTAGTCATTTACCTGAGGAGTTCAGTTCCTAACCTAGTGAGCCAAATCCAAAAAAGAGGCCGTGAATACGAAAATACCATCTCCATAGACTACCTCAGCAGGCTAAACGAACGCTATGAAGCCTGGGCACACGGCTACACCAATAGTAAATTATTGGTCATAGACGTAGACCCTCTAGATTTTGTAGCCAACCCAGAAGACCTTGGATCTATCATTGAAAAAATAGATGCCGAGATTAATGGTTTGTTTTAAACTTAAATCACCTCCAAAACTTTTATCTCGTTACCTCTAAAAGAAAAGGATTCTCCGGGTTTCTTGCCTAGTAGTAATTGCCCTATGGGGCTTTGAGGAGAGATGCAATAGATGTTTTTTTGCTGATGGGAAAAGGCATCGGCCGGGACGGCCAGAAAATAGCTTGCCAAAGATGTGTGTACCAATGCACCGGGGGCTATTTGAGCGATAGTAGCCCTGTTTTTTAAGCTGCCCAATGTCTTTAGATCTTGGTCATTGCGTTCGCGTTGCTGGGCGAGCTTTTCACGTTCTAACTGAATCATGGCCCTACCCGTTTCGTGTTTGTCTCCTGCAGAACTCTTACCTTCACTGTCCAACGCCTCCAATAAAGATTGGTCCTGTGCCAAATAGTCATTGGCTTTTTGGCGTAAAAAAGATTCACAATGGGTAAATACTGCAGATTTAAGGGCTTCCATATAGTGGTGATTTAAAAAAGCCCATAGTAGGTGAACTATGGGCTTTTATGGGGATAACCCCTTATGTTTGAATGGTTATTTACGTACGTCCATTTTTTGAATTTCTATGGAAATCTCACTACCGGATTGGCTGTCAATGTCTGCCTGAAAGGCAGCCAACTCTTCCTGTACACTGGCTTCTGTTCCTTCAAATACACGCTCTACTGTTTTGGTTTCACCATTTTCAGTAATGGTGTAAACTACACTTGCAGACACCTCATCCTGATCATTGCTACTCGCATTTACAGAAACAGAAATTTCTTTATGAGACTCATGCAATCCCTCTGTAGTGTGACCCTCTCCTAAAATAGGCGCAATCACAAGTCCTACCAGACAGGTGAGCTTAATTAGAATATTCATAGAAGGTCCTGAAGTATCCTTGAATGGATCTCCCACCGTATCTCCAGTCACAGCTGCTTTGTGCGCGTCTGAGCCTTTGTAGGTCATTTCTCCGTTAATCATGACACCAGCCTCAAAGGATTTTTTAGCGTTGTCCCAGGCACCACCAGCGTTGTTTTGGAAAATAGCCCACATAACACCACTCACACAAACACCAGCCATATAGCCTCCTAAAGGTTCTGCACCGAATATAAGTCCTATTAATATAGGGGTGATGATGGTAATTAATCCAGGCAGAATCATCTCTCTAAGCGCTGCTTTGGTAGAAATGTCAACACATTTGGCGTATTCTGGTGTTCCGGTTCCTTCCATAATTCCAGGAATTTCACGGAACTGTCTTCTTACTTCTTGTACCATTTCCATGGCTGCTTTTCCTACAGATTGCATGGCTAAAGCGGAGAAAACCACTGGGATCATTCCTCCTACGAATAGCATGGCCAAGACGTCTGCCTTGAATATATTAATCCCGTCTATGCCCGTGAAAGTCACATAGGCCGCAAATAAGGCCAAGGCAGTTAATGCCGCAGAGGCAATGGCAAAACCTTTACCAACTGCTGCGGTGGTGTTCCCTACCGAGTCTAAAATGTCTGTACGCTCCCTTACTTCTGGGGCCAATTCACTCATTTCTGCTACCCCTCCTGCGTTGTCTGCAATGGGTCCAAATGCGTCTATAGCTAATTGCATGGCTGTGGTGGCCATCATGGCCGATGCCGCAAGCGCTACTCCATAAAAACCTGCCAATTCATAAGATCCGTATATGGCAGCTGCAAACAAAATAACCGAAGAAAAAGTAGATTTCATTCCCACCGCTAATCCTGCAATAATATTGGTGGCAGCTCCAGTAGAACTGTTTTCTACAATATCCATTACTGGCTTTTTACCCAAAGAAGTGTAGTAAGCAGTTACAAAAGAAATTAAGGCACCTACTGCCAGTCCAATACAGGCTGAATAAAAAACGTTAATGGATGGAATGTCTTTGATACCCTCTCCAAAGAAATTCATCTGTAGAGTAGCAGGAAGCATCCAATCAATTAAGAACCAAGAGGCTACTAAGGTCAGGGCAATGGCTACCCAGTTTCCTGTGTCTAATGCGCGTTGCACTTGAGATTCTTTAGCGTCGTTGGAGGAAATTCTCACTAAGAAAGTTCCTACTATAGAGGCTAAAATTCCTACACCTGCTATTACAACAGGTAATAAAATAGGGCCCATATTGTTGAATACATCTGTGAAGGATCCTCCAGCAGACATGTCTTTAATCAAATAATTACCTAATACCATAGCGGCTAATACGGTGGCTACATAAGAGCCAAAAAGATCTGCTCCCATACCGGCTACATCGCCTACATTGTCTCCTACGTTGTCTGCAATAGTGGCTGGGTTTCTAGGGTCGTCTTCAGGAATTCCTGCTTCTACTTTCCCTACTAAGTCTGCACCAACGTCTGCTGCTTTGGTATAAATACCACCACCCACACGAGCAAAAAGTGCAATAGATTCTGCCCCTAAAGAGAATCCAGCAAGCGTTTCTAGTACCACGGTCATATTATCGTAAAAACTTCCTTCTGCCCCCATGAATTGGCCTAAGAAAAATAAGAACAATAAACTAAGGCCTAACACCGCTAAACTAGCTACTCCCAGACCCATCACAGTACCTCCACTAAAAGACACCTTTAGTGCTTGTGGTAAGCTGGTCTTGGCTGCTTCTGCTGTTCTTGCGTTGGAGTCTGTGGCAATTCTCATCCCTATATTCCCTGCTAAGGCAGAAAGAATGGCTCCAAAAATAAAGGCGGGAACAATCATCCAACTGGTGGTTTCTACCACTAAGGATATTCCGTATAATGCCACAGAGGCAATAACCACAAAAATGGCTAAAAGCCTGTATTCTGCTCCTAAAAAGGCGAGCGCTCCTTCCTTGATGGCTTTAGAAATGCCTTGCATTTTTTCATCGCCAGCGGGCTGTTTTTTAACCCATGCCATTTTAACAAACATGAATAATAATCCTAAAACAGCTAAGGCTATAGGAAGAAAAATAATATTAGATTCCATAAATAAGTAATTGAGTTTAAGTTTAGTTTATGTTATAAGCCCCCTAATGTAGCAAAATATGCGTTAAAAAAAAAGGCGCCCCTGCGGGGCGCCTTTTTACAAATTTCTGCATTTCGGTTACTTAATAGTTACCTCTGCTAATGGAACGTCTGAATCTTTAAAACGATTCACACACTTGGCCACAATTTCTTTAGCCTCATGAACGTCACCCCATCCACCAACGTCAACTTTTTTCTTCTCTAAGTCTTTATACACTTTAAAGAAGTGCTCTATCTCTTTAATCAAGTGAGGGTTTAGGTCAAATAAGTCATTGGCTTTATTCCAATTCGGGTCAGAAACCGGCACACAAACTACTTTTTCATCGGGGCCTTTTTCATCTGCCATATGGAACACACCAATGGGTTTCACCTCCATGACACAACCTGGAAAAGTAGGCTCAGTAACTAGTACCAACACATCTAATGGATCTCCATCTAAGGCCAATGTTTCTGGTACAAATCCGTAATCTGCTGGGTACATCATTGAAGAAAAAATCATTCGGTCGTAACGGATCTTCTTCAACTCAAAATCGTACTCATATTTATTTCTACTTCCTTTTGGAATCTCAATTAAAACATCAAATGAGGTAATGTCTTTCTCGCTCATATTATATAATCTATTTATTTTTCAGGGGGCAAAAATACGGCCTATCCATGGTTTATACTAACTACTTAGTTGTTTTTTTTTATTCAGTGCTTAAAATACAGATACTGGTTCAAATTCGGAAAGCATTTTTAAAAACTCCTTTGGGCAAGTCTCTTTAAAAAGCCCTCAGGTAAAACCCTTAAAATCCAAATCCAAAACTCCCGGTAATACTAAAAGGTCTGGCACCAGGTACATCTAGGTAATTTCCCCTAAAGTTGGCGTCTAATCTAAATATCTTAAAAATATTGCCAATCCCTACACTGTATTCCCAATAAGCGTTTTTATCTGGGGCATTTAAAGTAAAATTACTAGGAGCATTTAAGGCAATGTTATCTTCGGAAAGGGATCCCCACACACCTCTAACCCCTATGATTTCCCTGAGATTTAAAGCCCTTAAAAAAGGAATTCTTGAAAAGAGACGGCCGTTAAAATTATGTTCTAAATGGCCAGACACATAAGTGTCAGTCACAAATTCATAAAAGTCTAGATTGGGAAAGGTGTTGTAAATAGTAAATAAGGTTTGGTTTCCTGGTACCACATGTAATAGTGCCAAAGGAAGCGGATCAAAAGTCCTTCCCGCTTCTATACTGGTTCTAAGGGTCCCTATGCCTCCTATTTGCCAGGGTCTGGTGTAAGACAGTTGTACCCTATTGAAATTAAAGTCCGAATCCAATAGGTTTTTTTGACCGTGAATATACTGAACCATTAAGCTTGGGTAATCTTCATTCACCGGTTTTGGATCTACCCCATAACCAATCACTTTTCTTCCTGGAGTATATAGCATTCTAGCCGTGAAATCTAGCTGGTTCAAACTGTTTTTACTTCCTAGTATGGTGGGTTCATAGACAAAATCTAATGGGAATAATTCAGGCAAAGCTGCCTGCACCCTTCTATAGGAAGCCCCCAATGACATAGTTAAATTTTTCACTGGCTCAGCACTCAAAGTGAAAGCAGTAAGGTTTATCTGAGATAACTTATCATTATTTCCGACCGTAAAAACAGAGGAAGAGGCAATGCTACGGCCCATTAAATCATTGGTAGCCGTAAGGCTCAAGCCCAATTGCTCTATATCCCTTCTATGACCTCCTGAAATAAGGAGTCGGATTTTAGGGTCTAGAATGGCTTGAGCAAAAAAGCCATGTTTAAATTTTTTATCAGAAAAACCATAAGCCACATAGCCTTCTAAACGCCAAAGGTCATTTTGACCCCTAAAAGTTCTAGCGCCCGCTCTAAGTCTATTTCCCTCTGCTTGGTTGTATCCAAAAATACTATAGACATCTCCAATATCTATATTTTGCCTGTCTAACTCAATATACCCAGACTCCAAAATAGAGACCAAATTATAGTATGTCTTGAACTTTGGCACTGTTTTAAGGGTATCTATTAATTTGTAAATACCCGCCTCGTCCTTATTGAGAGTTTCTAATCTGTTGGTTGCCCAAAAACTCGAATCGCGTTCAAACAACTCTGGCCTTAAGGCGTTATAATCTTCTGTATAAAAGCGCCTTGATTTCGGAACGTCAAACTCAAAACCATCGTAAACAGTTGTGCGTTTTCCGTAAACACCCTTAGATTTTTCTTTATTGCTATAGCTAAAGTCTGACAACATGGACTCTCGTTTTAACAAAAAAACTGAATCACTTAAGACTTCAAAATCTTGCTCCACATACAACTCTTTGACCCAGTTTAAATTGGCGCTTTTGGTCATGGCCATGTTTATTTTAGCAATGGCAAAGGTGCTATCATTGACCCAAAAATCTCCTTTAAAGGTCAACTCACTCTTTCTCCTAGGGTAGTAGATAATATTATAGCACCATTTCTCTCCAATAAAAGTAGAGTCTGCCAAAACATAATTGTAGGTCTCAATACCTGTTTTGGAGAGCGGAGAGGTAAATGACTTTCCAAAAAAGTTTAGGTAATTGTCGTAAATATCATAAGTAGCATACAGGTCTTTTAGGTAGGCCATAATGGCCTGATTCCCATTAAAACCAGAATTTTTAACGCCTCTAACTACTTCTTTCTCCTCATTAATGGTATTGTCTCCATACACCTTAGAAACCGTTTCATTTAAAAAAATAGGTAGATATGTTTTGCCCGTAATGCCGGAAGTATCTAGGTCTTTAAACACAAACTCCAAGCCTTTAAACATCTTACTATTCATGAGTGCAGAATCTATGGTGTTGAGGTCAAATTCTATTTTCTCATACTTATCATAGGCGTATTGATTGAATTTACCCAGTCCATTACTGCGCTTTTTGGCCCAAATTTTACGCAAAATATCAATGGCAGGATTGTTCTTTTTGGACTGTTTTCCCGAAACCAGGGTCACTGACTGCAATTG
>Ga0209653_1001769_pt1 | contig 16881 bp, 11 predicted proteins | sample SaaInl6LU_22_DNA_FD_184644 | JGI IMG/M metagenome (GOLD analysis project Ga0209653, IMG submission 184644) | Marine microbial communities from expanding oxygen minimum zones in the Saanich Inlet - ESP_116LU_22_DNA (SPAdes) (version 2) | ecosystem: Environmental > Aquatic > Marine > Intertidal...
TATAACTACTTTCTTTTCTTGTAAACAAGACAATGTAGAAGGTAAATTTGACAAGAATGAAATTGTTGAAACTGTTTATAAATATGGTTACAATTTAGATAACTTTAATGTAATACAAGATACCATCAAAAGAGGAGAAAGTTTTGGTGTTATACTTGATAGGCATCATATTTTTTATCCAAAAATAAATGAAATTGCAATAAAAATTAAAGATACTTTTGATGTTAGAAGAGTCAGAGCAGGAAAGCCTTATACGATTCTAGCAAGTAAAGATTCTCTAGAAAAAGCCCAAGTTTTTATTTACAATCATGACAAAATAAATGCAACTATTGTAGATTTTAAAGATTCAATCATTTCTGCAAGAAAATATAAAAAACCAATAAAAATTATAGAAAGAGTTGCTAGAGGTAAAATTTACTCTAATTTATCAAACACTATGGATAGTTTGCATTTTAGTCCAAATTTAACATGGGCTGTTGCAGATATTTATGCATGGACTTTAGATTTTTACAAACTACAAAAAGGGGATACTTTTAAATTGGTTTTTGAAGAGAAGTATATTGAAGATTCAATTTTTGCAGGTTATGGAAAAATAAAGTCTGCAGTTTTTAACCATAAAGGGAATGATTTATATGCCTTTCGTTTTGTTGCTGATAATTCAAAAGGAATCCCAGAATATTATGATGATAAAGGCAATATGCTCAGAAGTTTCTTTTTAAAGTCTCCTATAAAATTTCAATATAGAATATCGTCTCGATATAATTTAAGAAGAAAAATTGCACTCTATGGCAATAGAGTAAGAGCACATAAAGGAACAGATTTTGCAGCAAATGTAGGAACACCGATTATTGCTACTGCTAGTGGAACTGTTGTGGCTTCGGAAAGAAGAGGAGGTAATGGAAATTATGTAAAAATTAGGCATAATAATACCTATACAACTCAATATTTACACATGAGAAAAAGAAGTGTAAGAAAAGGACAATATATAAAACAAGGACAGGTTATCGGAACTGTTGGCATGACAGGGAATACAAGTGGCCCCCATGTTTGTTATCGTTTTTGGAAAAATGGTAGGCAAGTAGATCCTTTTAGTCCAAAAATAAAATTACCAGAAGCAGAACCCCTTAAGAAGAGTTTGAAACCAACATATCTAAAGTTTATTAAGCCATTACAAGAACAATTAAATCAAGTTCAAACCCCTTTAGATAATATATCAAATCACCAAACAATTGCACAAAATTAAATTATGGTTTTACAAAACGTTAACCCAACAAAAACTAGTATTTGGAAAAAGCTAGAAGCACATTTCAATACAAACCAACATATTACTTTAAAGGAATTATTTAAAGAGGGCGATAGAAAGACAGCATTTTCTCTTGAGTTTGAAAACTTAGCAGTTGATTTTTCAAAAAATAGAATTACTAAAGAAACTTTAGATTTATTAGTAGAACTTGCTAAAGAGGTACGCTTAAAAGAAGCTATTGAAAAACAATTTTCGGGAGCAGTGATTAATGAAACAGAAGAAAGAGCTGTTTTACATACCGCGCTTAGAAGTACTTCAAATGATGAAATTTTGGTTGATGGAAAAAATATAAAACCACAAATTCAATCTACACTTCGTAAAATAAAAAGTTTTAGTAGTAAAGTAATTACTGGAAAGTGGAAGGGGTATACAGGGAAATCAATCACAGATGTTGTAAATATTGGTATTGGAGGCTCAGACTTAGGGCCAGATATGGTCGTAGAGTCACTTCAATTTTATAAAAATAAGTTAAAGACTCATTTTGTTTCAAACGTAGACGGAGATCATGTTTCTGAAGTTATAAAAAAATTAAATCCAGAAACTACATTATTTGTAATTGTATCTAAAACATTTACCACACAAGAAACTATTTCAAATGCAGAAACTATTAAAAATTGGTTTTTAAAGTCGGCCACAATCTTTGATGTTCCAAAGCATTTCGTTGCAGTTTCTACAAATTTACAAGCAGTAAATAATTTTGGTATTGATAAGAAAAATGTTTTTCCAATGTGGAATTGGGTTGGAGGAAGATTTTCGCTTTGGTCTGCAGTAGGTTTGTCAATAAGTTTGGCAGTAGGGTTTGATAATTATAAAGAGATGTTAAATGGAGCAGAAGCAATGGATCTTCATTTTAGGGACGAACCTTTTGAAAAAAACATACCTGTAATTTTAGCTTTAATTAGTATTTGGTATAATAATTTTTACAATGCTGAATCAGAAGCAGTATTGCCTTACACACAATATCTTGCAAAATTACCGATGTATTTACAGCAAGCGATTATGGAAAGTAACGGAAAATGCGTAGACAGGAATGGCGATAAAATTGATTACCAAACAGGGACCATTGTTTGGGGTGGGTCTGGAACAAACATACAACATGCCTTTATGCAATTGGTACATCAAGGTACAAAATTAATTCCTTGTGATTTTATTGGGTTCACCTCTTCTCTACACGGATTAGAAGATCATCATAAAAAACTAATGGCAAATTTTTATGGGCAAATGGAAGCATTGGCTTTTGGTAAAACTAAAGAGGAGGTTTATTCAGAATTAAAAACATCTGGTAATGAAGAAGCAATTATAAAATTACTACCCTTTAAAGTTTTTGAAGGGAATAGACCTAGTAATGCGATTGTTTTTGATAAATTAACACCAAACGCTTTAGGTAAATTAATTGCCTTGTACGAGCATAAAATATTTACTCAAGGTATTCTTTGGAACATTTACAGTTATGATCAGTTTGGAGTAGAACTAGGTAAAGAGTTGGCTAAAAAACTATTGAAAACGTTTTAAGCATTGCTTATTTTCATTTTTAAAATGATTAACTTTGTCGCATAAATTTGTATATCTATGTTAACAAACATTCATTCTTATTGGGCTTATCTTGTAGTAATTGTATTAGTTGCTGCTGTTATAAACGCAATCATAAGCTTAGCTCAAGGTAAAGAGTTTCTAAGCAAAGATTTTCGTTTAGGTCTTTTTACATTAATTGTATCTCATATTCAATTTCTAATTGGCCTTGTCTTGTATTTTTCTCAAGGGAGGTATCAAAATATGGGAGAAGTAATGAAAATAAAAGAAGCCAGATTGTTAGCTTTGGAACACCCTGTCATGATGATTTTAGCAATTGTTTTGATTACAATTGGGTGGTCTAAGCACAAGAAGAAAAAAATTGATAAGGCAAAGTTCAAAACATTTGCTATTTTTTATGGTCTAGCATTGGTATTTGTGTTATCAAAAATACCATGGAACAATTGGTTTTAATTACTAGATCGTGAAAATTTTAAGTTACATACTATCACCAATCTTTGCGTTGGTGTTTTTTTTAATCTTAGTAATATTTCATCCACTACAGTGGGTGAGCTTGCGTTTTTTTGGAAGTAATGCCCACGAACAAGTTGTTGCAACTTTAAACTATTTTTTAGTAAAAAGTATGCTCATTTTAGGTGTTAAGATAAAGTTGAAAAATGCTTACAAGATTCCTGAAAATATCCCTTTACTGTTTGTTGCTAACCACCAATCTACTTTTGATATTCCTCCACTTGGCTTATATTTTAAAAAATATCATCCAAAATTTGTTGCAAAAATAGAATTAGGTAAGGGATTGCCAAGTGTTTCTTTTAATTTGAAATATGGAGGTTCTGCTTTAATAGATAGAAAAGATTCTAAACAGGCAATAGGAGAGTTAGTTAACTTTGCAAAAAGGATTCAAAAAAACAATTGGAGTGCTATTATTTTTCCGGAAGGTACAAGAAGTAAAACAGGAAAACCAAAAAAATTTGCACAAAACGGACTAAAAGTCCTTGCGAAATACAATAAAAACGGGTACATTATACCTATCACCATAAACAATTCTTGGAAGGTGTTTAGGTATGGGAAATTTCCATTAGGTTTAGGGAGTCCTATTACAATAACAACACATAAACCTTTACATATAAACTCAATGTCTTTTGAAGATTTATTTAACAAGACTGAAGAGGTAATTAAAAAACACATACAGTAATTATGTCTATAAAAAATATAAGAAAAGAAGTAATGCTAACTTTAGAAAAAAGTATGGATACTTTTGTAGATAAATTTTTAATACCAACTGAAACTATTTGGCAGCCTACAGATTTTCTACCAAATTCTCAGAAAGATACCTTTATAAGCGAAGTTGAAGAAATAAGAGAGTTGTCTAAAGAGTTGGATGATGACTTTTGGGTGGTTTTAGTCGGAGATACGATTACAGAAGAGGCATTACCTACTTACGAATCTTGGTTGTTAGATTTAGATGGAGTAAGTCAAGACCCAGATAATAGTTGGGCAAAATGGGTTAGAAGCTGGACAGCAGAAGAAAACAGACATGGAGATGTACTAAATAAATATTTATACTTATCAGGACGTGTAAATATGCGTGAAGTAGAGATGTCTACCCAGCACTTAATCGCAGACGGTTTTGATATTGGTACTTCTACAGATCCTTATAAAAACTTTGTTTATACTACTTTTCAGGAGTTGGCTACTTATATTTCTCATAACAATGTAGCTAAAATTGCACGAAAAAAAGGACACAAAGCCTTGGCCAAAATGTCTAAAATTATTGCTGGAGATGAGATGCGTCACCATCAGGCATACGCACATTTTGTGAAAGAGATCTTTAAAATTGATGCTAGCGAAATGATGATGGCATTTAGTCATATGATGAAGTATAAAATTGTAATGCCAGCAATGCACTTAAGAGAGTCTTTTAATGCAAAAGGAAGTTTATTTGACGATTTTTCTACTGTTGCACAACGTGTAGGAGTCTATACAGGTTTCGACTACGTAAACATTCTTAAAAAGTTAAATACGATGTGGGAGATTGATAAGATAACTAATCTTACTCCTGAAGCTGAAAAGGCTAGAGAATTTTTGATGAAATTGCCAGATAGAATGTTTAGAATAACAGAACGTATTCGAGTGCCTGATACTAAATTTGAGTTTAAATGGATGATACAGCCAAGTTAGAAATATAGCTTGGCCTCAATAAAAGGTATAGAATGTTATGCCAGCTAGAACTTGGATAGAAAAGTAAAACTGTAAAAAGAGTTGCCAAATAAAAACAACTGTAAAAAGGTTTACAGCCCTTTCCGAAGGTAGTATAATGTTCATTCCAATTTCACAAATTATAAAGCATACATAAAACAGATTCTTTTTGGAAAGACTGTAGAGTTAAGTTTGCTGAGAAATGATTCGGCTATTGCATACGGTGACGACAAAACTTGTCTAGTTACTACAAAGTATTTTTTAGGAATTGTTTTAGAAGCCGTTTTTGAAGAGTTGCACTCAGGTAAAAGTATAGATCTTATTAAACTTTTTTGTCGTATGGTAAATCCAATATCTAAGTTAGCAAAAAAGTTAGCTTGTGGTTGTCTTTATTGAAAAGCAAAGAGCTTTAGAAACAGATGCTTAAGAATGAATTGAAAAAGAATCTACATCATTTAAAAAACCCATTTTTTTACGAGTTTTGTTTTGTGCTTCTTTTTCTAAATAAGCAGTTATAAAACCTTTTTCACTTTTGTTTAAACTAGACAGTGTTTCTCCAAAATAATCAAGAATTAGTGAGTCTCCAGAATACACCAAATTATTAGCATCAACACCAACTCTATTCAAGCCAATAGTATACACCATATTCTCTATAGCTCTAGCTTTAAGTAACGTTTTCCAAGCTGTACTTCGTATTTTTGGCCAATTAGCAACATAGATTAACACATCATAATTGAACTTGTTTCTAGACCATACAGGAAAGCGTAAATCATAACAAATCTGAGGAAAAATTTTCCAGTCTTTGTACGTTATGAGTATCTGTTTACTTCCTGATTGATATGAATTGTCTTCTTTGGCGAGAGAAAATGTGTGTCTTTTGTCGTATGTATTTATTTTCCCAGAAGGACGAACAAATACAAATCGATTGTAAAACTGATGTTTTTCTCTGATGGGTAAACTTCCACAAATTGCAAAGTTCTTTGTTTTCGCAATTGTTTTCATCCATGATACTGTTGTTCCCTGTAAACTTTCTGCAATTACTTTTGTATTCATTGAAAAACCAGTTGCAAACATTTCTGGCAAAACAACAATATCTGTTGTTGCAGGTATGTTTTCAATTTGCTGTGTAAAATATTCGAGATTTTTTTTTGGATTCTCCCATATCAAATCTGCTTGAATTCCAGTGATTATGAGTTGGTTTTTCATTAGTAAGGTATTTATGTAAGGTAAGCTATCGCGTTGAAATTTTATATTGTAAATTTTTGAACAAATTATTGCTGAGAAAAATCTTGTTTTTGTAATTTAGAAACTAAAAGTAAGAATAAACTTCATGCAATCTTTTATTTCAGAAACTTTAGAGGATATTTTAAAAAAAACAAATGATTTTAGAGATGTTGTTTTTGTAATGCCATCTCAACGTTCAACAATTTTTTTAAAGAAACATTTAATAGAAAATGCATCAAATGGTTTTTTGCCAGAGTTGTTTAGTATTGAGCAGTTTATTGAAGAAATTTCAGGCCTTTTCAAGATTGAAACTATTCCGTTATTATTTGAGTTTTATACAGTGTATTTAGAGGTAGAAGAAAATCCAGATGCCTTTGATGTTTTTTCTTCTTGGGCCTATACAGTGCTTCAAGATTTTAATGAGATAGACCAGTATTTGATAGATGCTAAAGATATTTTTATTGCAGTAAGAGATATTCGTCGTTTGCAAAAATGGTCTGTAAATGGTACGTTTAAAGAAACAGGTTTAATAAAGGATTATTATAAGTTTTTAGAGAAATTATATAAATTTTATCCTCTCTTATACAAAAGATTAAAAGAAAAAAATCTAGGATATCAAGGCTTGTTATACAGAGAAGCATGTAAGCATATTGGTGAGTATATTAAGAAGAACGATTTTAAAAATTTCTTCTTTCTCGGTTTTAATGCTTTGAATAAAGCAGAAGAAGAGATTTTTAATCAATTTCTAAATAGAGGTATTGCAGATATTTATTGGGACTTAGATGAAGCATTTTACCAAAATAATCATCAAGCAGGAAAGTTTATTAGAAAGTATGAAAGTACCTGGAAGTATTACGAAAAACACCAACTAAAGAAAATTGGAAACTATTTTTCTTCCAATAAAAATATATCAGTTGTTGGTACCCCGAAAAACATAACTCAAATTAAATATGTAGGAGAAATTTTATCTACATATAAAGATTTTGAGAATACAGCCATCGTTTTAGCAGATGAAACACTGCTAACTCCAATGTTGCGTTCGCTCCCAGAAAATGTAAATGCACTAAACATCACCATGGGATTTCCTTTAAAAGATGTGCCTACTACAAATTGTATTTTAAGTATTTTTAAGTTGTTTATTGTTCAAAATAAGTTGAATAGAACAACCTCGAATGAATTTTATTACAAAGAAGTAATTCAGTTTTTAAAAGAACCCTTATTATATTATTGTTTTACAGAAAAAGATCAAGAGGTTGTAAACCTTTTTTTAATAACGATTGCAAAAGAAAATTTACTTTTCTTACCCTATAAGAAACTTCAAGATACTTTTCAAAAATGCTCTAATGAAGTAAATGAATTGTTAACCGCTATTTTTAATATCAAAGATATTGGTAATTTTATCGATCAAATTTTATCATTTCTCTCGCTTTTAAAAGATCGTGTAAGTGTTATAGAAAAAGAATATTTATACCGTTACCATATAATATTTACACAATTAAAAAACGTACAAGCAACATATAGTTACTTTACGGATTTTAAGAATTTAGAACAATTTTTTAAGCAATTGGTTAGTTCAGAAACATTGTCTTTTAAAGGAGAACCTTTAAAAGGATTGCAGTTAATGGGAATGTTGGAAACTCGTGTATTAGATTTTAAAAATATTATCTTAGTTGGAGCTAACGAAGGAATTTTACCAAATAATACAATGCAAAATTCTTTTATTCCTTTTGATGTAAAAGTTAGTTTTGGTTTACCAACGTATAGAGAAAAAGACACCATTTTTTCGTATCACTTTTTTAGATTGTTACAAAGAGCAGAGCATATTTCAGTACTTTACAATACAGAACCTGACGCCTTTGGAAGTGGAGAGAAAAGTAGGTTTGTTAAACAATTGGAATTGATAAAAGATGTTAATCTAGAGTATATTTCTCCAAAAATCATTTCTCAAAAAATACCACTCCAGAGTATCGCAAAAGAAGAGTGTGTTTTAGAAACATTAAAAGCACTTGCTAATAAAGGAATCTCACCATCTGCACTAACGACATACTTGTACAATCCACTTTCATTTTACAAACAGAAAGTTTTAAAAATTAAGGAAGTTGATGCTGTAGAAGAAACCGTAGCCTTCAATACTTTAGGTACAGTTGTTCACGATGTTTTGGATGATTTGTATAAACCTTTTATTGGTAGATTTTTAGAAAAAAATCATGTTGACAATATGAGCGCCAATTCTAGGGGTATTGTAGAAAAATATTTTAAAGTACATTTTAAAAATGGAGATATTTCTACTGGTAAAAATCGCTTAATTTTTGAAGTAGCGAATCAGTTTGTTCAAAATTTTCTAATAAAAGAAAGAGAACTTCTTCAGAATAAAGAGAACCGTTTAAAAATTATTGCTACTGAAGAAACCCTTTCTACAGAAATTAAAATAAATGGATTGAACTTTTCTGTAAAATTACGGGGACAAGTAGATCGTGTTGATGAGTTGAATGGTGTTTTAAGAATCATAGATTATAAAACAGGTAAAGTAGATACCAATAATTTAAGAGTTACAGATATGGAATTGTTACGAGAAGAAAAACATCATAAAGCGATTCAGGTTTTACTGTATGCTTACCTTTTCTTTTCTAATAATCCAGATAAAATTGACAAAGAATTAACTGCAGGAATTTTCTCTTTCAAAAATTTAAATAAAGGATTTTTAGCAGTCAATTTTTCTTCGAATTATCGAAATTCAGATTTAAGGATTACACAAGAAAGATTGGAAGAGTTTATAGAAGAAGTTAAAAAATACATTTTAGAAATGTACAATCCAGCGATTGAATTTGTGGAGCCTGCAAATTTAAAATATTAAAAGTTGCCTTTTTTTGAAAAAAATGTTACTATTTTGAAGTATGTATCTAAAAAAATATAGACTTCTTGATTTCATAGTTTGTTAAACCTTGCAGATATGTGCAAGTGTATGCGTGTTTTATCGAAAATTCTAGAATAGAAAATGCGGGAGAAGAATATTTATTTTCCTAAAGGAACAACGATAATATTATCAAACACTTTTTTAAAAGATAAGCTAGCTCTATCGGCATCTAATTTGACTTTATAATGCCCAACCTGAACTTTCCAGTCAGGAGCCTCGTATAATAGTTTTATTTTTGTTTCTGGAAATTCTCCTTTAAAATCAGTAATTACTTTTTTAGCTTTAGTTTCTTCTCCGTTAAAGAGTTGTATGGTGTAACCACTACCAATAAGTTTATTGTATGTTCTTTTTTTTTCTAAAAGGCTGCGCACTTCTTTCGTCATGTTTGTTGAGTTTTGACTAAAAATTACTGTAGAACCAACTAAAAAAAGTGGAAATAGACATACAATTTTAAAACCTCTTTTCATAAAAAAAAACTTTTTGTAAAAGTAATAAGTTGATATTTAAAAAAGTGTAAAATATCATTATTTAGAATTATTTTAAATTGATGTTCAACCTTAAATAACGCTTCTTAGATCTGTTTATATGTACTATTTTTGTGCTTCTAAAACTAGAATAAAGTAGTTTTAATTTTATTAAATTATAGTCTGTAAATATGAAAAGTGTATCACTACACAATAGATTAAATTCAATACTAGTAAAGTGTTTAGCTTTAATTTTATTTCTCTCCTTTAGTTTAACATCTTATTCTCAAGATGTGGATGTTGAGAGGCAAAAAAAAGGTAAAACTTTATTCAAATCGTTATGTGCTTCTTGTCACAAATTGAATAAGAAACTAGTAGGTCCCGCATTAGGAGGTGTCGAAGAGCGAAGAGATAACGAATGGTTGTTGAAGTGGATTAAAAACAATGCTGAGTTAAGAGCTTCAGGGGATGCTGATGCAATTGCTATTTATGAAGAGTACAATGGCTCTAATATGACTGCTTTTCCTCAGTTGAGTGATGTTGAAGTTAATGATATTTTATACTACACTTCTGTTGGAGAAGTGAAAAAAGCTCCTGTTGCTGGTGCTGAAAGCGCAGGTGGTCAGCAGGTTGTTGTTGATGGTGGGGCTCCTGCCTGGGTTTTGTATATTTTAGCTGCTGCTATTGTTGTTGCTTTCTTGATGATTGCAAATTTACTGAAGCAGGTAAATGAGTTGAAAGGAAATACAGATTCAAAATCGCAGTCTAACTTAAAAAGAGATTTGCAAGAGCTTTGGGTAGGTATTAAGAAAAATACATTCTTACATGTGTTAAGTGTGATTTTTGTTTTGTTACTCAGTGCTTACATTGTTTTTGGATTTATGTTTAAAGTTGGTGTTGATCAGGGGTATAAACCAATTCAACCAATTGCATTTTCTCATAAAATACACGCAGGTGAAAATAAAATTGATTGTCAATATTGCCATTCTTCTGCTAAACATGGTAAACACTCAGGAATACCTTCAGTGAATGTGTGTATGAATTGTCACATGTCTATTGCTGAGGTTGGTGAGGAAACAGTAGTAGAGGTCGATGGAGATATCTTAGGCAAAGCTCGATTAGATAAAGAAATTGCTAAAGTCTACAAGGCTGCTGGTTGGGATCCTGATAATTTAGTATATACAGGAGATACAAGGCCTGTGAAATGGGTAAGAATACATAATCTCCAAGATTTTGTGTATTTCAATCACTCACAACACGTAACTGTAGCAGGTTTAGCATGTCAAAAATGTCATGGTCCAGTAGAGGAAATGGATGAAATGTATCAATATTCTCCTTTGACAATGGGTTGGTGTATCAACTGTCATAGAGAGACTAGAGTTGATACTAAGAGTAATGAGTATTATGAAAAGATCCACGAAGAGTTAGCGAATAAATACGGTGTAGAGAAAGTTACAGCTGCTCAGTTAGGTGGATTAGAATGTGGTAAATGCCACTATTAATAAAATAAAAGTAACATGGTTTTTTGTGTCTTTACGAAGTAAAGACTAAAATCTTAAAACTAACAACTATATTAAATGGCTCCAAGCAAAAAATATTGGAAAAGTGTTGAAGAACTAAAAGGAAGTTCTGTTGTTGATACACTAAATGAAAATGAATTTGTAGAGAATATTCCTACAGATGAGTTTTTAGGTGATAAAGAAACACTAGAAAATTCTTCAACTACACGTAGAGATTTTTTAAAGTACGTTGGTTTTACTACAGCGGCTGCATCTTTAGCAGCATGTGAAGGTCCTGTTGTAAAATCAATTCCTTACGTAGTTAAACCAGATGATACAATTGTAGGTGTTGCAGATTGGTATGCAACTTCTATGTCAGATGGTTACGATTTTGCTAATATTTTAGTAAAAACCAAAGAAGGGCGTCCAATACAAATTATGCCAAACAAAGAAGCTGGAGGAACAACTACTGCTAGAGTTCAAGCTTCCGTTTTGTCTTTGTATGATGAGAAATTACGATTAAAAACTCCATCTAAAAATGGAAACACAATCACTTGGGATGTTGCAGATAAAGAAATAGGCGAGAAGTTGACTGAGTTATCAGCAGCAAACAAGCCTGTTTATCTGTTAACAGGTTCGCTAGCAAGCCCTTCAACAGAAAAAATCATCAAAGAATTTACAGCGAAATATTCAAATATTAAACATGTAGTTTACGATGCTATTTCAGAGTCTGGAGCTGCAGATGCTTTTGAACAAGTTTTTGGAGAAAGAGCTTTGCCAAATTATCATTTGGATAAGGCAAAAACTATTGTTTCTTTTGGAGCAGATTTCTTGTCAGATTTTCACGGAGGTTTTGAAAAAAAATACGTAGATGGTAGGAAGCCAGAATCTGGTCATATGTCCTATCATGTGCAGTTTGAAAGTAATATGTCTCTTACGGGAGCAAACGCTGATAAAAGAGTTGTCGTAAAACCATCAGATCAAGTATTTGCTTTATTGAATTTATACAATGCAATTACGGGAAATAGTGTGGCTTCTAAAGCAACCCCAGTAGACGCTGCTGTTAAAAAAGTAGCTATTGAATTAAAGAAAGCAGGTTCTAAAGGAGTTGTGTTAACAGGTTTGAATGATAAAAATGCTCAACTAATTTCATTAGCAATTAATAGTGCATTACATAGTGAGATTATTGATGTTAACAATACAATCAATATCCGTAAAGGAAATGATCAAGAGGTTGCCCAATTGGTTGCTGATATGAAAGCAAGTAAGGTAGCTGGTTTAATAACTTATAACGTAGATCCGTTGTACTCATTAGCTAGTGCTAATAATTTTTCAGCTGCATTAGAAAACGTTGAGTTAAAAGTTGCTTTATCTATTGAAAACAACAGTACAGCTAATGCAATGGATTATGCATTGCCTGCACCTCATTTTTTAGAATCTTGGGGAGACGTATTGTTTAACGAAGCTATTTATGGTTTATCACAACCTACAATTCAAGCCTTATTTGATACACGTCAATTCCAAGATACTCTATTGAAATGGTCTGGGAATAAATCAAATTATTATACCTATTTAAAAGATTTTGCAAACGCATCAATTTTAAAAGGAACTTCCTGGAATACAGCATTGCACAATGGGTATTTTACTAGAACGATTAAGAATAGAAATACGATTTCAAATGTAAAGGTCTCTAATGAAGCATTAGCTTTATATACCTCTGCAAGTAAAGCCAATGGTTTTGAGTTAAATTTATATACCACTGCTGCTTTAGGAGATGGAAAACAAGCAAACAATCCTTGGTTACAAGAATTCCCTGATCCAATCACAAGAGCTGCTTGGGACAACTATTTAACAATTTCGATTGCAGATGCAAAGAGACTTGGTTTTGAAAACCCTGTTAAAGACAACGGAGCTATTGATGGAGACTATGCAAAAGTCACCGTAAATGGTGTTGCTATAGATAAAGTACCGGTGTTTATTCAGCCAGGACAAGCAAAAGGTTCTGTAGGATTAGCTTTAGGCTATGGTAGAACTTTCGGTTTAAAAGAAGAAATGCAAGTAGGTGTTAATGCCTATCCTTTATACAAAGGAGGTAACAATATACAGTACAATGTTTCTATAAAAAAAGTATCAGGTACACATAAATTTGCATGCACTCAAGTACAAAAGACAATTGCAGGACGTCATGATATTTTAAAAGTAGCTTCTTTCAAAGACTACTTAACTGTAGATCCCAAAGACCATCATAATGGATGGAACAAGCCAGCATATGTTTCTTATGATCACAAAGAAGTTGAAGCAAATTCTATTAACATTTGGGATGACCACAATAGAGAAATGGGCCATCACTTCAATTTATCAATTGATTTAACATCTTGTACAGGATGTGGTGCTTGTGTTATTGCTTGTCATGCAGAAAATAATGTTCCTGTTGTTGGTAAAGATGAAGTAAGAGTTGGTAGAGATATGCACTGGTTGCGTATTGATAGATATTATTCTTCAGAGGTTGAAACAAGAGAAGAAGCAAAAGAGTTAGGTTTAAGTAGAGGAGAAATGTATGAAGCTTTAGAAACTGAAGCTGAGAATCCTTCCGTTACTTTCCAACCAATGATGTGTCAGCATTGTAACCATGCACCTTGTGAAACAGTATGTCCTGTTGCTGCAACCACTCATGGTCGACAAGGACAAAATCAAATGACATATAATAGATGTGTTGGTACACGATATTGTGCAAACAACTGTCCTTACCGAGTACGTCGTTTCAATTGGTTCTATTACGCAAATAACAACGAGTTTGACTTTAATATGAATAACGATTACGGAAAAATGGTTTTAAACCCAGAAGTAGTTGTTCGTTCTAGAGGAGTTATGGAAAAATGTTCTATGTGTATCCAAATGACTCAAGCTACAATTTTAAACGCTAAGAGAGAAGGTAGAAAAGTAAACGTCGATGAATTTGAAACGGCTTGTTCTTCTGCTTGTTCAACAGGTTCTTTGGTATTTGGAGATGTAAATAATCCTGAAGATGAAGTAACCGCTTTAGCACAAGATAAAAGAGCTTATAACGTATTAGATTATTTACAAACAAAACCAAATGTAATTTATCAGGTTAAAGTAAAAAATACTAACGAAGCATAATCAAGAACAAGAATGTGCTACACGAGCACACATCAACTAAAAAAATAAAAACTAAGTAATTATAATATGTCTCATTACGAAGCGCCTATAAGAGAACCTTTAATATTAGGTGAAAAAAGTTATCACGATATAACCGAAGACATTGCAAGACCTATAGAAGGTAAGGCAAATAAAAATTGGTACATAGCATTTTCTATTGCTTTAGTAGCAATGTTATGGGGTTTTGGTTGTATTTTTTATACTGTTGGAACAGGTATTGGAGTTTGGGGTCTCAGTAAAAATATTGGTTGGGCCTGGGATATCACCAACTTTGTATGGTGGGTAGGTATTGGTCATGCGGGTACATTAATCTCTGCAGTACTTTTATTATTTCGCCAAAAATGGAGAATGGCAATTAACCGTTCTGCAGAAGCAATGACAATTTTTGCGGTCTTCCAAGCGGGGTTATTTCCAATTATTCACATGGGACGTCCATGGAACGCATTTTGGGTATTGCCTATACCAAACCAATTTGGCCCATTGTGGGTAAATTTTAATTCTCCATTACTTTGGGATGTATTTGCAATCTCTACATACTTATCTGTATCATTGGTTTTCTGGTGGACAGGTTTGTTACCAGATTTTGCAACTATTAGAGATAGAGCAGTTAAACCTTTTCAAAAGAAAATATACGCTTTATTATCATTTGGATGGTCTGGTAGAGCAAAAGATTGGCAGCGTTTTGAAGAAGTATCATTAGTGTTAGCAGGTTTAGCAACTCCTTTGGTACTTTCTGTTCATACCATTGTATCTTTTGACTTTGCTACTTCAATTAATCCAGGTTGGCACTCAACTATATTTCCACCATATTTTGTTGCAGGAGCAATATTTTCAGGCTTCGCAATGGTACAAACACTTTTAGGTATCATGCGTAAAGTAACAAATATGGAGGCTTACATTACACGTTTGCATGTAGAGTACATGAATATTGTAATAATATTAACAGGAGGTATTGTAGCCGTAGCCTATGCAACAGAATTTTTTATTGCTTGGTATACAGGTTCTCCTTACGAAAATTACACCTATTTATCAGTTGGTGCTGCAACAGGACCTTATGCTTGGGCGTTTTATTCGTTATTATTCTTTAATATTTTAACACCACAAGTACTTTGGTTTAAAAAAGTTAGAAGAAGTTTTGTTTGTTCATTCATAGTATCTATTTTCATAAATATAGGTATGTGGTTTGAGCGCTTTGATATTATTGCAATTGTTTTAAGTAAAGGTCACTTACCATCAACATGGTGGCGATTCGAACCTACCTTTGTAGATGTAGGGATTTTTATTGGAACTATCGGATTCTTTTTTGTATTGTTTTTACTCTATGCAAGAACCTTCCCAGTAATACCTACTGCAGAAATCAAAACAATATTAAAATCTTCAGGAGAATCTTACAAAGAATTGAGAGCAAAAGGATTGTCTACAAAACCTGAAGTTGTTATCGTAGAAAAGAACATTGAAGCAACGTCTTCAGATAAAAATACAAAAGCGTAATTATTATGGGAGCATCAAAAGTTGTTCACGCACTATACAATGACGATGAAGTGTTATTAGATGCTGTAAAAGAAATTAAAACAGCACACCATCATATTGAAGAAGTTTTTTGTCCTTTTCCTGTTCATGGTTTAGACAAAGCAATGGGATTAGCACCAACAAGACTTGCCATTACCGCATTTATGTATGGTATTACAGGTTTGTCTGTTGCTATTTGGATGACAAATTATATGATGATTCAAAATTGGCCACAAGATATAGGAGGCAAACCAAGTTTTTCATGGTTAGAAAATATGCCTGCATTTGTACCAATTATGTTTGAGTTAACTGTATTTTTTGCAGCACACCTAATGGTGATTACTTTCTATATGAGAAGTAAAATTTGGCCATTTAAGAAGGCAGAAAATCCAGATCCAAGAACTACAGATGATCATTTTTTAGTTGAGATTCCTGTTTCCGGAGATGTAGCTGAATTAACTACATTATTACAAAGTACAGGTGCTGTAGAAATAAACGTTATAGATAAGCATTAATAAAAAGACAATGAAAAATTTAAAATTATTTATTGCTTTAATAGCTCTTACAAGCCTTATTGCTTGTAATGATGAAAAGACAAGAGAAAATCAGTACATGCCAGATATGTATAGATCTATTCCTTATAAAACAGATGGTGATAGAGGACTAAACGGTAAACCATTAATGCTAAGACCTGTTGCAGGTACTATAGCTAAAGGTAAACCAGCTGAGTATGATATACCTAATACCAATGACGGATATAATTATGCGAAGGCAAATCTTAAAAGTCCTTTTGAAAAAAGTCAAAAGAACTTAGAGAATGGCGAAAAAATGTACAACATTTATTGTATTTCTTGTCATGGAAAAAAAGGAGATGGTCAAGGGTATTTAGCTACTTCAGAAAAGTTTGCAGGTATTCCAAATTATAAAGATAGAGATATTACAGAAGGAAGTATTTATCATGTTTTAATGCACGGTAAAAACTTAATGGGATCTCACTCATCTCAATTGACTTATAAAGAACGTTGGCAAATTATTCAGCATGTAGAAAAGTTACGTGCAGATTTA
>Ga0209653_1001770_pt1 | contig 16875 bp, 26 predicted proteins | sample SaaInl6LU_22_DNA_FD_184644 | JGI IMG/M metagenome (GOLD analysis project Ga0209653, IMG submission 184644) | Marine microbial communities from expanding oxygen minimum zones in the Saanich Inlet - ESP_116LU_22_DNA (SPAdes) (version 2) | ecosystem: Environmental > Aquatic > Marine > Intertidal...
GAGAATATTTCAAAGATAAATAAAACGCTAAACCTGAAATCATACAAGGTATAAATCTAAAAGGTAAATCAGCATTATTTCCATATGCTCCTGCATCTTCAATTCTTTTTAAGCTGTAGTAATGTAAATAAGTATAAGTTGTTGCATCAGGGGTTAGATACAAAGTAATAGTAGGTGTTAACTGTCTGTCTACGTAATATTGTGATGGAGTTCCTGTTGCGCCTTTATTAGGTAAAGCAGCATAAGTAGATCTATCTATTTTAGAAATAGTCTGATCTGTGACTGATGATCCAGGAGAAGCTGCAGTTGAAATATAAGCTTCTAATACATCGTTTGTAGAAGTTGGAGTATTATAAGTTGCAGTACCAGCTGTTAAAAGCTGTGTTTGTTTTTCTACTTTCCAGAGATGAACGCCTCTGTTTCCCCATTCTGAAAATAAAATATTTAATGATGTTCTTGCTTTTTTAAGATCGTATCCAGAGTTAGTTTGTAGGCCACATCTTTCGTACGCTTCTTCTATAATGTCATCAATTGACAAATCAAACGCTGTAGTTCCTGATGTAGCCATAAAACCATATCCTTATTTCATTCTTTTCATTCTTTTTGATTTAGGCATAGACTTCTTTTTAGCAGCCATTCCGCCTTTCATCATTTTGCCCATTGCCATTTTTTTCTTTGGCTTTACTTTAGACATATCCATATTAGTATACTCCTTTAAAGTTAGTACCTTTGATAGCGATTCCGCCACCTCTCATTTTGTTTTTCTTTCCTCGTAGGATTTTAAAATCCTCACCAGAAATCTTACCATCTTTATTTACGTCAAGTTTCTTTTGACCACCAGCAAGACCACCTTTTTTAAATGAACCTTCAGTAGCGGTTCTTCTTCTTGCTATTAGCTCTTGAACGTCTTTCTCTTTTTGATATTTGTATTCTAAAGCACGATCTTTTTGTTTTTCTTTCTTTTTTTTGTAGTCATCAACTGTTTTTTGTTTTCGTTCTTTATACTCCTTAGCTTTTTTTTCTAATTCAGCTTGTCGATCAACTGGTTTGAAAAATCCACCTTTTTTCATACCTTGTCTTTTTTCGTCTTCTTTCTTCTGATATTTTTCGGCAATCATTCTTGGTGCAATTCCCATATTAGAAGCAACATCTCTAGCTGTTTGAGAATTTTCCATTAAGTTTTTAGCCATCATAATTCCACCGACAGCTTTAATTGGTTTATTTTTCATTTCTCCTCCCATTTTTTTCTTATCAGGTTTTGGTGCAGGAGGCTCAACAGGAATAATCATTTTATAATCTTTTGCTTTACCTTTATAAATGACCGCTCCTTTTTTATCTCCTAAAACATCTTTTAACATTCCACCTTTTTTCATGCCAGGTAACTTGTCTTGTTTTAAAAATTCATCTTCTCCGAATCTTCCAATGTCTTTTGGCTTAGATTTTTCATAAGCTCTCTTGCGAAGTTTCTTCATATTGTCTTTTAAATCTTTTGGCATAAATCTCCTATATATACTTATATTTTGTTGAGTTCACTATACCACCAGATTGTTTCTTAGTAAATGTCTTAACGTTAGTTGGTTTAGGGCCAGTATTTGGGGCTGATCGTTTTCTGCTTACAGCAGAGACCTTTTCTCCTTTTGTCATCCGTGTGGCTTTTGCAAGTGGCACACACTTCGGATACTTCCGGTTTGAAGAACTTGCAGATTTTCTTCCACACTCTTGATATTTTCCACCCTTTTTTCTTGCTCCAATATCTACCCATTTTTCTGAAAACCACTTAGTTAATCCTCCTTCTTTCATCTTAGGAACACAGTTTGGAACCATACGTCCATTCTTTTTCTTCATACCTTTTTGGACATATCCTTTCCAACATGATCCTCTTTTAGACATACTTAAATTTTGTTGTATCTATAATTCCACCATCTTTTTTACCTTTCGGTCCCCAATCTTTTCTTTTCTTTCCAGATGGATCTTTTATTTTACCTGCACATATTTTAGACGCATAAGCGTTTGCATAGGCGCTTGGATATACCTTAAATTTTCTTTTAGCGGCGGCTTTGCCTCTAGCACATAGTTTAGTCATATTGCTCCTGTTTGACTTTTTTACGATTATAAACCTTTTTTGAAACTACCACACGGGGCTTATATCGTCTAGTCCGTAGATTCTTTGCTATTGGATTTTTCTTTGACCCTACCATCTGATCCCCTATGTTTATCTGGCCAAATGCACTTTATTGTTGTTTTGCCAGTATCTGACCAAATTACAATATCGTGTCCATAAGGTCTAGTGTAGATCCAATGTTTTTGATAGGTCGGTAATGTTATTTCTGTTTCACCTTGACGAGGCATATTTTATTCTCACCTTTCTCCAAAAGTTCAAATCCATAATAAGACAAAACCTTTGAAATTAAATCCATATCATATTTAGGATAGTCATCAAACACAAAATGAGTTCTTAGGGTTGAGCGATCAGCGAACCATACTGCCTCAGTTAAAACATCTTTTGTCATATGAGGGCCATCAAAATGTACAAAATGAAAAGGACCAAAGTCCCAGTTCTTATTCATAAATTCTATATCGGTCATATGATATAAATCAAACTTATGATAACCTGACATATCCTTCAAAAGTTGAAGTCTCATAGATTCAGTATAATCACAAGTATAAGCGGGTGAATTATCGTAATGTTGGTATTTAAGGTTTCCATATGGATCTACTCCAATATGTCTATCAGGTTTTAGTTCATCCATTATAATTTTGGATCCTAAACCTTCTCTAACTCCTATTTCGCAACTTAAAATATATTTATCTTGATCTAGCTTTATGAATTCTCTTGCCCATTTTGAAAGTAGATTGTACTCTGAGCTGTCTCCTCTTATCATTTTTACCTTTCCTAGCTCCTCTTAATTTTCCATCAACTTCTTTTGCAATTTGTGCTCTAGATATTACCATGGTGAATATACAACCTTTCCTATATTAGATCTCGTTGCTGTCAAGCTTTCTTTTCTGTTTCCTTTACCCACATAAGACACGTGTACCCAACCAGATTGCGGTCCTTCTTCTTCCTTATAAAATTCTAAAATAAGTTGATCAAAATCTAAGTTTTCTTTAATATAATGAGCTAGTTTTTTATTATCTACGCCTACAACCTGTATATCCGCGGCCTCGCCTTTGGCATGTTGTGAATGAATAGTGCTTCCGATATGAATACAGAGCTCCGCAGATCTAAATCCTGAAGATACAATGACTGGTGCATCATAGTGGTTACGAATAGGTTGTAAAATAGATTCGCATAATCTTTTAAGATTTTCTATTTGACCAGCAGTTGGATTATTATTAATTCCTTTTCTGGCGGCTGTCTGGCTAGCTGTCAATTCCGCTAAAGTGAAATTGGTCGTTAATATCATAATATTTGTTTAAACGGATTACATTCTATCTGTTTGTGTTTACACTTACAACCCTTTAATAAAAGGCAAAAACCCATCCATACTTTATATATACAATTATTTGGTGTTATCATTTTGATTCTATTACAATTTTTTTAATACTTTCGCTACCATCTACATTTTTTTCCATGATAGCTTTGACTTCACCACAAACATATTGTTTATTGTTCATATCGCTGTTTCTTGTAGCAATTCTTTTACCTTTTAAACATTCAGACATAGTCTCTTGAACACGATGTTCTTTAAGTTCACCATTAATAAACAAACATAATGCAATAACCATTTTAGTCATTATTTTTTCCTCAATAAAACAATTAAGATAACTGTGAAAAATCCCCAGTACCAAAAGCAATAACTAAATGCTTTACTAAAAAAGTTAGGGTCTAGGTATTTTAAAAAGAAATTTATAAGTTCTGTTTCCATTAATGTTTACCGTTTCCATTTGCAAATTTAATTTCTCTTGTAGAGTCTTTTAATTTCTCAACATCCTTTTTAATTTTTTCTATTTCCTTAGTATGTTGGTCTAACATCACACCTGTGTGCACATTGTCTTCTAATTGTTTTTGCATTTTTTCTATTTGTTTTGCTTGCCATTCAAGCAACATAAATTGTTCCTGGTCCACAGGTTTTTGAACACTTGCTTCAAGCAAATCTTTTTCAAATAATTTATTTCTTGTTTCAAGATTATTAAGTCTTTCAATTACAGTAAATGCAAACCATGCACCTACAACAATAGCACTAATTAAACCCAACAGGTTTTTTAACGGTAACCCGATGTTTGACTCAGTGCTTATTTTCATTAGATCCCTTTTAAATCAGGATTTATAATATTGTCTTTAGCTCTTGGTCTGCTACCTCTCTCAAGAAACATCTTTTTTAATTGAACTTTTAAGTTCTTTTCTTTTTGCGTTGCAGATGCTGGTGCTTTTAAATCTTTATTGTTCATTTGTTTCTCCTCCCCAATCATGGGTATCATCATTTGTTGTACAGTGATTATACTCGTTTTCTTTTTGTTGTTCTACATCATAGAACATTTTATCTGAGTCCTCAGTAATCCAGTCTTTATCTTCTACTGACCATTCGGTATTTTGGACTTTATAGTCTGGCCAATTGTTTTTAACAGTATAATTAGCAACACTCCAAATGATACGATTATTAGGCTGAATAGCATAATTACCGTTATCAAGCGCCAACACATGTCCGCACTTATGTTCTTGAGGTATTTCAGAATGTTGAGTGTCAAGAATATTACCTTCTGGATGAGCCCAATCAATGGTGAAAAGATAATGTCCTGGATAAAACTTTTTATCTTTTCCACGATACTTACCTCTTATACCAGAAAGCCAATCAAACCTATGAATAGAAGGATAGTAACTAAAGCAATCCCACAATTGAAGCGCGTCGAGCGGCATATCGGGCACTTCGGCTCTATCATGCGATTTTTGGAAAAACGCTGAGATAGGCAAACGATAATAGACCGCCCCATTAGGCAGCATAATATGAAAGAGTGCTGCAAATCCTGACATACTTGCCATACCAAAGATAACACAGTCTTCGCTTTCTCCATGATGTTCTTGAAGGTCATATAAATATTCCTTTCTTACTTTACAATAAATTGTTGGTGTATTAACATTAAGATAAGCCATATCATATATCTATCAGACCTGTCTCACGATTTAAATACTTATACTCAATTTTTGTAATATCAAAATCTTTTTTCATTTTCTCACATACTTCTTTTGGATCAAATTCACCACATGAATATAAATCAAATTGAATTAATGCTGGCACAGGCTCATCCCAAACATGCATAACAATATGTGAAGTTTCAATAATAGCCGCAACGGTTAAGCCTCTATTTCCCGGTATATCTAAATATTTTGCAAAAGGACCAACGAGAGGTTTCATGTTTATGAAAGTAATAAAATCCCTTAGCCACGCTATACTTTTACTTTCATCTTTAGGAGGATTCATTGCCTCTGCACGGACAATAAGATGCTTGTGTACTAAAAGACTATTCTCCATGCTAACCTCCTATATTAGCAACGCCAGCGTCTTCTCGCTGCACAAATTCTTTTATCTGGTGTCTTACTGCAATTTACATTATGCATCTTCATTTGACCTGCTGATCTTGCACAATAAGATTTTCTTCTTGCTGATCTTTTAGGTCCTGGATTTTTTTCTGTAACTGCAGTTTTTAATTTAGAACCAGGGTTCATTCTTCGGTATGCTTTTACACCTGCTGGTGTCATACCCGCACCAGACTTTGTAGATCTATAATATTTACCTGATCTACGAGGCATTCCACCTTTTTTTAAAAGTATAGGGCTTGTGCCTTTAGTCTGTGCGCCCATTCTGTTCATTAGTATGAAGGTCCTGGTCCTGAATATTTATCAGTCAACAATGTCACCGCAGCAACTGTATCAAATGTAGAAACATAAATACCTTTTGGAAAAAGAATACCGTCTTCTGGTAATGAAAAATTAACAACATCTCCAGCAGGAACATCCGCTGTAAATAAAGCAGCCCCCGCTTGTGAGGTTGTTGTTAAAGTTACTTTTCCTGCATTTGTTGCATCAGTATTAGATATAATAATTCCTCTTAATCTAACGCCTGGCGCTACGATTGCGTTGGTTGTAGCAGCCTCAAATCTTGTAGCCTGTATGTCGCTTTTGTAACTCATTTTAGCTCCTTATTAAGGGCTCCCGAAGGAGCCCTAGTTAAATTATGCGTCAGCGAATGGAGTCACGTTTGCATCAGAAGTTGAAGTACCTACTAATTCACCTTCTACTTGATAAACGTTATCTGCCACTGCTGTAACTTTAATCACACTACCTTTTTTACCACCTTTAACATCACCATCTAAAGTGATTACGTCATTAGTGGCAGCTGGAACGAATGAAGATACTGCTCCAGTAGTAGCGTTAGTTGAAACTGTATTTACTTTACCAATAAATTTATCAGTTCCGTCAGTTTTGATATCTAAGTCAGTTGCATCAGCAGTTAAAACGAAAGTGAATGATGCACCTAAGTTGTTTGCTGAATTTAAACCGTTCTCATCAGTTGTACCGGCTGCTGCCGCACTGATTGTCGGTAAAGTTAATTTTCCATCAGTATCTGATCCGATACCAAGGACTCTGCCAGCGTGATCCGCAACAGTTACTGCACCTGATGTAAGAGTTTCTACCATTCCTACACCTGCGCCGATGAAACCATTAATAGATTTTACTGGACCTGTAAAAGTAGTTTGTGCCATATTTAGCTCCTAGTTATTTGAATACAGTCTCTAGGTCGTCGACTATACGCGTCTGTATCCAAAGTTAATTTTGTATAGTGAATATATATTACATAAAAAAAGGGGCGAAGTAAACTCCGCCCCTTTATTGGTGAGGTGTAATTAAATATTACGCAGCACCTGGAGAACCGAAGATTCCTCTAGGGTCAGAGAAGCCGAAGCTGTATCTTTCTCTAGCTTTAAATCTCATGTTTCCAGTGTCAAAATCACCTTCCATCGCAGTTCTTAATGGTGCTCTTACGAAATGTTTAAGACCATTAGGTGCGTCAGTCATGATGAAGAAAGCATCAGTATCAGTCAAGAAATGATTGATTCTGTAACCTTCTGGAATCATGCCCATGTTTTGGATCGCGTTGATATCGTTATCAGCAGTACCAACTCTTAATGGTGATTTTAAGATTCTCTCAGCAGTAAATTGTAATTCTTTTGGAATAATCAATTTTCTACCTTGAGTAGCGATTTTTAGTCCTCTTTCATCAACGAAAGCCGCAATATCAATTAACGACTGTTCTAATGATGTTTCAGATAAGTCCGCAGGAGTTGCTAACTCGTTTCTGAATGTTCCTCCACTTACAAGTGGGTGATCAGTAGCTAATAATGCTTTACCGTCTCCTCCATTTGCAACGTCGAAACCATTGTTCAAGACAGCAGCAGCTTTCACTTGTTTAGTGTTAGCCATTGATCTTGCCAATGCTCTTGTGTAACGAGCAGCTAATCTGTCATACAGGTTATCTTCAACCGCTTCTTCAGTAACCGCAAATGCTAAAGCGATAGTTTCATGCGTATATCTTGCTGTGAAACTTTCTTTTGCATCGTCGAATACTACTGCACTACCTTCATTTTTAGTAGGTGCAGATCCGAAGCCAGATAACATCACTTCTTCTTCAAAAGCTCTGTCTGAAGATTCTGTAGTGAAGATTTCTGCGTGTTCGTTTTCGTATCTGTCATACTCCAGGCCAAATAAGGCATTCAAACCTGGTTCTAGTTCTTTAACTAGCTGTGCTCTACTTATAGCCATGTTTTATCTCCTTATCTATTACCCGTTAATCCCTGCAACACCGCCTTTGTATTGGTGTGCATTGATTCTAACAAGTACGTTTACGTTAGATGTTGTTTGATCACTGTTGTCAGGGTCTTGAGAAATATCAATAGCCTGTAATACAAAAGTAGACGAAGAGTCTGCTTCTGATACATCTAATGCATTTCTTGAACTGCCTGAAGCAGTGTCACCAGTCCCAACTGCGATTTTGTAGTTCGCAAATAAGTCAGAATTCGCAAAACTTTCATCTGCCTTAATTTCGTAAACCACATTTGGGTCATCAATTACGTTTGCAATTATATCATTCGCACTTACTGTGCCAGGATAGTAATTTTTAAACGTAGGTTTTTGAGTTGTCGGGTCAGTGTAGAAGACACCGTTAAAAACTCCAACCACAGGGTTAGTAGTTGCACCCGCAACAATGATAGTACCATTGTCACTTGCAGCAACTAAGTCGCCTTGGAATATTGCAGTACCGTAGTTCTTCAATATTCTGTATCTGTTTTGTGAGTTATTAAACGGAGTACCTCCTAGCATTCTGCTCGGTCTCAATCCAAAGTTTCCACTTTGATTTGCCATAGTTTTTCTCCTAGTTAGTGTTTAGTTTAATAACCCTTTGGTGATCACTAAAAAATTACTTCTTAGATCCACCACCGAAGGTTACTCGAGATTGCCTTTCAATATTGATAGGCATCTCAGGTCGTTGCTCCTTCATTAAATCATGATCAACCGCGTCCATCTGACCTTTGGTCTTGGTTCTAAAATAATCTTTGCGCGATTCCACAATTTCTTCAGGTATCCTAGCCAACAATAGGCCTCCAACCCCAACTACGCCTGCGTTTTTTCCTTCGCTGATAACAGGATAATCATTAGGTCCAATTTGCTTTTCAAGCTCATCAGCTCTAACGAGTTCCCATCCTTCCCTGAGTTTTTTAGACATGTTTCCAGTGTCTTGATAACCCATAGATTCAGCTCTCAGCCATCGGTGTTTAAAACCCGCTGGCGGCGGAGGCGCATCTAGACTTGACGGTGGAGTCCAGGGCTTGTGTCTAACATCTTTAGATCTTTGCTCTGACTCGCGCGAAACCTTATTTACTTTTTTTTCCATATATAGCTCCTTTTTAATTTTTTACGTATTTCGCGTATTCTTCAGGTGGCACCCCTAATCTTTTAGCGATAACCAACTGTGACTTGGTGAGTTTCACAGTCCTGCGTCCATTTTGGTTTCTAACAGCAGAAGCAACAGTCTGGACGGGTTTCTTTTGCTCCTGTTTAACACTCTCAACTTCCTGTGCAGGTTGTTGAGTATTAGCAAACTTCTGAGGGAAATATTCTCCCAGACGTTTATCTAATTCATTATAGTACGCATCACTATCTCCTGCAATACCCTCGCTTTTAATCTGCTTGTCTATTTCTAGAGCAGCGTTGGTCATTACCGGATCCTGCATAAACCACTCATTTTTCTCAGCCCAAGCCACTGCTTTTGGAGAAGCCTGAATTTCAGGTTCTGGGCTTGGTTCTGGTTGTGATTTAATTCTTTCAGCTTCTTGCTCTCGCATATACTTCGTATTAGACAGTCTTTCTTTCTCAATACTTAACTGAACTAATCTTTGATTTGCTTTAGCAATCGCAGACGCATCTTGAGATTCTATTGCTGTTTGCAATTCTCTTGATGCATCTACTTCATCTGAAGAGATACGTGCTTCAAACTCTTTTAGATAATTATCTTCTAGTTTTGGAAATCTTTTTTCAAGATCTTCCATTTTCTTTTGAAGACCTTTAGCATAGTTGAGAGCAGCTTTTTCTCTTCTTTGAGACTCTCTCCAATTTCTAGTTAATTCTCCAATTCTAGTTTGAACATTATCTGAATATTTTTTTAAATCTTGTTTTGGCTCTTCAGTTTTTTCTTCTGAAGTGTCCTCTGCAAGTTCTACATCAACTTTATCGTCTTTGTGTTGATTAACAGCTGTACCATCTGGTTCAACTTCATATTTTGGTATTACAGGTTCTTTAGATTCTTCCTGTTTTACTTCAACTTGAACTTCTTTTTCCTCTACTCCCGAAGTATCAAGTTCTACTTCACTGGTATCTAAACCATATTTGTCTTTTGCCATATTTTAGCTCCTTAATATGCATGCAGTATATCTTCTGGATTACTGATTGTTGCGATGATCTCATCATCGTTTAGTATTCGCACTTCACCGCCATCAATTTTAAAACGGCTTCCTGCGTATCTTCCAAAGATAATCCAGTCACCTTCTTTACACCAAGGTTGTCCTTCAAATTTTTCCTTGTCCTTGTAGCAAAGAGGACCCATCTTTAAAACTAAACCGCAGACCGTAGTCATTTGAATTCTTTCATGCGTTTGATCCGCATAAATAATTCCAGCTTTAGTTTTTTTAGGTCCAGAGTATGGAAGAACTAATAGTCTCCATCCTGTTGGTTGTGGTAATTTTTCTTTGGCTGATTTGTCAATGGAATTGGAATCCAAGTAGAGTTTTTCTACTTCTTCCTTTGGTTTATAAGCATTGAGAAGACCTCCATTACTAGTCTCCTGCGCCTTCGGCGTTATTATCGTCATTTAGCTCCTGTTTTTTAAACAAGTCCGTTAGGTCTTGCTGCAGATCTTCTAAAGATCTGATTTGTCCAATTATATACTTGTACGTGTCCCAATTGTCAACACCAATTGCAACCTTTTCTTTAAGGCTGTCTAATTTTCTCTGAATAAGTTTTTTCTTAATGTGTTGTATTGTATCGTAATCCATTATTTACGTTTAATTAAATCTGTCGCTTTCAAACCGTACACGCTCGCGATAACTCCTACAAATATGGTTTGATACCAGAACGGAAGCTCTGAAAAGTATTTGAAGAAGAGTTGCATCTTGTCCATGGCTGACGGATCTTCGGACCAGACTGCCCAGGCTAATAAAACGATGGGCGCCGACAATAAAAGCAAAATGAATTCGTCCTTCCAGTCCGATTGCCTTGCTTCTAGTAATTTTCCTTGATATTCAGCCTCTCCATTGGCCATTTTTTCTGCATGACGCATTTGAGCGTCAGACATTAACATTTTTGTTTTCTGGCGGTTCTGATAGATATGCGAACCTGCTTTAAATGCCATACCTATCAGATTAAACCAAGCCATAATTATTTATCAAATGATTTTTTTACATCTTCAGCAAAATCTTGCCAGAATTTTTTTACTGCTGTGTTATAGCCAGTCCAAAATTCTTTCACTTGCTGATATGTTGGGATTTCAAATTTAAACATTGTTTTATCCTTTGTTATATGTTGCAATGCATCATATAATGTTTAATAATACTTTGTCAACTTTCTTCTATCATTCATGACTCTACCACAACCTTTTGCAATACCGCCTTTTTTCATTTGAGCTGGATTTCTGTCCATTTGCATTTGTTCTACATCTCTTTGTAGTTTTCTTTGCTCAATATTTCTAAGTTTTTTTTCTGCGTTTTTAGATTGCATTTTTTGTTGTGGAGTTAATAAAAATCCACCCTTTGCATATTTTCTCATTCCTTGAGATGTAGGTCCTTTAACTGGAGGTGGGCCAGATGGTTTACCTGGAAAAGTAGGACGTGGTTTTTTAATATCGGATTCAATTTCTACTTCTTGTAATTTTCTTCTTTTTTTCATCATTCCACCATCTTTAGCGCGACTCATTGTTGGGTCTGTGAAATCAGGGTTATTTTCAAATCTTAAATCAAATTCTTTTTGATCCATGAATGGAAGTTGTTTTCTTTTTTGCTCGTATTCTTGTTTTGTTGTATCTTTTGTCTTTTCGTAAGGTTTTTTCTTCATAGAACCCCCTTCTTTTTTCTTTTCTACACCTTTGATAACGCCTTTATTCATAGAAGCGTAAAAAACAGACTTTCCCTTCTTGGAGCCATACTGTTCCTTCATGGATTTCATAATTTTTTTACCTTTCTTGCTTAGGGGCACGATCTTGTTCCTTTTTTAGTTTTTCTTCTTGTAGTTCTAATCTCTTTTTACCTAATTCTTCGTTCAAATTCAACTTGTCTTCCTGTAAAGTCTGTTGAGCACTGAATTTATTGGCTTCAAAGTCCATTTTTTCAGCTTCTTCTTGTGCTTTTCGTTGAATATCCATTGCTCTTAGGTCTAATTCACGTTGTTTTAGTGCTAAAAGTGGATCTTGGTTCTGTTGAGCACTAAATTGTTGCTCTAAAGCGACCAATTCTTGGATTCTTTGAGCAATTCTTTGCGCAACAGCGTTATCAAACTCAATTGCAAACGCTTCTTCATTGCTTTGTTGCATTTGAGCCATGTTTGGATCTTGATTAAACGCCTGTAATACCTCTTGTTTGACCTGTAATGACACGTGTTCCATCAAATGACCTTGAAGTAATCCATAAATTTGAGGATTAATCTGAACCATACGCGATGTCATGAATGCCATGTGAGCATTGATGTGTGCATTATGATCTTGTTGAGGAAATGCTTTAGGTATAACCATTTGCAAAGCTGCTGTGTTTTCTAAAGCAGGGTCTAATGGCTTTGGTGGTTCTGGTGGTGGTTTTAAAATACCACTAATGTTTTTAACTCCAAGTGCTTGATACATACGTTTGTATGCTTCATGTAAATCATGCATCTGCGGAGCAGATTGTGCTAATTGTAATTCAGCTTGAGCGACCTGTATTCTTTGTGTCATAGAATAAATATCAGGATCAGCAACTGGGATTACATCTACTCTGTCATCAAAGTCAGCTTGTTTAATAAATCTATTTCCACCTACCACATCGTATGGATATTCTGGCGGCAAGTAATCTGCAAAGATTGTAGCCAAGAGTTTAAACTCTTGTTTCATTGCATAGTAACAACGTTTGTGAATTGCCGACATGACCTTAGAACCACGTTCTAAAATCGCCATCGTTGTACCTACAGGAGATTGAGCATTCATATCCGATACTTTCATATCTGCGATAGATGCAAATCTTCGTCCTGACTCAACACAGAAGTTTAATAATTGAAATAAAGTTGCATCAGGGCCTTTGAATGGTAAAAATTGAAATTGATCTTTGATGTTTCCGCCTGGTGCATCTACATCTCTAAACTCACCTGGTTGTAAAGGTTCTGCATCATCTCTAATTCTAAGTCCTCTAGATTTAAACCCAGCAGGTAAATTAGATAATGTTCCTGCATCTAATAGTTGTCTTAAAGCTGTTGTTGCAGTTCGTGATAAACCGCCAATCATGTGAATTAAACCAAATCCATAGAAGCCTAATCCTGGTAAAAACTTGTAATGAACAAAATAATCTTTTCTTGTTTTTAATGGATCGTTTTCTTTGTAGTTTCTATAGATAGATAAAACTTGACCTGAATCTTCATCAATAGTTACGACATATGGAATTTTAATTCCATTTTCATCTTCGTACCCAGGCAGATCCAGGTTAGTATGAACTTCTATTAAATTGTAATTCCCACCATTATCCCTTCCGTCGTTTGCGGACACACCCTCGAGTTCATAAACTTTTTCTTGGACTTTGTCTTGTTTGTAAACTGGTTTTGGTAAATCAATGTCTCTGTAAAAACCAGATACTTGTAATTTTCTTAAATCGTTTTCAGATGTCTGTACAATCTGGGTAATTCTTTGTGCATCCGATAAATCCGTTGCATTGTAATTGACCACTAAATCTTCCGCTTTGATAAATTTAGATGATGCTCTATCTAATACCGGATCAAAATAAACTTTTTTAAATGTAGATCCTGTTAAAGGTAGAATGAATAACATTTGATCCATATCCGGTGTATACTCATTCATCTTATTCATAATCATGTAGTTCATGAAATCTTTCACACGACCTGCTTGGTCTACTTTTTCGTCTGTTTGAGCTCCTACCACTTCCGTTCTAACAGGACCGTCCGCAGGTAAAAGTTCTTTGATCGCTTGTGCTTGGAATTGAGTTGCAGACTCTGCTAATAATGGATGCGTGACGCCGGCTGCGCCTAAGAAAGGTCTTGCTGGTGATTCATATTTAAATCCAAGTAAATCTAAACCTTTAATGTAAGAATCAATCCATTCTTGTCTTGATCTTTTATCTTGTTCATAATCAGAAACTAATTGTTGTCCAATTTTTGCTAATTCTCTTTCGTCAATTTTATCTGCAAGGTTATCGTAAAAAGATTCTTGTTGAACTTCAGGTAACGCTTCACCTGCGATGACGTTCTCGTCTTCATCAACAACTGTATCTACTTGTTCAGGGATACTTCCTGTTTCTGGAGATTCTATCTCTAAATCAAATTCTTCACTAGACATTAATATACCTTAAATTTCTTTTTTCTGGCTGCGCCTTGTCCACGACAAACCATGCCGCCTTTTTTAAGTGCAACTTCATATTTCTTTTTAACACCCTCTACTCCTCCAGCTGTCTGTTCAACTTGGGATAATTGCTCTGCCACATTTTGTTGTGGGTCTGCAGCCTTTTTCATATATTGTGAAATAAATTTGTCAAACATAATTAAAACAATGGAGCAAAGAATTCTCTCTTCACTTCAACTAATCCCCCTCGTTTATACCCCTTCATTTTTTGAGTTCTACTAGTTCCTCCTAAATCTATTACTATACTTTCAACGAAATTTCTAGGATCATCCATATTAGAAATGTCTTCTAGTTTATATTCCCCTCTATCAGCCACTTTTTCAATGTAAATATCTCTATCATATTTTGTTTTGAAAGCTTTATCAGGTACACCATTTTTCATAATTTTGTAAGGCTTACTTGGATCAGTATGATAAATCTTTTTGACCTTAACCTTTGCTCCAAGTTCTTTTGCGACAGCTTCCATAGATTTAACCATAACCGCTTTTCCTCCTAGCTTGCCTCCTTCTAATTCTTTTGTATCTTGATTTCTCTTATAGCTTCTGAATTTACCCATACCCTCAGGACCCCCCATAAACTCTTCAGGTAAACCTGATCTTGATGCTACGTTATCTGATGTAGAGCCTAATCCATAAAACTGTTCGATCTTTTGTTTATCAGGTTTCATTCTCATCTGATAAAAGTTTGCTGGAGCTAAAGCGATATATCTTTTTCCTCTTTTTCTTGCATCATCAACTATTGATTTAACTGCCATCTTAGTCCAGGTCGTTTCATTACCCATTGGAAAATAATCATAAACTTTTTTGTCTTTATCATAGAACGAGTCCATACCACTTGGATTACTTATTCGTTCTGCTCCGTCTGTAGACATGACTGGTCTTCTTATGTTTCTGTTCTCGGCTGTTTTTAATTGTCTTCTTAAATTTTCTAACTCATCAAAGTCAGATTTAAACAAAGCTTCTTTGTTTGCTTTGTCTGTAATTTGTTTTATCTTTAGTCTGATATCTCTAATTTCTGTTTTTGTATTTCTTTCTGTAATTTTATTTGCAAAAGGATTTTTTCTATTCATCGTGTCTGGATTAATAACATCAGAGTAGTTTTCATTTCCGTCTAATTTCTTTTTGTAATTTGCTCTATGTGCCATTGAATTTTTTGCCAAAGACTGATGTGGATCTGACTGAACTTCCACAACAAACAACGTGTCTCCTACATGATCTGCTGAACGTGTATTGTATCTAGTAAATACAACTGCATTGGGTTCATTGAAGTGAGAAGAGTAAACTCTTTTTGGATCTGAGTTCCCTGGAATCGGTTTATCATAATAGATTACTTTTTCTCTATAATCTGATCCACCTGCAGGAAAATCACTTTTCCATCTTGGAGCAGCTGTTGCTCCCTCTCCCAGTTGAGATATATTTTTCATTTTACCTAGATCGGTAACTAGGTTTTGTAAAATCTGTCTGTCATTCACATCAAAGTTATCAAGTAATTCTATCAGTTTAGATTCAGCTGCTGTTGCAGAAGCAGTCTGACTAGATGTTGAAGATAGTTTACTTGCAATACTATCTAAATTTTCTACTTGGTTTCTAATTTGTTTTAATAATTGATTGTAAGGTGTTCGCTCTGCTACGTTTTCTATAGAATTAATTTTGTTCGTAATAATTCTTTCTGCATCCACCACGTTCACATTAAAATTCGTATACATTTTTAAAATGTCGTCTTCATTAATTGGGTAATTATAATTCTTTGTTTTCATGTTAAACGCGGGATTGGTTTCTAATACGGCTAACACTTCTTGTTTTGTAATTTTTTGTTGCGGATTAATTTTTGCCATATTGAATAACTCGCCTCCTACGGCATCATTTCCTTTGAACATTAAAATTCCAGAGTCCGCGAGTTCTTCTGCTTTAACTCCCTTTTGTCTTGCCCCTTTCATAAAGCCTAACCACTCTTGTGCAGTCGCTTCTTCTTTTCCAAATTTATTGACATAGTCAAAAGCTTCTGAACCTATGTAATCTCTTGTGGTGTCTGTTGGGTACTGTGCGGTTTTACCAAAGTTTAAGGGCTCTACAGATTTAGCCACTGCCTTACTGCTATTCGCAATTGTCTTCGATTCAAAGTCCGCATTAATTTTATTGTATCGTTCTTGATCTTGTGCTGTTAACTCATTTAGCTTTGCTTCTTTTTCTTTTGCTCTTCGTTGATCAAAGAATTGTCTTTGAGTCATTGTGGGTCTATTGTTACGCGTATATAATTCTCTTTCACTTGCGTTTAAAACTCTTCCTGTTTCGGCGTCCACGATCCTTCGGTCTGCGGCACCCATTACCCAGTCGGATACAGAAACTCCTGGAGGCATTCTTTCATCTGTACTTTCAATAATTCTTCTGTTCCCTGCTCTTTCAAATCCTCTTCTTGCTCCTTCGGGTATCGCTGCATACTCTCTCAAGTTCACATCAAAGTATGCATCGGATTGTCTATATTCCGGTAATCCTAAAACATATTCAGTGAACCCTGGATCGCCTTCCATACGTGTTCTTGTTTCAGGACTAAACTCTTGATACTCTTGAACAGATCGTTCTGTTGCTTGTAGTGTTGTTGGTTCTGTTGTTCTCGGGCCACGTTGAGGCATTAATGATGAAATACCTTTTCTAATTAATCTCGGGCCGTATCCAACAACTGGGATCATTCCTAATACACCTAACCCCACCATTCCCACTTTACCCAACGCTTCAATCGGAGT
>Ga0209653_1001774_pt1 | contig 16803 bp, 21 predicted proteins | sample SaaInl6LU_22_DNA_FD_184644 | JGI IMG/M metagenome (GOLD analysis project Ga0209653, IMG submission 184644) | Marine microbial communities from expanding oxygen minimum zones in the Saanich Inlet - ESP_116LU_22_DNA (SPAdes) (version 2) | ecosystem: Environmental > Aquatic > Marine > Intertidal...
TGGATCTAGAAAATTTTCCATCGACTGTCTTTTAACTATTTTTCAAATGATTGGAAACAAAAACTAAAATATTTGGTAGCGGGAGGCAGAATCGAACTGCCGACACCGGGCTTATGAGTCCCGTGCTACGACCTTTGGAGCGTTCCCCTCGTTTGCAGTTTTACTAATAAAATTCATCCTAACTTTCTATAACCAAACTAACACATACGGGATTCTGTGTGAAGGTTTTGGTGCTGTAGTGCTGTCAATTTGCAGTCGTTTGAAGGAATATTGAGCAACTAAGGACACTGTGGACTCCATACAGCGATAAAATATTTTTTTATGACCCAATGGTTAAGTTTAGCAAAGATGACTCCATAAGAATCACTGCTGTCGTTTAAGTGGCCTTTTAGAGTCGTTTGCTAGAACCTCTCATTATTGTGAGCGCCTGCCTACGGCAGGCGCTCACAGGTTATAATTTTTTAGTGGGTGTATTTTATGTGTTTGAGTAATGGGTATCCTCGAAAGGGTTGCCCCCTATCGCACCCTGCGGGTGCTCTCTGGTTTATCTATCAATAGAGGTACCAGTTGGATTTGATAATTTGCAAAAAAAGATACGGGGGTCACCCCAAAATCTACAAAATGTATAGATCTATATCTGGGTATTTACAAACTAACAGACAAACATCGACCGTAAAAATTTTTCAAAAAAAAATGGAAAATATAATGGATAATCCTATAATATTTAAAAAATGTTTAACTTTATTCGTGATAAAATCGTTGGTGCAGTAGCTAATAAAAGCCCAGTTCATAAAAAAGCTTTAGAGGCTGGGAGAAAGACTCTTTCCAAATGTACCGCCATGAAAAAACTTGTACAGCTGGGTCGAGATAAAGGGGTACAAGCAAGAATTGCTGAATGTTTCGGAATAATAAATGTGACAATTAAAAATAAAAACCCAATTTTATTGAGAGAACCTTTTGTAGAAATAGCATCTCAATTAGCAAACTTTATGGTTCTAGAAGATCCAAAAAGAATCATTGTCCATCCCAAAGTAATGAAACAAGATTGTATTAGTGGAAAATTAAGAAAACATATTGTTGAAATTGGAAAAAAAGATCCTCAGATGAGGAAAGTGATTTTTGGCACAAGAAACTCTCCTGATAACCCTGATAAGAAATATATGAATGATTTCATTAGAGGCAAAGTAGAATTGCTTAGTATCGCTTACTCGATATTAAATGCTGCTAGAATAGAATTAAAAGATTGCAATCCAAATCCTAAAAGAGATTGGCACTTACCACTTTTACATTCTTTATGTGTTATATCTGAGCATACTTACCAAAGGTCAATTGGTAAAAAATTCATAGAAAGTCAAAAAGCTTTACCTTATGCAACTTTTTTTGAGATAGTACTAAGCGGAGAGAAAGAGCCTTTACTTTTTTTTAAAGATAAATTTCCAGATTGTAAAGGTTATAAATTTTAAACTAATAAAAATTATCTTAGAAATTATTTAATGTTTAAAACATCTGTTAGGTATAATTTGATAGCATTTAAAGTTTTTTCATTAAAATCCTTTGGAGCTGTTCTCCAATCTAAGTTTCTATCTATACAAAATAAAGCCTCGTAAGGCACAACGCGCTTTGCACTCTTACCTCTTGTGTTAATAAAAATATATAAGAACTCTCGGTAGTGCCAAAAGTTTTTTTTTATAAATTTTAGATCAGGAATTACTCTAGACTTACTAAATAGTTTATCATAACCAGTTAGCTTACTCATATTGAGCTTATCAAATTCACTGTAATGACTTAATAAACTTTGCACTTCTTTAGCATTATTTGCAAAAAAATTATATAAATCTATATCAGCTTTTACATTATTTTTTAAAGTTAGTTCGTAACTTCTGGGTATAATGAAGTAATCAAAAAAAATATTTGATTGAGGTTTATAAGGAAAGTTATTAGCTGAAACTACAACTCTCCCATCTGTCGTCACTTCAAATTTTTTAACAAAATCTTTTTTAAAGACATCAAATAAAAGATTTTCTACATCATTGTTAAATCTATAATTTTTAAAATAGAAACTTCTAAATATTCTGGCAAGAATTCCGACTATCAAATATAATGTACCAAAAACACCAACAACCACTAAAATAAAATCAAGCATCAAATAACTTTGTTCTTAACGCTTGGTAAGTAATCAGCAGGTTCAATGAAAGTGCTTCTAATTTCAATAATTTTTTTGAAATGCCTTTCTGTAGCTTTTAGATATTGAAGATTGCCAATTCTAATTAAACAATTATTAGTCACTATAGGCTTGGCTCTAGGAACCTCTGAAACAACAAGTTTCCAACCTTTTCGAAGAAGGTCTTTTTTTTCACACTTTGTATACTCAGGAAAGTTTAACGGGAATAACCCAAAATGAATAGCATAAAGAAATATTAAAGATAAAAAAAATAGTGATTTGTAATTTTTTGTCATTTAACTTTTTATAATGTCCTTTTACAATTTAATTTGAACACTCTATCGTTATAAGATTGGGAAACAAAAAGGCTTGCTCTATCCTTGAATATAGTAATTGTATTTGGTGCCATCCAGTAATTCTCATTTTCAAAAAATACTATTTTTAAATCAAACAAAATGTCATCTAATGTACTTTCTAGAGGTGAGCTGAAAGCCCTATAGGTTTGATCTTTTATGCCAAGATTAAACTCTGGATTATTGTCTTGAATAAAAGTCACTTTAGCAAAGTGACCTTTTGTAAATAAATTAGATTTCTCTAAATCAACTACTTGACTATCAATTTCAACTAATAAAATTGCACTATTTTTGAGCCCACATCTAAAAGTAACATCTTTTGCAAATACAAGGTTAGAAGAAAAAAAGAATATAATAAAAAAAAATAGTTTTTTCATAGAAATTCCTATTCACTGATAATACTTGCCATCACTATTAAAACAATAAAAAAATATTCAATGGCGCAGGTGACAATAACTTTTGCGAAAGGTGTTAACTGAGTTGCACACTAATTTGAAATCAGACTACAGAGCGTAATGTAGATTTATAGCTTTCATAACTAGCTATTATCGTCACCTACATGCGGGTGTGAAATCGTTGCAATACCTTTATTTAAATCTGGGTCGTGTTTCATGTGTTTCTCCATAAACTCAGGTACTCTCATTCTTTCACTTTCGGGTGTTTTAAAATCTTCAGTAGGTATGATTTTTTTAGGTGGCCTTGGTTTGGCTGCATCTTCTGCATTGTAATAAACAACGGTATCTAGGCCTTTTCGATTATGGTTTATTGTTTTTTTTCCTAGATCATCTGCAAGTTTTTTTAAGGGTCTATGTTGAGCTAAGTAAACATCCCAACTCTTAGCATACATAAATTTATTTACGTCATCATAGTTCTTTAAAATCTCTGTAGCTTCTTTGCGAACCTGCATATTATTTTTCATCATATCTCGTCTTTGCTCTGGCGGAGTAGTTGCAAAAAACATCTGTCTATTTTTCAAATCTCTCAATTCAATGTCTATGAATTCTTGATATTCGTCAGGATCATTCTTTGAAGATTCTTTTAAATCTTGGAACGTTAATCGCTTCACCATTAAAAACCTCTCTTTGCAATTTTAGGTACACCTCTAACAAGTCCACCCCGTCTATAGTTGAATGGCTCATGACCCTTATCTAATAAGAATTGTTTGAATCCTGCATTGGTGTCAGGGTAACTATCTTCATCTTCTGTAATAGTTTTTATAAAATCTTTGCGTAATTTATCTTTGTCGCTCATAGAATCCTTGAATCAAATTCTGGAATCAGTGTCAATGGAACATGAAATTTTTGTCGAGTGGCGCGCATCCCTGAAACTTACTTGCAATGGTGAAGCTGTTACGCTGAAAAAATTCAGCGAGGTTTAAGAAACTAGCGACTTTTAAAAATAATAAAGCGTAACTAACCGTAATAATTTCGCCCCTTGCTCCTTTGCAAAACTTTATGAAATCGTAGCTCGTGGACGTAATGGACGTTAACTAGCAACTTTGTAAAAAAAAATTTAACGATTGCTGATTTAAAATATTTTTGACGGGTTACGAAGTTACCCCCTTAACCACCATTTGCACAAGATCAACTCCTCTCGCTACTGGGCTGTGACTTTATAAGTTTTTCTAAAATTTTTTCTTTGATAAATCTGTTTTTTTGCAATTACCATTAAATGAAATCCCGAGCCCCTTGAAAGACATTATTCCAGTGTATCTATCAATTTGCATTTTTGGATTATTAACAACATTTATAGAAAATTTTGCGGTAATTAAGTCGTCAGAAATCTTAATTTTTTTTAACTCATATTTATTGCCAGGTTTTTTTGATTTTATTGGTGGCAAAATAGTTTCTGGAATTTGTATCCATCCTACATCATTTCTTATTTGTAATGTAACACTTGTGCCAACTGTTTCTCTTGTATTAAAATTTTTTATTGCTCCAGTTGCTTGATTGATAACACTTCCTCCTTTAACCTGATCAGCCGCTCCTATGCATTTTAAATTAATCTCTTCAGCAAAGACAATGTTACTAAAAAAAAATAAAAATATAATCAGGTATCTCATTTATCTCTTCTCGCTCTTAACCATAATATAAAAAATAATAAAATTAAAGCTGGTTGCAAAATAACAAAGATAACAATATTTGCTAACTCATAACCCATACCAGTTACATCACCAATCCACTCTAGAACCTTAACGCACCAGTTAAATAAATCGTGGATCATTTATAAAAGCTTTGAAATAACAACGGCAATAATTGCACCGATGATTCCACCAATATGTCCTCTTACAAAAAAACCAATAACTCCACCAATTGCAGCAAATATTGCAGATATTAATGCAGAATTAAATTTACCTTTTAAAACATTTTTCGCATAACTTCTTCCAGAGTTTCCATTGCCTGTGTTTTTTATTTCTTCTTCGTATTTACAATTCCAAGTTAGATATTTTATTGCATCTTTATTTAGATCTTCAGTTAACCAAAAATCAGACCAAACATGAAAAGGCTTAATGTATTCACTCTTGTAAAAACTTTTGATCAAAGATTTATCAGCAGTTTTTAATGAAACGTTAAATATTTTAATTGTTTTGTTTGAATTGCTGGTAAATTTAAATGGAGCGCTAGAAGAAGTTAAACTCCAACTTACCTCTACTTCATCATAACAAGTTTTGGGTTTATTTAACTGATTAATACGTTCAACTTCTTTTTGTTTTTCTCTTTTTCTATTTTGAGCTGCTTTTTTTGCTAAATTTTCAAATTTTTTCTTTTCTTCAATTTTTTTCTTTTTTAACCTTTCAGTTTCTGTCTTTTTTAAATCTGGATTAGCTACTAATTGAGCTTTAAACAAATTACCAACAACTTTTGCTTTTAATATACCTCCTTTCTTTTTATCGCTACTACTGCCAAAGTATTTATTTGCAAATTTGTAGTTCGACCAACTAAATTTTGTTGGGGCTGTTACATTTTCAAAAACTAAAAAAACATCTGGCGAGCTTTTTCTCCACCAAATTTCTGTTTTAAATTTTGGATAATACAAGGTAGACATTTTATCGTTACTTCCATAACACCACTTCCATAAACCTTTACATACATCTTTTGCATAAGATCCAATTGCTAGATCGCCTATAGATTTTGCATTTGAATTATTACAAAAAAGAACAAAGAATATAATTAATATTAAACTTTTCATGTATTCTTCTTTTCAAATTCTTTGGTTTCTTCTTGCTCCAGCGTATCAAACCAGTCATCTCTCCATTCTTCTGGAAGATCCTCGTATATTTCTCTTGGTATTTTGCTGATGAAACCGATTCTGGGCATTAGTTACGTTACCAAATTTCTATTAAACTTTTAAGACCTAAATCCAGCTTCTGAATCAGTCCTCTCGCTACTGGGCTTTAAAATTAAAACTATCTATTATTTGTTACACCTTTTAATGGCCGCATATAAATAAGTTCCACTTTTTTCTACTCTGCGAACACATTTCCAAGCTTCACCCGTCATGCCACTACAAATTTTAGCTGCATAATTTACATGACCTCCTTTTTTCTCTACTGCATCCATACATTTCTCAACTGGACCTTTGAAAAATGAATAAGAATGTGTTTCAAATACAGCAGTTATTATAAAAGCTATAAGGATAATTTTTTTCATATAAAATCTTACCAAATTTCTATTAAACTTTTAAGCCCTAATCCAGCTTCTGGATCAGTTGTTAAAAACAATTTAAAAATCTACCAGTGTAAGAACAAGTCGTTCTTAGATTAACCGAAGGTGTAGTAGGTCCAGACATCATATTTAAACCTTGATTAATCATTTGAAGCGAACTTTGCATATTAGAAGCCTGGGCTTGAGCCATTGCTGCTGCGGCTTGCATTTTTGCAGCTTCTGTTTGAGCTGATAACAAAGCTTCTTGTCTTGCTTGAGATGTACTGGCAGCTTCTGCTCTTGCTCGTTCAGCATCAGCTCTTGCTTTAGCAACTTCTACTTTTGCCTCTGCTAATTCTTTTTGCATTTGAATTTTTTGCAATTCCATCTCTGCTGTGAATAATTTAAAACGACAATCATTAAATTGTTGAGAGCCTTTTCTAAAACCAAACTTCTTATCACAAGTATAATCTCTTCGATCATCTGCAGACATTTTAGCTAGTTTTTCCTGTTCTTGTTTTGCAGCTAATTTTTTTAATTTTTCTTCTTCTAATTTTGCAAGTTTAGCTTTTTTTGCTTCAGCAATTTTTTCATTTATACATTTTTCATATTCTGGTGTTCCTTTATCGTGACCAATCAATCCAAAGTAATTAGGTTCACAAAATGAACTATATTCAGCCCTTAAAGCTTCTTCTCTCTTTTTTTTTGATTGATCTTTTTCTATTTTTGCAAGCTTAACTTTTCTGGCATATTCCTCTTGTTTTTTTCGTTTTTCAGCTAATAATTTTTTTTCCTTAAGCTGTTTTTCTTTTTTTCTAGTCTCAATATCGCTGTTTAAATTAAAGTATTTATAATCTGTTTTACCTAAAGCATTTTCTAATTTTTCTAAACTCCAATTTTGATGAAGGCTTAATGATTGATAATTTTTTATTTTTTTTGCAATCTCATCTTTTCCATAAAAAGTATGAATTGTATAATTTTGCTTATTTTCTAGTCTAATGGCTTCTTGGCAGCCAAAAAGGTCGACTATCATTTTTGTATTTTCTATAAAAACTGGCTCTTTTATGTTTTCGTAATCCTGATGTATTGCAACACAAATTCTTTCTAATGCTACAGCTTGTGACGAAACAAATAGAAAAGTAATAAATATGAAAGATAAAAATATTTTTTTCATCTTTAAAATCTTACCAAATTTCTATTAAACTTTTAAGCCCTAATCCAGCTTCTGGATCACATATCAAGAGTTTATAACTTTAACTCTTTTTTAATTTTCGGAATTATAAATTCTTTAGCTATTTCTTTAAAATCCTCATGAGAAACAATATCTGATTTATGGGTGTTGCAGATATAACAGGCTAGAGTGATGTTTTCTAATAAGTAGCCTTTTGTACTATCAATTCTCTCAATCTGTAATCTGTTAGAATAGACAGGGAGTTTTTCACCTATTTGTTTTAAATAAGAATTTATTGTCTCATTATCAAAGCCGCAATAATTGCAAAATTTTTCCTGATCTTCGTACCAATTTTTATATTCCGTCGGTGTATGTGGTGCTTCATAGTTTCTTCTTTTCGCATTCTTTTTTAAATTGGCACCTAAATTCCCCCTTTTATATTTTCTTTTTTGGTCTCTTAATTTTTGTTTAGCTTCTGGATTACTTTCCAAACGTTTCTTTCTTTGTGTCTTGATTTTTTCCTTATTTTTTTCTCGATATTCCTTAACTCTAATTTTTTTAGCTTCAATTTGTTCTGGAGTTAATAACTCTAATCTCTTTTTTCTAGCGGCCTCTCTTTCTTCGGCACTATTGTATTTTCTTGGCCTACCTCTTTTATTAGTTGTCATAAAGTTTTCTAATATATTTTGGTCCAATTTTTTTGAATTCACTATCAGTAAAAAACGATCCCTTTACTGAATTGCATAAGTTGCAAGCAATTGCGATATTGTCCACTGAATAGCCTTTTGTAGTATCTTTTCTATCCACTCCAAAATTCCTGATATGTGGTCTTATTCTTTTTAGAAAGTTACTTGCTCTGTGTTTATCTATAGAAATACCACAGTAGTAACACTTGCCTGTATAATTTTTTTCAAACCATTTTTTAAACTCTTCATTCGATATAAAGACCTTACTAGATCTGTCACTATTTTTACCTTCATGTTTTTTAGTAGAGATCTTCGCCCAATATTGTGAATGTAAAGGCTTCTCTGAATTGGGAACAAATTTAATTTTACCTTCTCGCTTTCTTTGAGGATAACTATCTCTTCTCTTTTTATTTCTTCTCTCAACAAAACAATCCCAACATTCAATTTTAGATTTCCTGGCGCTTTGATGTTTAGGTTTAAATTCTTCGTAAGGCTTTGTCTCTTTGCAAGTTCTACATTTTATTTCACCAAGGCACTCGAAACATACTCTAGATTTCTGATATCTTTGATGCTTTGGAAATAGGGAAGTGGATTTTTTTGTTTTGCATTCAACGCAATATCTTTTTGATAGATCGACACCGAGAGCACGTAATTCGTTCCAATAACCCATATTATTTTAAACAATCACACTTTCTGTTATGATGTACCCAACTACTTACAGATTTATAATATTCATTTTTACACACCTTACAAATCCACCAATATTTTACATGCGATTGAGGTTTAACTGTTTTTATATCTCTTGTGTTTTTCTTATTATGCCATTCATTTCTAGTTTCTGGGTAAGTGTAATAAATACTTTTTTTTGAAGGTTTTGAATGAGCTGTCTTGTGTTTTCTTGCGCAATCAGGGCATCCAGATTTTCTGCCAGTTCTGTTTGCAATTGTTGCGGCCCACTTATAATCACAACTCTTACAGCACCACCAAACTTTTCTAGATGATTTTGGAGTAAATAAATCAGAGGTTAAAGGTTGATTTTTAATTTTATCAAACTCTTCTGCTATATTTGGATAGTGCTTACTTAAACTTTCATTATAAGGCGGCGCTGGTAAGAAATATTGTATTTTTCTATACAGTTTCTCGTTTACAAAATCTTTTCGTTTTAAATATTTTAACGTTTTATTATTTGAAACACCGTTTTTGTTTAGAATAACAATTATTTTATCTATGTCTTTTTTTTCAAGGTTAGTTTTACTTACAAATATTTCATTTTTAATACCAGTTTCTTTTAAACCGTCCTCTCTTACTCTTATAAGCTTTAGTTTCTTGCTTTTGATAAATTTGTTTTTTTGTAAATCTCGTTTAAATCTTTGATCATCTTTATGAAAATACCATCCGTCATACTCAATTACGAAACGCTTTTCAGGTAAGTAAATGTCGAATTCATTTCCTTCTAATTTAAATCTATGTCTGGTTTCAGGAAATAAGAATAACATTTCAGAGTATATTCTAATTTCAGGTAATGAAGAGGGCAGCCTACAAGAAGGGCAATCACTTTCTGATATCGTTCTATGATAGCAGTTTGTTTTCCAAGAATGATTAAATTTACATTTCCACCAAACATAGCTTTTACTGTTTTTGTAGAAGATATCTTCAGGTCTTATTTTGTTTTTTTCATAGTCCCACTCGCTAGCAACTCTTGGATTTTTAAATTTTAAATTATTCTCATTTGTTACAATGTCGCCTTTGCATACGAGGCAGTTTATCGACTTGGAGTGGTTTATAACTGCGGTTTTTGCTGCTGGTTTTTGTAAGTAACTATGGCCAAACTCGCACTTAAACCACCTTTTTTCTTTATCAAATGTAGACACATAAGCTGATGTGAACGGTTTGTTTTTTTCATTATCATAAACCTTTTTTAATTCAGGTTTTTTATTATCAATACTATTACAAGGAAAAAATTTTTGACCTTTAATTATTACACTATGACTACACTCATTTTCCTTATGATGAAAAACTCTATAATGAGGGGTTGCATCAAAATAATTATTACATATAGAACACTTCCAGTTTAAAAGCTTGCTTGAGCTGCTAAATACTTCTTCTAATTTTATATTTCTATTATTTTTTCCTTTCTTCAATTCTTTAAAAAATTCTGGATATTTATCTTTTAAACATTTTTTTTCTTTTATTATTTTAAGTCGCCTTAATTTTGTTTGACATTTCCTGCAGCTATCTCCTCTTTTGCATCTAGAGTAAATTGTTGCTTGCCATGAGTGTCCATCAATACATTTCCACCATACCTTTTTATTAGATCCAGGCGGTATTTTTAAAGGATCTATATTTTTGTTTTTTTCATAGTCCCACTCTTTGAAAACATCTGGATAATCTGTTTTGATATTTTTATTTTTTGTTGTTATTCTTCCAGTGCAGTAAGGGCATTTTTGTGTTCCAGTCGCCCTGTTAGTGACTTTTTGCTCCCAATTATGACCGCTAGCACATTTCCACCAAACCTTTTTGTTTGCTAATCCGTGGACACTATCTGGTGTGATTTTATTTTTGGTGTAGTCCCATTCTTTTGCTAAGTTAGGAAACATGTTTGATAAGCAATTTTTGCTATTAACTTTTCTACCATGTTTAAATTCAAGTTTAACTTTATGTTTTAAAACCATAAGTAGTTTTAATAATTTTTAAGATTTTTCATCATAAATAACTTAACAAAAAAGCTTTTAAAATTTAAGACGTCGGCAACGGATTATATTCCTCACTTAATTGCTTATTTGTAGCTTTTTTAAGTTCATCTTGATTCCTGATAATATGAACCGTGCAGTATTTGCCAAGATTAGGCAGATCAACATTCTTACGTTCAATACCACCGATTTGTTTTAAAGCCTGACCTATTTCTCGTTCACGAGTCACTTTAATCTTTGTATGTTCCTGAATCCAGTCATACAGTTCCATTGTTGAAACTACAGTGACATCTTCCTTAAATGGTACAGCACGTTGTTCAAACCTTTCTCTAATCCAATCAATCACAGGTCTGTCTGCTTGTTTTGACATCTCTTCTGCAAAAGGTGTCCATGGTGCTAAACCTTTAGGATTAAATTTGCTGACATTGCGATCAAGCAACTCTGCATAAACACCTGATACAAGTTCACCATTCAACCTTTGTTCATGATAGTCGTTAAGCAATTTCTCATTTCTTTTTGCGGGTGAAAAATAGACCCAGTATCTTGGTGAACCTTTGGGAATTGCAAAGGCATCACGGTAATTAGTATTTATGATGTAATTTGTGTTGGTTTCTTGCTCGGTATAATCTTTGTAAAGTTGCCTAATACCAATGCTACCCTCAGTAATAATTGTTTTTAATGTATTAATGAGTTCAGAGTTTTCCTGCCACGTGCCACGATTTTTGGCTTCATCAATCAATACAAGCTCTGCATTAATCAAATACCCTTTTGATTTATCCAAGGCTTCTTTCATCTCAATTTTACGAGTATTATTTCTACCTTTGATATCTCTAAGCATATCATTCAAACTACCTTTACCAAGTTGCTCTTCATCTGATTGTAAGACTATGGCATTACGTATTTTGACACCTGGATTTTGTACAGCATATGCAATCCAATCAAGATAATAGTTTCTATACTCTTCATGAGGTATGACATGTTCTAACAATGCCCAATATAAATCAGTGTCTGCTTTTGGGTTTGGTTGTAGATCGTTTTTTTCAAAAACATTGATGTAGAGTTTTTTGTTTTTTGTGACAAATCTTTCAGGATTTGTAGGGTCATAAACAAAATCTACGCAGGCTTTTGAGTCTGGGTGCATTTTCCAAAACTTTAACGGAGTATATTTTGTAAAATATTTTGCATATTTTATATCGATAGACTCCCCGTCATACATTTCTTTATCTTCTAAGTCGTAAAATTTCTTTTGCTTCATCATATAAGCAATCTTATTTACAAACTCATGTGTAAATGTTGGCAGGTCTGATCTACCAGTTATTGCATACAAAATATCTTTAAAATCAGCTACCTCAGTATCCGTCCATTTAAATTTCTTTTGCATAGATGGTAAACCTTGAACTTGTTTGTTGCCAACGTCCTTAAAGGCCTGTCTGCATTGAGCCAACCTGATTTTATAATCTTTGGTTTTACAATCCTCACATTTACCTTTTGTCAAAACTACTTCGGCAATTTGCAACGCTTCCTCTTCAGAAAGTTTGTATTGTGCTAATATTGAAAATATTAATTTGAAATAGTCATTATGTGGGTGACACTCTTCAGCTTTCAAAATGATCACTGAAGCAAGCGCAACTTTTGCAACCTGCTTTCTCAAAACATCATAAGTTATTTCGGTAGGTCTATCTGTTTTGTTGAAGATTGCAGTATCTTCATCGTCATACTTACCATAGCACATAGTATAGTGATTATGCGCTCTCAACTCTATGATTGTCACATCTTTTTTATCAGATTGCTCACGTCTGAATTTATGAAAAATTCGTCCGTGCTTTTTCTCTAAATCTAAAACTTTGTACAATCTGTGTGATCGGCCAAAATGTTTTGATCTACCAAATTCAATATCTGTACTTTGCAACAATGCATCTGCTACAGCACGTGCAATCTGCCAGTCTAAATCAACATCAACTATATTATTATGACCAGTCCAAATATTATAATTTAGATTATTCTTAAAATCGTTTTCAGACTTAACAATGTTTTGTCGTCTTGTATGATTTGAATCTGTAACTCCTTTCTTTCCTAATTCGCTTGAAAAAACGACTATCTCGTTTTGCAAGATTACATTTTTAATTTCTGGTAACATGACGCTCTAACTCCTCTTTCTCTGCAGTAAGTTTTTCAATTTTGTATTGCAGTTCAGAATTCTCTTCTTGCTCAGTTTCAAGTTGAGATTCTAGTTCAGATATTTTTTCATATTGTTGAATCTGAACTCTTTTAAGACTGTTAATCGACTGCTCTAATCTACACATAACGCTGGCCATACTTTTTAGGGCTTCGGCCTGACTGTGTACTGTCTTAGCTAATGCCCCTGCTTTCAGAGGCATTATGCTTTCCCAATCTTTTACGTCCATGGTCTATCAACGACCCATTGACCGAAATCAACGGTCATTGTTTTGCTGTAACCTTTTTGTTTGTAACAGCCTCCAACAACGTCAAGCTTAGAATGTTTGTATGGAAAACTATGAATATCTTTGTCATGAATTTTACCATGATAGATATCTGCATACTCTTCGACTCCATAATTATTTACATAATCTGTAACTAATTTTTCAGTCTCTCTAGATGCGTTCGTTCTCTCAACAATATTCTTTCCATTGATCGCAGTTATTGCATTTGATCTAATTACAAGCATATCTGCAATTTGATTACAGTGCATATTTCTAAATTGCTCTAATGCTCTTGCCTGAAATGCATTATCTTCTTGCAGTTTATGCACCTGCGATTTTAACTCTGCAATCTCTGCCTTGAGTGCAGTTACTTCGTTTTGATCAGCAACCGAAGTTATTGCTTTTTGAAATGGCGTTCCCATATCAACCTACTTTCCTGTTTAGGGTGACCCTTTCGAGTCACCCTGTTTTAATTCTTGGCTGATATGGTGAATTAAACTTTTAGATTAAATGATATGATACTAGGAAGATACACGTTAACAAACCTAAATCTGTCATGGCCGTTAATATATAATCGTACTCGTTCATATTCTTTTAATTTAGCTAAATTAAAAATCTTTCAATTAACTTTTAATTCAACACAGTATCAGCCAGATACACAGATTTTTTAATTGAAGGGTTTTAGGTCTTTCCAAAACTCGCAGGTTTTAAATCCTGCTACACACGACCGTTTATCGTCACGGCGGACTAGTTTTTTTTTAAGAGATAAACTAACTCTATTAACGTTTATTTAATATCTCTGAATCATAAATCAAGGAAACCGTGCCTCATTTGGAAAAATAATTTTTTTCAATAAACAGAGTCACTTAGGTCGATTTTCTATAGGATAGTATGGGAGAATTATGGCGGACTCTGAATCAGAATCCGCCAAAATATTAATTGCTAATGTGCTGTCTCGTCTTTTTTTGGAATAGGTAAAATTGCAACATTATTAGTTGGCTCAAGTGGAAGGTCATCATTCACTGCAAGTTTTTTAGAGAGAAACTCAGCTTTTAATCTCGTGTATCTCCTTAAAACTTTCCAGTCAGTCCATCCACCTTGCTTTGCCACTAAAGAAATATCCCAGCCTCTTTCAAACATTCTTGTTGCAAACTCTGCTCGAAAAGTATGAAATCTTTTTTTATAACCAGTCCAACGCCTTAATTGGTTCCAATAGAACTTGAATTGTTCTTTATGTGTAGGAAAGAATCTACCATCAAATCCAGTTGAAAGAGATTGCAAAGTTACTAATGCAATTGGCGACAAACCTATCCAACGGTTCATACCATTTTTAGTATCTCGCAAGTGTGCAATCTTTCTTTTAAAATTTACATCTTTGTGAGTAAGTTTTAGTAGCTCTCCTCTTCGTGCGCCTGTCTCATAGGCAAGTATGATTAAGGCTTTCAAACATTTCAGCTTTGATCTTTCAGCATTTTTTATCAGTAACTCATACTCATGCTTTTCGACTCTTTCATCCGATGCCTCGGGTTCTTTCATACGTTTAACACCTTCAACTGGATTAACAGGCAAATACAAACCCCACTCTCTTCTTGCATGGTTAATACTTGTAGAGATGAATGTAAGATATTTGTTTACAGACGATGCAGATAAATCATTGCATAATTGATCTCTAAACTTTGCAATCTTTGTAGGTGTTAACTTTGCCAAAGAAAATTTAGCAATATTCATCTTTGCTAATTTTTTAATCTTATATGTTTCTTCAGTCGCACCTTTTTTTCTAGGCGTAACCTCCGCAGCATACCTCATCAATAATTCTGCTAGCGACGTTCGCATGGCTTCATCGAGATTATGATAAATACCCTTTTCGATATCGCGTTCGGATTCCCGTGCCCACTTTGAAGCTTCATGTTTTGAGATAAAGGTTTTGTAAATCGGCGGGTGGTTTTTCTTTCTAATCTGAACCTGCCATTTACCTTTTGCTTTTATAATTGTTGCCATTTTTTTTCCCTCACTGCTGTCTATGTGCTGTCAAACACATAATTTAGTTTGGAAAGTTAATGGTAGATTATTAATAAACCGCTTAAAGCTTTGGTAGCGGGAGGCAGAATCGAACTGCCGACACCGGGCTTATGAGTCCCGTGCTCTAACCAACTGAGCTACCCCGCCATTGTTGAGTTTGCGGGCCATAAATACAATAATATTTTTAACTTGTCACGCCTGTGTCACATGAAAATTAAAATTAGAGTACCAAAATCATAATTGCCACTAGAAATAAAAGTATTGCACTAATTTGGTTTAATTTTTTTTGTGCCGCAGGACTTTTCATCAGCTGTCTAACGGGGGATACAAGTGCGATCAATATAACATTACCTATAAAAGGAACTAAGGCTGATACAGATGCTATAATAAACGCATCGTTATTGGTTAATTGATATAGAGTAAAAAAACCCGGCATAATACTTATATAAAAAAGTATAGCTTTTGGATTTGAAAAATTAACTAATAATCCAGTTACGAAACTTTCTAAATAAACTGACTGAAATTTAAATTTTGAAGAAACATTTGATAATTTGATATCATTTAAATCGTATGAAGGTTTTCTCCAAAGTTTAATAGATATATATACAAAAAAAATAGCCGCAACCCATGTTAAAACTTTTGTTATAGATGGGATCGCCTCACTTACTGATGAAATTGATATTACAGCTAAATAAGACCAGGTAAAATCTGCAATGATAACTCCAAAAGCTAAAGGAAGTCCTCCGGTCCAACCATTAGAAAATATTCTAGCTAACAAAACAACCCAAACAGGTCCGGGGGTAAGAAACAAAATAAACATCGCAAATGCATAAAAATATAAATCTGCCAGGTTCATTTTAAATCCTAGGTATAAAATTTATATTTATTTACAACTTAATTTAAAATTATTTTCTTGAGAGCAATCTTTTTTTAAAACCTTCGAAGAGAGATGTTCAAATTTACTTTTACCTGTTTCTTTTTTAATTAAATAATCTGACCCCGTTGACAAAGCAGCTTTGGTTAGTGATTGACTAGTGCCAAGTGATAAAGCACCATTCCCTATAAAAGCTGATGGAGATGCGCAATTCAAAAGTAAAAAAAATAAAAGGTAAGATATTTTTTTCATTAACTAAAGTAGTATAATGATTTGTGAACTTATAATACAGTAATTAAAACCTTATAATGGGTTTAAATTTTACTAAGAAGAAATTGATTTTTTTTCTAATCTTTTTTTATGTAAAATAGGCTCAGTATAACCTGATGGCTGAACTTTTCCTTCAAAAACTAATTCACAAGCTGCTTTGAAAGCAATCGAATGATCAAAATTTCTATCCATAGGTTTGTAGTTTTTATCTCCAGCATTTTGACCATCAACTACTTTAGCCATTTTTTTCATAGCTTCCATGACTTGATCTTTTGTACAGATTTCATGATTTAACCAATTAGCACTATGCTGAGATGAAATTCTAAGTGTTGCACGGTCTTCCATTAAACCCACATTGTTAATATCTGGAACCTTAGAACAACCAATCCCTTGGTCAACCCATCTTACAACATAACCCAAAATACCCTGGCAATTATTTTCAATTTCTTTTTGAATATCTTCAGATGACCAATTCGGTCTATCTGCAACTGGAA
>Ga0209653_1001783_pt1 | contig 16720 bp, 12 predicted proteins | sample SaaInl6LU_22_DNA_FD_184644 | JGI IMG/M metagenome (GOLD analysis project Ga0209653, IMG submission 184644) | Marine microbial communities from expanding oxygen minimum zones in the Saanich Inlet - ESP_116LU_22_DNA (SPAdes) (version 2) | ecosystem: Environmental > Aquatic > Marine > Intertidal...
TATTGTTCAAAAATCAACTACTTTTCTGTTATGACGAATTCTAACACTTCAAACCAATATTACAATAGACTAGTCTAGATTATATTTGATCTATTGAGCTCGTCTTATATCCTTTTTAAAAATAGTAAGTAGAACAACCATTGAATATTTAGACCTTGTCTCTCATTTTTTCTTGTTTCTTAAGTACCCTTTTAGAAACTTTAATACTTATCTCATAAAGTATTAAAATAGGAATAGCCACAATTATTTGACTAGCAATATCTGGAGGTGTAATAATTGCAGCAACAATTAACACAACAACTAATGCATGTTTTCTATATTTCTTTAAAAAATCTGGTGTTATTAAACCTATTTTTGTTAAAAAATAAACCAATACAGGAAGTTCAAATAAGATAGATACTCCTAAAAGCATGTTGGTTATCAATCCAATATGAGACTGTAATGTAAAACTATTTTCTATAGCATCTGTAATTTGATAATTGTATAAAAAATGAACAGATATAGGAGCAATAACATAAAAACTAAATAATACACCTGTAAAGAATAAAAGGGACGCTATAAAGATAAAACCTCTAGAATTATTCACTTCTTTTTTTGTAAGACCAGGTGCAACAAAACGCCATATTTCCCATAAAATGTAAGGAAAAGATAAGATCACACCCAATATTGCAGAAGTCCATATAGCATTCATTAATTGTGAAGTAACTTTAATACTTTGTAACTTTTTATCAGCAAAAGAAACATTACAAAAAGCACTATCTAAATCGAAAACGTTAAAAAAATCGCAAAAGAAACGATAGGTAACAAAATCAGGTTTTATATGCGCTAATAAGAAATATTCATACACTTCTTTTTGAAAAACAAAAAGACCTACACCTATCATTAAAATAGCAGCAGTACTTCTTACCAAGTGCCATCGTAATTCTTCTAAATGTCCTAAGAAAGACATTTCTTTTTCTTCTGTTGCCATTAATATATTCCTTCTTTAATCAAATCATGCAGATGGATGACCCCTACATAACTACTGTTTTCTAAGACTATAATCTGTGTAATATTATTGTTTTCCATTACCTCTAAAGCCTCAATCGCCATGGTATTTTTATCAATGGTTTTAGGTGAGGTATTCATAATATCTTTGGCCCTTAAACCTTTGATATCTGTTGTTTTTTCCAACATTCTTCTAATATCTCCATCTGTTATAACTCCTACAATAGTATCCTTTTTAAATACAGCTGTTATACCCAAACGATTTTTAGAGATTTCAATAATGGCATTAGCAACAGTCTCAGAATCTAAAACTTTAGGAAGTAAGTCTTCGTCAATTATATCTGTTACTTTTAGAGTTAATTTTTTACCTAAAGTGCCACCTGGATGAAACTTTGCAAAATCATTATTTGAAAATTTTCTTTCATTTAGTAAACAAACAGATAAAGCATCTCCCATTACCAACTGTGCAGTTGTACTAGTTGTTGGAGCTAAATTATTCGGACAAACTTCTTTTGTAACATAACTGTTTAAAATGAAATCTGCATTTTTCGCTAAAAAAGAATCTGTGTTTCCTGTAATAGCAATTAATGTATTCCCATATTTTTTCAGAAAAGGAATCAATGCTTTGACTTCAGGAGTATTTCCACTCTTAGATAAACAAATAACAACATCATTATTTTGTACATTTCCTAAATCACCATGAATAGCATCTGCAGCATGCATAAAAATAGCAGGAGTTCCGGTTGAATTTAAGGTTGCAACTATTTTTGTTGCAATATTTGCACTTTTCCCAATTCCAGTAACTATGACTCTGCCTTTACTGTTTAATATTAGCCTTACAGATTTTTCGAAATCTTCAGTTAAAAAACTAGCGAGGTTAGCAATTGCATTACCTTGTTCTTTAAAAGTGTTTTTTGCAGTCTCAAGTATAGTATTGTTCTTATTCAAAAAATTTATTTTTATTTAAATAAAAAAAAGTTATATCTTTAATTTAAGAAAGTAGCAAATTTACTATAAAAATAGACGTTTACCCAATTAATGTTTTCTTTACCCCAAATCTTTAAGTAAAAATTTATTTATGTATGGATTTACATAGTCCTCTAAAAAAAATCTTTGGTTTTAATAACTTTAAAGGTCTTCAACAAAAAGTAATAAAAAGTATTTTATATGGAAATAATACTTTTGTGATAATGCCAACAGGTGGTGGCAAATCACTTTGTTATCAGTTGCCTGCGTTAATGCAAGAAGGAACAGCGATAGTAGTTTCTCCTTTAATAGCTTTAATGAAGAATCAAGTTGATGCAATTCGAGGTATTTCAGAGAATAATGGTGTTGCGCATGTGTTGAATTCATCTTTAAATAAAACTGAAGTTGCTCAAGTTAAGTCAGACATATCTAAAGGGATTACTAAACTTTTGTACGTTGCTCCAGAATCTTTAATAAAAGAAGAATATGTTTCTTTTTTACGCCAACAAAAAATTTCTTTTGTAGCCATTGATGAAGCGCACTGTATTTCTGAATGGGGTCATGATTTTAGACCAGAATACAGAAATTTAAAGCATATTATTAAAGCCATAGATAACGTACCTGTTATTTGTTTGACTGCAACAGCAACAGAAAAAGTACAAGAAGATATTTTAAAAACCTTAGGAATTACTAACGCAAATCGTTTTAAAGCCTCTTTTAACAGGCCTAATTTGTTCTATGAGGTAAGGCCAAAAACAAAAGATGTTGAAAAAGACATCATCCGTTTTGTTAAACAACGTCCTGGAAAATCTGGAGTTATATATTGTTTAAGTAGAAAAAAGGTTGAAGAGATTGCTCAAGTCTTACAGGTTAATGGAATCAAAGCAGTGCCCTATCATGCAGGTTTTGATGCCAAAACAAGATCAAAGCACCAGGATATGTTTTTAATGGAAGACTGTGATGTTGTTGTGGCAACTATTGCATTTGGAATGGGAATTGACAAACCTGATGTACGCTATGTAATTCATCATGATATACCAAAAAGTTTAGAGAGTTACTACCAAGAAACTGGTAGAGCTGGACGTGATGATGGAGAAGGGTATTGTTTAGCTTTTTATGCCTACAAGGATATAGAAAAGTTAGAAAAGTTTATGGCTAGTAAGCCTGTTGCAGAGCAAGAAATTGGTCATGCATTACTTCAAGAAGTTGTAGGATACGCAGAAACCTCTATGAATAGGCGTAAGTATTTATTGCATTATTTTGGAGAGGATTTTGATGAGGTAAATGGAGAAGGTGCAGACATGGATGATAACTCTAAAAATCCAAAAAAGAAACACGAGGCTAAAGAAGATGTCGTAAAACTATTAATAGTAATTAAAGACACATCTCAAAAGTATAAAGCTAAAGAGATTGTAAATACACTAACTGGTAAAGAAAACGCTTTATTAAATTCTCATAAAACACACTTACAACCTTTTTTTGGGATTGGTAAAGAAAAAAATGCTAGTTATTGGATGGCATTAATAAGACAAGTGCTAGTTGTAAATTATATTCGAAAAGAAATAGAGCAATATGGAGTTATAAAATTAACAGATAAAGCATCTAATTTTATAAAAAAACCAACTTCGTTTATGATGACAGAAGATCATGAATACAATGAAGAAAATGATAAATCGATCATTACCAATGCAAAGTCTAATAGTGCCGCTACAGACGAAAAGCTAGTTAAAGTTTTAAAAGATTTACGTAAAAGAGTTGCTACAAAACTAGGCGTACCACCTTTTGCTGTTTTTCAAGATCCTTCTATTAACGACATGGCACTGAAATATCCAATAACATTAGGGGAGTTATCTAAAGTTCATGGAGTAGGAGAAGGTAAAGCTCGTAAATTTGGTAAAGATTTTATTAAGGTAATCGAAGCGTATGTAGAAGAAAATGATATTTTAAGACCCGATGATTTAATTGTAAAAAGTACAGGAATGAATTCTGCTTTAAAATTATTCATCATTCAAAATACCGACAAAAAATTACCCCTAGAAGATATAGCAAAATCAAAAGGTTTACAAATGCCAGATCTGATAAAAGAAATGGAAAGAATCATTTTTTCTGGTACTAAGTTAGATATCAATTATGCAATAGACGACTTATTAGATGAAGACCAACAAGAAGAAATTTACGACTATTTTATGGAAGCTGAAACTGATAAAATTCAAGATGCTTTAGATGAATTTGATGGAGATTATGATGATGAAGAGTTGCGTTTAATGCGAATAAAATTTATTAATGAAGTGGCGAATTAAATCTATTTCGCAACCAAAATCAATCGATCAGCAGTATTTTCATCATAACTATCCAGAGCATAACTCCCAAAAACGTTTGTAACTTTAAAACCGACTTTGTTAAAAAAGCTTGTCATTTTAGTTAAGTCTAAATATTTTACCTGTTCTGTAAAAGAATGGTTTTTACCGTCAGCAAAGAAAGAAATGTGTTTGATAATAAATTCATTTTTTATTTCGCGGTTAATGTTAAAAGTAATACCGTCTACGGTTTTAGTTTCGTTTTTCACTAAAGTACTTGCGACTTTTATGGCATTTAAAAAATCAAAAACAAAAACACCATTTTCAGTTAACCCATTTTTAATGTTTTGTAAAATGGAAATATCTTCGGCATCATTTTCAAAGTATCCAAAGCTGGTAAATAAATTAAAAATAGCATCGTAAGAATTTCGAAAGGGTTTTCTCATATCATGTACTTTAAATGATAATTTTTCATTAGAAAACCGTTGGGCTGCTTTTATGCTATTTTCAGATAAATCTCCACCAGTAACTCTATACCCTAAAGAATTCAAATAGATAGCGTGTCTTCCTTTACCACAGGGTAAATCTAAAATATGGGTGTTTTTAGGGAAATTTAAAAAAGAAGTGATGTTTCTCATAAAGAATTGAGCGTCATCATCGTTTCTATGTTTGTATAAAATGTGATAATAAGGTGTGTTAAACCAATCTTTAAACCAATCTTTATTTTTCATAAGAGTATTAAGTTGCAAAAGTAGGAATTTCTTATGGTTTTTAAAGTTTTATAGTAATAGCATATTAACTGATAAAATAAGAAAGTGTTGAAGCCGAAAAGAATAGTTGTTATTATTTGTTAGCGTTTATTTGTTTTAGTTTACAGCAATAATATTTTTTTTGTTTGTTAATTGCTATCATATAACAAACCCTACGAATCAAGAACTCTCTACCTAAAATTATAATTAAAAGATTAAAACTATAAATTCGTAATTGATAACTAGTAATTCGTAATTTTGAAACATGAATACAGATTTTAAAATGATAGCTACAACACTATTTGGTTTAGAGGGTGTTTTGGCTAATGAATTAAAGAAACTTGGTGCTAAAGAAGTAAAGGAAAGTGTAAGAAGCGTTTCCTTTAGAGGAGATACAGGTTTTTTATACAAAGCTAATATTGCATTACGAACAGCAGTTCGTATTTTAAAACCAATTAAAACCTGTAAAATTTATGACGAAGAAGATTTATATGAAGCCATTCAAAAGATCAAATGGGAAAAATATTTAGATGTAGAAGGTACATTTTCTATCGGTGCAGTTGTAAATTCAAAAAACTTTACTTCTAATTCGCATTATATCTCTTTAAAATCTAAAGACGCCATTGCTGATTATTTTAGGCATAAATATAGCAAACGCCCTAATGTAGATTTAAAATATCCAGATGTTAAAGTACATGTTCATATCCAAAAAGAATGGTTGTCTATTTCTTTAGACTCATCTGGAGATTCTCTTCATAAAAGAGGGTATAGAACAGCAACTAATATTGCACCAATAAACGAAGTGTTAGCTGCAGGAATGGTGTTGTTATCTGGCTATACAGGAGATGAAAATTTTATAGATCCTATGTGTGGTTCTGGTACTATTTTAATAGAGGCAGCCATGATTGCCAATAGAATTCCTGCAAATATCAATAGAAAACATTTTGCCTTCGAAAACTGGAAAGATTATGATGAAGATTTATATTTTACTATTCAAGATGCTTTGTTAAATAAAATCCGTTCTTCCCACTTTAAAATTATGGGTTTTGATAAAGCACCTTCTGCTGTAAAAAAAGCGAAGCAAAATATTATTTCGGCCAATTTAGAGGAATTTATAGGAGTGCACCATGTCAATTTTTTCAACTCAACAAAAGAAGTTTTTGGTAATACCACCATTTTGTTTAATCCACCTTACGGAGAACGTTTAAATATTGATACTGAAGAATTTTACAAAAAAATAGGAGACACCTTAAAACATAACTATTCAGGTTCCTCAGCCTGGTTGATTACTTCAGATATTCAGGCATTAAAACATGTTGGTTTACGAACCTCAAAAAGAATTTCACTTAAAAATGGTGACTTAGATTGTCGTTTTGTAAAATATGAATTATACGAAGGATCACGTAAACTGAAAAAGCAAAATTTATAGCACTCGATGTTGAACTTGTTTTAGTAGTTATTTCCTGCATTTTACTAATTTTTTTTACTTTGTTTTCGATACAAATTCACTCACACTGACAGAAAAAAATGCCGTTTCAATTAGGGCTAGACTCCTTTAGTAATTAATAGTAGCATAGGTAATTTCCTTAATTATTTAATGAATTCTTAGTAATGCAAAGTTGTAGAGTGAGTTGTATGACTTCTGTATTTGTAATTGTAGTGAAGCAATCTTTTAAATTAAAAGATTAACTTTGACTTTATACTTTCTCGTCATGGCAATGTGCCACTGTAAAACTACCTTGTTAGCAAACAATTGAGTTTACGATTGTGGCAATCTTAATGATGATTCAAAAAATATTTTTTGATTCTTAAATTTGAATACTTGATGCAATAAGTCTTCCTAAAATAATTCACAAATTCGTGGTATGATAAACTGCGAATTTCATTAATTTTGAAGATAAATTTTACCATTATTCATTTTATAGACGTCATATTACCAATTCCCATTCCAAAAACATTTACCTACTCTATTTCAGAAGGAGAAAGTAAATTTTTACAAAAAGGAATGCGTGTTGCTGTTTCTTTTGGAAAAAGTAAGTTATACACTGGTTTAGTTTATGATATTCACCAAAATGCTCCAACGTTATATGAGGCCAAGGAAATTCATCAAATATTAGATGAAAAACCAATTGTAAATTCTATTCAATTACAATTGTGGCAATGGATAGCAAATTATTACATGTGCGCAATTGGAGACGTATATAGAGCTGCTTTACCTTCCGCATTTTTGTTAGAAAGTGAAACTGTCGTTTACCAAAACGAAGGTTTTATAGACGATTCAATTTTAGAAGATAATGAATTTTTAATTTTTGAAGCCTTACAAAACCAATCACAATTAACCATTCATCAAATTGTGGATATTCTTGGTAAAAAAAAAGTAATGCCTATAGTAAACGAGCTTATTAAAAAATCTGTTATTTATGTAAAAGAAGAAATTTACGAGCAGTACAAACCTAAATTGGTTAAATATGTACGTTTGCATAATGATTTTTCAAAAGACGCCAATTTGGAAAATTTATTAGCACAATTGTCTAGAGCAAAAAAACAACGAGATGCAGTTTTAACGTTTTTTCAATTGGCTACAGCAAAGAAACCAATTAAAGCGAAAGATTTAGAAAAGTCTGCTTGTGTTTCTGCAGCCATTTTAAAATCGCTAGTTGATAAAGGTATCTTTGAATTTTATCAATTGCAAATTGATAGAGTTAATTTTAACGGAGAAACCAACACTTTAAAAAGTTTGAATGAATTTCAGCAAAAGGCATTGCAAGAAATTAAAAATTCATTTAATGAAAAAGATGTTACGTTATTGTATGGAGTTACAAGTTCTGGTAAAACAGAAGTATATACTAAACTGATTTTAGAGGTTTTAGAGCAAGGCAAACAAGTATTGTTTTTGTTACCAGAAATAGCCTTAACAACCCAAATTATTGTGCGTTTACAAGCATATTTTGGAGGTAAAATTTCGGTGTTTCATTCTAAATATTCCATGAATGAACGTATTGAAGTTTGGAATAATGTTTTAAACAATAAAGCCAAAGCACAAATTATTTTAGGGGCACGTTCTTCTATTTTTTTACCCTTCAGTAATTTGGGGTTAATCGTAGTAGATGAAGAACACGAAACCTCTTACAAACAGTTTGAACCTTCACCAAGGTATAATGCGAGAGACACCGCAATTGTTTTAGCAAAAATGCACAATGCAAAAATATTATTAGGCTCCGCAACGCCGTCTTTAGAAAGTTTCTTTAATGCGCAGCAAAATAAGTATGGTTTTGTAGCATTGACAAGACGTTTTGGTAATGTGCAGCTGCCAAAAATAGAATTGATCGATGTTAAAGAAAAACAAAGAAAGAAAGAAATGAAAGGTCATTTTTCGGATAGAATGCTGAAGTTAATCACGGAAGCACTTGAAGAAAAAGAACAAGTAATTCTATTTCAAAATCGTAGAGGTTTTGCGCCAATTTTAGAATGTACAACTTGTGGTATTTCTCCACAATGTCCTAATTGTGATGTTTCATTAACTTATCATAAATACAAAAGTGAATTGCGTTGTCATTACTGCAGTTACCAAAGAGCAAAACCAAATTCTTGTTCCGCTTGTGGAAGCAATACACTTGATACTAAAGGTTTTGGAACAGAGCAAGTAGAATTAGAATTAAAAGAATTGTTTCCAAACAATACTATTGGAAGAATGGATTTAGATACCACTCGTGGCAAGTTTGGTTATCAAAAAATAATAGGTGCTTTTGAAGCCCAAGAAATAGAAATTTTGGTAGGTACTCAAATGCTATCCAAAGGACTTGATTTTGGTAATGTTTCTTTAGTTGGAATTTTAAATGCAGATACCATGTTAAATTTTCCAGATTTTAGAGCACACGAAAGAGCTTTTCAATTAATGGTACAAGTTTCTGGTAGAGCAGGAAGAAGTAAAAAACAAGGAAATGTAGCCATTCAAACATACAATCCTTTTCATCAAATATTACAACAAGTTTCCATAACAGATTACGATGCAATGTACAAAGAACAATTACAAGATCGATGGCAATACAACTATCCACCATATTTTAGAGTTATTAAAATAATTTTAAAGCATAGAGATTACAATAAGGTAGATGCAGGTATCAACTGGTTGTTTAAAGCGTTGTACAGTGTTTTTGGTGAGCATGTTTTGGGTCCTACAGCACCCGCAGTATCTAGAATTAGAAATCAATACATCAAAATTATTACTATTAAAATTCCGCCTAAACAAAACTTAGGAAGTACAAAAAATCAAATCTTAAAAATTAAGAGTACGTTTGAAGCAGTCAAAGAATTTAGACCAATCCGTTTTGTTTTAGATGTAGATGCATATTAATTTTTCATATAATCAAGTTCTTATCTAAAAATTTCGCATAACTTCATCTTTACAATCTAATTTATACTTAATTATTGAGTTATAAGAAAAGTCAGGTATAAGTAATCCATTTAAAAGTAATTTAGACTTTTCATTTATAAACATCATAATGTTTTAATCTAGTTAGTATTTCTATAGATTTATAATTATTTCTATTGGAGTTAGAAATTACATCTCTTTGTGTGTTTCAGATGAAAATTAAGAAGTGTTGGTATCTACTACGAGGGTCCATTTATTATTGTTAAAAGGCAGAATAACCTCTATTTATAGACCAAACCTGGTTTTTTTTAAAATCAAGATTTTCAATACCATTATTACCAACTTGTAAGGCTGAACTATTTATTCTAGCATCTACTTTAAAATTTAAACAAAAAATTGTCTTTGACTTTTTAGCACTTTAAATTTCATAATTCTTTAATTTAGACCCAATACAATTATTGTAATCTATAAAAAGCTTAGATAACCTACTCTTTATATAACTAAATTTATTTTATCTTTTCTTTAGCGTTTTATCCAGGTATACTGTTCAAAAGCTGTTGCATGTAACATTTATTTTTTTCTAAGTAAAAGCGTAAAAAATCATATTATGACTACTTCTATAATATGACTTTTTCTTCAATTAATTTTTTAAAAAAAATGTTATTGCTTAAAAATATACTTTTCTACTTACGCTTATATTATCATAGACTTCTATAGAATAATCTATATCTTCATTTTACTTTTCTTGTTTTACAACATTATATAATTTAAAAATTTTTATACCATAAATTATTGCATTTTTACTTTTTATTATCTATTTATCTAAATAATTGGTTACAGCAGTGTTTCTAGATAAAACATGAGATTTTAAATTATTAATTTCATTGTAAAATGCAGCACTTGAGTTTAAAAAAGTGTATCCCACATCTTCTGAGGTTACATAAGGTTCTATTAGAGCTGCATATTTTGTATATAAAGCTTCCATATCGTTAACTACAAAATAGTTATCTATAGTTTCTTTAACGTAAGTATCATATTTAGCTTTATATACATCGTTAGCATACATATAGCCAATTATTGGCCAATTAGTATTTTTTAAACCAGTGAAATCTAGGGGTAATGCTCCTCCTTGTTTACCCTCTTGTAGAGATTCATTATTATCCCAAGGTATCCAAGTTAATTTATTGTTTTCTGGATTATTATAAATAAAATAATTGTGAGTCATTTTTCCGTAAGTATCCCAATTTTGAATCACTGTATTTACAGCTAAATATTTTAAAAATATATCAGTATCAAAAATTGCATCTAAACTTTTTCTCCATTCACTTGGTTTAGAAGTTCTTGAACTACTGTTCATAATGTCATACAATGCTTTTACATCAGAAAAATTTGCTTCATCTTGGTTTGTTTTCTTTTCATATTCACTTTCACTATAGGTTCCAGCAGCAAAAGTAGCTGCATCTCCATCAGGTTTATATAAATTGCCATCATCACTAGAAAATTGAGTTTCAATAACTGTATCATCAACTTCTTCAGTTAACGTATATAAACCAAAATATATTGGACCATCTCCATAATCTACAAATAATGTATAAAATCCTGTATGAGAAACTACCAACCCTGCTTTTCTAAAAATATCTGTAGCTACTTTTTCTCGAAGCATCGAATTATCACCATAATTATTCTTTAAGCTAAGCTTTTTAAATCCGTAAAAACGTTGGTTTTCTATTTGTGGGTAGCTATCTTCATATTCATCAAAATCTAATTTAAAAGAAAGTTTGTAAGTTCCACTTCTCCAAGCACCTTGCAAACTAGAATTTCCTTTAAAACGAACTCCAACACGATACCATTCTTTTCCTTTATAGTAAATTTCAGCAGGAACAAAAATCGGATTTTCATCAATTGTAATTAGGCCACCAGCTCCACCAGGTCTTTCTCCACCTGGCCGACTATTTCCTCCTCCAGCAGCAAAATTACCGTATTTTTTAGTCATGTCATCAAGCATACTTTGCCACCTTTCCTTAGTAATTACAATATCTAAACGTTTGACTTCATTGTCATTAAAAATCTCATTAAAGTTTGGTTCTACTTCTTTACCATGGGTTGCAGTAGTCCAATCTGTGGGAGTAAAATTAGCATTGCTATTAGTTACAATAGTATCTTCATCTTTAACGACAATATCACTTACAAGATCACCTTCTACTACAAATTCTTTTTCGGCACTACATGACGCTATCATTACAAATGCGAAAAGAACTAAAAACCTATATATTTTTTTGTTTATTTGGTGCTTTGCTTTCATTTTTTCTTATTTTTTATGATGTATGTATATTTGAGTCCTATTATTTTAAATGTTTCTGGAGTGTCCACATTTAGTTCTTTTTCTATCCTATAGTAGCATTTAAAATTTCCTATTTCCCTAAGTTTAAAAGTTGTTCCAAATGTTAATCTGTATTTACTAAAACTATTAGTATCTTCAACTTTTTTATGACGATTGAATATTTCTGTAGAAAAATTTGGATCTAATGGCCAATTTTTAATCTTATATGTTAGGTTTGTTTTAAATCTGAAGTTTTGCCTAGCTAAATCATTTTCATCCAAGTAATTTTTATTTTGATACCTAAATCGATAACCGATATCAAAGTTTTTAATTTTGTATTTGTATTTTAAGTCAACTTGAAATCGAAAATGATTTTCATAACCTTGTAATCTTCCTTCAGTATCATTTTCTCTGATAAATCGAAGACCTCCAATCAATTCAAAATTCTTTGCAAACTTGTAACTTGTTTGAAATTGCGTAAAATATTTATCTACGAATGTAAAATCTTCTTTATGCCTGAGGTGTTGCTCTAAATCGAAAGTTATTTTTTTATTCAATTTATATTGTAAACCAATAGTATTCCAAGACGCTAAACCATTATCTTTTTGTGCAAAAGAGCTATGCAAAAGGAATAGTGTTACCAAAATGGTTAGCACCCCTATGTTTTTTATCTGTATAATCATTTCTTGTTAAAATAGAAGATGGTTAATATGGCGGTATCTTTTAAAAAATCTACATTACCAATTATTACTTTATTTACCTCTAAACCTGTTCTCTTCTTTAAGTCGTCAATTAATAAATCGTAATTTTCAGGTTTTATATTTTCTATATTTTCATAAACAACTTGCTTGGTTACTTGATGTTTTAAATGCCAAATCTTTTCTATTATAGCTACAGAGAAAACAATAATAATATTAGCTACAATAATTTCTGAAAAACTCATCTTCTTATTGGCTAAAGCGTTAATTATAGAAACCCCAATCACCACAAATAAGTAAGTCATTTCTTTTATAGGTATTGCATCTGTTCTATATCTAATAATGCCAAAAATTGCAAAAAGACCAAGTGCCATACCAATATCTAATTCATATTTTTTTAGAGTGAAACACAAAAAGAAGACGACAGTACTGATCATATAATATGTAAAGAGATAGTCTTTTCTTTTTGCAATTTTATAATACAAGTATCTAATAATTATTGTTAAAAAAAGTGTGTTTATGCCAAAACGAAATATCATTTTAAAAAAGTCATCATCAAAAAAAGGGATATCTAAAAATTCCATAGTTGCGCTGTTGTTATATTGTTGATTTTTATAAGTTTAGTTTTAAAGAGATTGTATTTTAGATCATTATATAAGCTAATCATGCCAATACAGTATTTACTAATACTATAAGGGTTTTGTCTAATAGATTTCAAAACTTGTATGATTTTAGAATTTCTATTGAAGTGCTCCTGCTTTACCTCTATAACAACTAATTTGTTAAACGATTTTAAAGTCTTATTTACCGTATAAGAAAGATTTAAGTCTATGGTAACCCGTTCTTTACTTTCGCTGTTCACTAGAGTAATTCTATTAAAGTTGTTCAATAGTTTTGGCTGAAGCTCGTAATCTTTTAAAACTGTTTTATGTATAAAATCTTTGGATGATTTAGACAGACAGGTTTCGAAATCTTGTATTGGTATTCGAGATTTATTAGTTTCTCCTTTGCCGTTTTTCTGTTTCACTTCTAAAAAACAAAGGTTAGATTCTAGGTATTTTCGAATTCTTACTTTTATCCTATTATTTTTTCCATTGTGATGGTCACTATAAAATTTATTACAACTCGTATCAAAATACAAAGAGGAATAACTCATTACTCTGTTTTTATTAATTTCAAGGATTTTATAATCGTTTTTTATGCACTTTAAAATATCAATAAGTTGAGATGCATTTACTATAAACTTGGTGTCTGTTCTTTTCATTAATGCTACATTATTCATCTCATTCAAGGAAATTGGAACGAAATTTTGTAAGCTATTAATTAGGATTCTCATAAAATGTTAAGTGAATTTTTAGATTGATATTTTTAAATACGATAAACTTTTCTTATCGTGATAAATATTTTAGACCCGATAAAAATAAAAAAGTTTAAGAGTTTATTTGATTTTTTAGAATATTAATTTTAATCTGATGATATACAATTGTTTAGTGATGTAGTAAATTTATTAAAAGTCATTTACTATAGCTTTAAACTCAAAAAACATTATTTTTGTCCATTGAATTCTTTTTATTAAAACAATAAAAAATAATTAAAAAAAATAATTAGTTTGCGAACAAAATCAACAAAACAAAACAAAATTAATGTAGTTACTTTAGGTTGCTCAAAAAACATTTACGATAGTGAAGTATTGATGGGACAACTGAAAGCAAACGGCAAAGAAGTTGTTCATGAAGATGCAAATGATGATGGAAATATTGTTGTAATAAATACTTGCGGATTTATTGGAAAAGCAAAAGAAGAGTCCATTGATACGATTTTGCATTATGCAGAAAAAAAACAAGCTGGGGCAATAGATAAAGTATTTGTATCTGGTTGCTTAAGTGAGCGTTACAAAGCAGATTTAGAAAAAGAAATTCCCAATGTTGACGAGTATTTTGGTACACATGATTTACCCAATCTACTCAAAGTTTTAGAAGCGGATTATAAGCACGAATTAATTGGAGAACGGCTAACTACGACGCCAAAACATTATGCGTATTTAAAAATTGCAGAAGGGTGTGATAGGCCTTGTTCATTTTGTGCTATTCCTTTAATGCGTGGAAAGCACAAATCTACACCCATAGAGCACATTGTTGTAGAGGCAGAAAAGCTTGCAGCAAACGGTATCAAAGAGATTATGTTAATTGCACAAGATTTAACCTATTATGGTTTAGATATTTATAAAAAACGTGCTTTAGCAGACTTACTAGAAGCTCTGGTGAAAGTAGACGGTATCGAATGGATTCGTTTGCATTATGCTTTTCCTGCGGGTTTTCCAATGGATGTATTAGCAGTTATGAAACGTGAACCTAAAATCTGTAATTATTTAGATATTCCATTACAGCATATCAATACAGAGATTTTAAAATCAATGAAACGTGGTACAACTCACAAAAAAACCACGGCATTGATTCACAAGTTTCGAGAAGTTATTCCAGAAATGGCAATCAGAACAACGTTAATTGTTGGTTATCCCGGAGAAACTGAAGAACGTTTTCAAGAATTGAAAGATTGGGTAGAGGAGATGCGTTTTGAGCGCCTAGGGGCTTTTGAATATTCTCATGAAGAAAATACAGGGGCTTATATTCTGAATGACGACGTTCCTCAGGAGGTGAAATTTAGGCGTGTAAATGAGATTATGGAAGTGCAATCTCAAATCTCTTGGGAATTGAATCAAGAAAAAATTGGGAAGACATTTAAATGCCTGTTTGACCGAAAAGATGATCAATATTACTATGGAAGAACCGAATTTGATTCGCCAGATGTAGATAACGATGTTCTAGTTGATGTAACTCAATTTTATATTAAACTGGGCGAATTTATAAACATAAAAATACACGATGCTGGGGATTATGATTTGTATGGAACACCAACTAAAAAATCTGAAAAACCAGTTCCTTTTAACCAAAGAAAAAACTAAAAGTGTTACATCTAGCTTTTGGTATTTTAAGTAAATGTAAATTTTTTTAGTAGTATTTTTAAGGTTTGAGAAACGCTGAAACAAGTTAGGGGATCACAAAAACTGTTTAATTTTATCAGAATTTAAAAAGAAAACTAAATCGATCGTTTACAAAACAAATAATATTTCTATTGTTTTTTTCTTTCCAATACACATAGTTTGTAGAGAAAAATTTCAAGAATTTTGATTATCATAAGTACATCAGAAAAAGATCTATTTATTTTTGTAGTACATTTAGGTAGTCTTGTTAAAACTATGTTAGATTCATTTTAGTTTTTCGACTACAGATGAAATAATTGTAATTTTAAAAATTTAAAATAGAATAAATGACCCAGGACATGTTTTATTATTGTTGTATTAAAATTGTTGTTATATAGCTATGAAAATAACAAAAATTCCTTTTGAACAAACGGGTTTCTTTTCTAAGTTAATAATTGATTATTTAAAACAATCACCCCAATTACAACCGTTTTACAATAATTTTCCTGATTTATTGGGTTTTAAAAGACAGATTGAAGAAAAACAATCTTCCTTTAAAAAAAATACTAGAACCGTTTTAGTTGATGCATTACAAAACCAGTATAAGAAATCAGCTGTTAGTAAATTAACTCAGGTTAATATTACAAAACTAGCTAACGAAAATACATTTACGATTACAACTGGTCATCAATTAAATTTATTTACAGGGCCTTTATATTTCTTATACAAAATAATAGCTGTAATTAATTTAGCAACAGAATTGAATGCTCAATTTCCAGAATCACATTTTGTACCTGTGTACTGGATGGCAACAGAGGACCACGACTTTGAAGAAATTAATTATTTTAATTTAAGAGGAAAAAAGGTACAATGGAATAACAGCCAAACAGGTGCTGTAGGCCGTTTTTCTACCGAAGGTTTAGAGAAAGTGTTTAAGGCTTTTGCTGCCGAAATTGGAGATTCTAAAAACGCCAATTTTTTAAAGCAACTTTTCAAAAAAGGTTACTTAGAACAAAGTTCTTTGGCAGGGGCTACTCGATTTATTGTTAACGAACTTTTTGCTGATCAAGGTTTGGTTATTGTTGATGCTGATGATAAAGATTTAAAGGAATTATTTATTCCTTATATAAAAGAAGAATTAGAAAATCAGACCTCATATAAAACAGTTTCTAAAACTATAACAGATTTAGAGCTCAATTATAAAATCCAAGTAAATCCAAGAAAAATTAACTTGTTTTATTTGGGTAAAAATTTTAGAGAACGTATTGTTTTTGATGGTAATGTCTATAGTGTAAATAATACAGGTATAAGTTTTACCAAAGAAGAAATCTTAGAAGAACTAAAACGTAAT
>Ga0209653_1001794_pt1 | contig 16639 bp, 18 predicted proteins | sample SaaInl6LU_22_DNA_FD_184644 | JGI IMG/M metagenome (GOLD analysis project Ga0209653, IMG submission 184644) | Marine microbial communities from expanding oxygen minimum zones in the Saanich Inlet - ESP_116LU_22_DNA (SPAdes) (version 2) | ecosystem: Environmental > Aquatic > Marine > Intertidal...
TCATAATTGTTAAAATATCAGCTGTAAAATTAAATCATTAAATTTAAACTCTAAACTTGTTTTAATACAAATAATTAGTATTATTGCAGTCATGAAAGCCATCTTAGGCTAGCTTTATTAAAAAACACTCACTTTAATTTTCTTAAAAAAATATTCTTCAACAAAACATCTAATATCAATGATTGATATACACACACTAAACACCAAATTATTACCCGAACTTAAAGAAATTGCAAAAACATTAGGAGTCCCTAGATATCAGAAGCTTAAAAAACAAGAGCTTGTTTATGAAATCTTAGACGTTCAAGCAACACAATTGTCTATTGAAAAAAAGGCTGAAGAAAGCAGAAAGAAAGTAAGCCAAGAAAAGCCGACACAAAGCAACAACAACCAAAATAACGGTAGTATCAAAAAGAATAACAATCCAAACCAAAACAATAAAAATCGTGTGCAAGATGATTTTGAATTTGATGGAATTGTAACCGCTGAAGGTGTTTTAGAAATGATGCCTGACGGCTTTGGATTTCTTCGTTCATCGGATTACCACTATTTAAGTTCACCTGATGACATATATGTATCGCATTCACAAGTCAGACTATTTGGTTTAAAAACTGGAGACACTGTACAAGGTACAGTCAGACCACCTAAAAAAGGCGAAAAGTATTTCCCATTAATTAAAGTCAATAAAATTAATGGAAGAGACCCAAACATTGTCAGAGACAGAGTTCCTTTCGAGTTTTTAACGCCTTTATTTCCTGATGAGAAATTCAAACTTACGGATAATGGTAAAAGCTCATTATCTACAAGAATGATTGATTTATTTGCGCCAATTGGAAAAGGACAAAGAGGATTAATTGTAGCGCAACCTAAAACAGGTAAAACAGTTTTGTTAAAGGAAGTTGCAAATGCTATTGCTGCAAATCATCCAGAAGCATACTTGATGATATTACTTATTGATGAGCGTCCAGAAGAAGTTACCGATATGGCAAGAAATGTAAATGCCGAAGTTATCGCTTCTACATTTGACGAGCCTGCAGATCGCCATGTAAGAATTGCTAATATTGTACTAGAAAAAGCGAAACGTTTAGTAGAATGTGGTCACGATGTCGTTATTCTTCTTGACTCAATCACTAGGCTGGCAAGAGCATACAATACCGTACAGCCAGCTTCAGGAAAGATACTTACTGGTGGTGTCGATGCCAATGCACTTCAAAAACCAAAACGATTCTTTGGTGCTGCAAGAAAAATAGAAAATGGCGGTTCTTTAACAATACTCGCTACTGCTCTAACCGAAACTGGTAGTAAAATGGATGAAGTTATCTTTGAAGAATTTAAAGGTACTGGAAACATGGAGCTTCAGTTAGATAGAAAAATTTCAAATAGAAGAATTTACCCAGCTATCGATGTTACTTCTTCTAGTACTCGTAGAGAAGACTTACTTCTTGGTAAAGATATTACCCAGAAAATATGGGTGTTAAGAAACCATCTTGCAGATATGACTCCTGTCGAGTCAATCGAATTTATGAGAGATAGATTATTACGAACTGAAACCAACGAAGAGTTCATTGTTACAATGAACAGCTAACTGAGATTAGTGCATTAGTTTTAGGGTAATTTTTTTACCGACTTGCAGTTCTGAAAGAATGGCATGTTTATTGTCCTTATCAATAAGCTCTATTCTAGTCGTATTATTCACAATATCGCCTTCGTTTTCGGCTATAATTTGAACGGTATTTTCTCCTTTCATAAGTTTGTATGTAATGGACTTCTTTTTATTCTTCATAGAATAATTGGACAATACTTTCTCACCATTAATAATTACGGTCATCCTGTCGTTATCTTCAATAGCAGAGTCCCACATCTGCATTTTGAATTTATTATTCATCCAATCGATTGTACGCTCATCGCCAGACTTTAGAACAATTAAACGATTATCGCTCCTCTTAGTTATAATCTCTTGAATCTTTTGAACTTTAGCTATTTGCTTTTCTAATTTGGCCTTTTCAGAAATTATAATCTTACCACTAGCGCACACTTCTCCATTCAAATAATAGCCCTTAAAGCTGCCCTCATACGTTTTTTTGCCTTTTCTGTTTGCCTCAAGGTCTACAAAACAAAAATTGCTGATAGGCTCTTCCGAAATGGTAGAGATTATTTGAAATTCTTTTAACGCTAACTTCTTTTTAGAAATAGTACCACTAATTTCACTCTTAGTCTCAAAATTAGTGCCAATACCAGTAATGGAATACCCATTTAGCACTCCATTATCGTCATCAAAAATGATTCGATAGCTTATTGGTCGAGCATTTTCAATGAATAGAAACCCCATATAATCAAATTGTGATTGAGCATAGGCCTGCAAAGAAATGAGCGTAAAAAAAATGAGATGTTTCATAATTCAAATAACAGAAAATTATAATTATTAATAAAACGATAATGTATTTTAAATTTATATTTGGATGATGAATAGAAAGAACCTTAACATAGTCTATCTAATTATACTTTTAGTAATTCCTATTGTATTGCTAATTCTTCCAGCAGATTATTTTGACAGCGGGCAATCCATTTGTTTATCCGTACTAATTTTTGACACCAACTGCTACGCATGTGGAATGACAAGAGCCATTCAGCATTTAATTCACTTTGATTTTACAACCGCTTTAGGTTTCAATAAACTCTCCATTATTGTTCTTCCGTTACTTTTAGTCTCTTACATCACCACCATCAAAAAAACCATCGATAAGATAAAGTAGTTCAGTTTTATTTTTTTTATTATTATTGAGCTTTCTTAACCAAACTAATATTTATGAAGAAGTTATTATTTATAATCTTAGCATTAGTGTCGCTTAGCACACTTACTTACGCCTCTTTTCCTGTTTCAAATGGAGTTGTTTCAAATGAGGTAGTTGTTTCACCAGAAGCACCATCTACAAGCAGTGCAGCAGACATTGACTGGACATTATTCATCCTTTGTTTTTTTCTAGGTGCTTTAGGTGTTCATAGATTTGCAATGGGAGATATCACAAATGGAATTTTAATGCTTTTAACCGCAGGAGGGTGTGGCATTTGGGCATTGATTGACCTTATAAAAATTGCGCAAGGAAAAATGCGAATGTAGTTTTCATAAAAACCTCCTAATTGGAGGTTTTTTTTATACATTAGTGAGATGAAAAAAATCTTAATATTACTCGCCCTCACAGTATGCTCATCGTTTGTATTTGCTTCATTTCCAATTACACAAGAAGCCATCGTCATAACTCAGGAAGCATCTAAAAACTTTCACTTTGGAGGATATTTGATTGGTCTTTTATTAGGGGTGACAGGAGTGCTCGTATGTTATATAATTGACGATAAAGACATGATTCGTTCAGCTTGGTATGGTTTTGGAACATCTGTAATTTTAGCTATAATTTTACTCGCTATTTTACTCATCGGAGTGTACTCAAATGACGATAGTTTAAGACCCTATTTTTAATCCTTGATTTTATTAGATAAATCGAAAAAATCCAATCCGTCAAAGTTTCCTGAAGTCATCATCAATAAATTTTTATTGGTCCATTCAATGGAGGTCAAAAATTCAACCAATTCATTTGAACTAGCTATTACGTTTAAATCCTTTTTTCCAAAACTTCGATAAATCTCTTCAGCAGAGATATCCTCAAGTTTTTTATGACGAATAGCCTCTTTACTGAAAAATACTATGGCTATATCGGCATCGTTCATTGTTCCGTGATATTCTTTTAAAAACGATTTGTTTAAGCTAGAAAAGGTGTGCAACTCCATACATGCTACTAATGTTCTTTCAGGATACTGCTTCTTCATGGCCTTGGTAGTTGCTACTAATTTTGAGGGTGAGTGGGCAAAGTCTTTGTAAAACACCGAATGTTTTGTTTTTTTTACTAGTTCTAATCTTTTGGATGCTCCTTTGAAGGTTTGTATGGCCAAATTAAACACTTGAGTGCTTACACCTAACTCAAGACAAATATGTCGAGCAGCATTTATGTTTTGTAAGTTATGCTCACCAAAAACCTGTAAAGGCACTTTATCTCCCACCTCATCTAACAAATAACTAACCCCCTCCTCTATGATATAGGCTGGTGTACCATAACCCTCCACTCTACAAGAAGAATTTTCAGAGGAAAGTTTTACTAAATTTTCATCTTGTTGGTAATAGAATAAAACTTCTTTAACATCATTCTTAAACAGTCTAAACTGTTCAACATAATTTTCAAAGGTTGGGAACACGTTAATGTGATCCCAAGCAATACCGCTTAATACTGCAATGTGGGGTTTATACCAGTGAAATTTTGGTCTTCTATCAATTGGAGAAGATAAATACTCATCGCCTTCCAAAATAATGATTGGTGCTTCTTTTGTTAGCTTAACCATGGTATCAAAACCTTCGAGTTGTGCGCCAACCATATAGTCACAATCTATTTTTGCAACATTAAGAACATGCAATACCATTGCTGTAATGGATGTTTTGCCATGACTACCACCAATAACGACCCGTGTTTTATCTTTGCTTTGCTCGTAGATGTATTCTGGGTAAGAATAAATTGGAAGGCCTAATTCTTGAGCTTTTAACAACTCAGGGTTATCAATTCGAGCGTGCATTCCTAAAATTATAGCATCTAACTCTGAATGGATTTTCTCAGGAAACCAACCCATTTCACTAGGTAATAATCCATATAAATCTAATCGACTTTTTGAAGGCTCAAAAATAGCATCATCAGACCCACTTACTTCAAAACCTTTATGGTGAAGAGCAAGGGCCATATTGTGCATGGCACTACCTCCAATTGCAATTAAATGTACTTTCATTGATAAAAATATTAGAATTGTAAATTATAGATAATTGACATTTTATACATTTGAAAAAATTAAACTTTTCAACATGAAGGTGTATACAATTGATACCGGTTATTTTAAATTAGATGGCGGCGCAATGTTTGGGGTTGTTCCAAAGGTGCTTTGGAGCAAAACAAACCCCGCAGACGAAAACAACCTTTGCCCTTGGGCGATGCGGTCTATGCTTGTAGAAAATGGAAATCAATTGATACTCATTGACAACGGAATTGGCGATAAACAAGACGATAAATTCCTAAAACATTATTACCTTCATGGCGATGTAAATCTAGAATCATCATTAAATAAGCACGGTTTTTCCAGCGATGATATTACCGATGTTTTTCTGACCCATTTACATTTTGACCATTGTGGCGGTAGTGTAAAATGGAATAAAGACAGAAGCGGTTTTGAAATGAGTTTCAAGAACGCTAACTATTGGAGCAATAAAGAGCATTGGCAATGGGCAACCGAGCCAAACAATAGAGAGAAAGCCTCATTTTTAACAGAGAATATTTTGCCAATAGAACAAAGCGGACAACTTAAATTTGTCGAAAAAGAAGGGAAACTCTTTGATGAATTTTCAACTTTATTTGTGAATGGACATACCGAAGCACAGATGATTCCGCACATAGAGTACAAAGGAAGAACAGTTGTTTTTGCTGCTGATTTACTTCCCAGTACAGGACACATTCCATTACCTTATGTAATGGGCTATGATACCAAACCCTTGGTAACGCTAAGTGAAAAAGAAAAATTTCTAAATGAAGCTGCAGAAAACGAATACGTAATATTCTTACAACACGATAATTACAACGAATGTTGTACCGTTCATAAAACAGAAAAAGGCGTAAAGCTTAAAGATACATTCAAACTAAGTGAGCTTTAATAAATGCAACAATTTTTACTAAATTACGTTTAGAAAAATATGGAAAATAGACAACCAAAACGCGGACAATTTTTGGTTTCAGAGCCTAATATGCAGGATTTGAACTTCAAAAGGTCTGTGTTGTTGCTTACTGAACATAATCATAATGAAAGTATCGCCTTCATCATAAATCAGCCTACTAAACTATCCGTCAACGATTTAATTGAAGACTTTCCAAAGTTCAACGCAAAAGTCCATATTGGTGGGCCTGTTGAAAAAAACACCTTGCATTTTATTCATTCTCTAGGAGATAAAATTGACCAGTCTGTTGCTGTATCTGAAAATTTGTACTGGAGCGGAAATTTCGAAACATTAAAGACATTAATTCGAAATGGTGAGGTTAAAGAATCTGAAGTAAAGTTTTTTATTGGTTATTCTGGTTGGAGTCCAGGTCAATTGGAATATGAATTACAAGAAAATGCTTGGATAGTTATTAAAAGTGATACTTCTGTTGCGCTCAACTCTAACGATAAGCGCTTGTGGCGCGAATTCATCAAACAAATGGATAAAGATTTAGCAATTTGGCATAATATGCCCGATGATCCTGAACTAAATTAGTCCATTCAAAAATTCTACAATCTCTTTAGTTTTACTATTTGTAAAGTCTGTTTTTTCTTCAAATTGACAAACCCATCGAAGGCCATTGCAGTTCGTTAAAAAAATTTCTTCAGCACCTTTAAAATCGTCCATTTCAAGTGCCAATTCTTCAACTTCAAAATTATCTATAATCAAGGCACGCATACTACCTGCTAAAGCTCCCTCCGATAAAGGTGGCGTAATTAGTTTATCTTGTTTTACGATAAAAACATTAGAATTTGTTGCTTCAATAGGCCTGTTAAAGTCGTTTAATAATAGCAACTCATCCTCCTTACTTTCTCTTTTTTTCAAAGAAGCTAAAACGTATAAAATCGCACTTGTGCTTTTAATGGTAGAAAGAGCCGATGAGGACTTCTTATGCTTGTCGTAAAGTCCAAGTTTTAATCCATCAGACATGACAAAGGACTGTTCGTTTTTCGCTGAGGATTCTATAAGAAATGAGGCTGAATTTGTTAGGGGCGTATACATTCCGCCACTATTTCTGTAAATTGTTAATCGGACACTACAGCTTAAAGCAAGCTTATTTACTTCTACCAATTCCTCAATTGAATCTAAAAGCTGCTCAGTGGTAATTTGTAAGTCTAAATCAAGCTCTGAAAGGGAAAAATTAATTCTTTTTTTATGATTTTCTCGATTAAATATTTTTCCATTAAACACTAGTAAGCGTTCAAATATTCCATCTCCATATAAAAACGAACGGTTGTTCATCTCTATCTCAACAGCTTCACAAAGTTTACCATTATGGTTATACAGCATGGGTCAATTTTAATCTATAAAACAAAGAAAATAAATTTAAGCTACTAAAGAGTAGTTTTTTATACTTTTGAGAATATTATGCAACTGTTTTACACACCTGATATAAATTCAAACGATTATACACTTTCTAAAGAAGAAAGTAAGCATTGTATTATGGTGTTAAGAAAAACTGTTGGCGATGAAATTAGTCTAATTGACGGCAAGGGTGGTTTTTACATTGCAAAAATTACGGAGGCTAACAGTAAATCCTGCCAACTTGAAGTAATAAGCATTGAAAAAGATTTTGGTAAAAGCCCTAACCATATTCACCTTGCCATTGCCCCAACAAAAAGTAACGATAGATTTGAGTGGTTTCTGGAAAAAGCAACCGAAATTGGAATTAATGAAATCACCCCTATCGTATGTGACAATTCTGAACGGAAAGTGTTAAAGCTAGATAGAATGTATAAAATTCTTGTCAGCGCAATGAAGCAATCCAAAAGAGCATTTTTGCCAAAACTTAATGACGTCACTTTTTTCAAAGACTTCATTCAATCGACATTTGAAGAAAAATGCTTTATCGCACATTGTGAAGAAGGCGAAAAATTAAACTTAAAGGATTCGCTGACAAAAGGTGAAAACACACTAATTTTGATTGGTCCTGAAGGAGATTTTTCAAACAATGAAATTAAACAGGCTAAAGAACATAACTTTACAGCAGTTTCATTGGGCACTAGTCGTTTGAGAACTGAAACTGCTGGCGTTGTCGCTTGCCATACCGTTAATTTAATCAATCAATGAAAAAAGTAATTTATCTAGTTGTTTTCCTATTCATTTGTGGCTTTGTTTCGCCAACCTATAAAATAGCTGTTTTAAAATACAGTGGCGGTGGCGATTGGTATTCAAATCCAACTGCGCTCACCAACCTCATTCAATTCTGCAACAATAGACTCGGAACAAATATGCACCATCAATACGAAATTGTTGAAGTGGGCGACCAAGCACTATTTAATTACCCATTTGTTCACATGACTGGCCATGGAAATGTGGTCTTTTCAGCTACTGACAGTGAAAACCTTAGAAATTATCTCATTGGCGGTGGCTTTTTACATATTGATGATAATTATGGCATGGATAAATTCATAAGGCCTGAAATGAAAAAAGTCTTTCCTGAAAGTGATTTTATAGAACTGCCTTACAATCACCCCATTTATAATCAGGAGTTTGCCTTTAAAAACGGCTTGCCAAAAATCCATTCACACGACGATAAACCATCGCAAGGATTCGGATTGTTTTACGAAGGTAGAATGGTTTGTTTTTATTCTTACGAAAGTGATTTGGGAGATGGCTGGGAAGATGCTGAAGTTCATAACGACAGTGAGGAAACAAGGCTAAACGCTTTGAAAATGGGCGCTAATATCATCGATTTTGTATTTTCTAATCTAAACTAATACATTAGTAAAATGAATCTGAACATAAAAAATACGCTCACAATTATCGGTATTATTATTGGTTTGATTTTAATTGTTTATCTCAATACAATTGTTGCATACGTATTAGTATCTGTAGTGTTGGCGCTTATCGGAAGGCCTATAATGAAAGGACTTTCTCTTCTGAAAATAAAAGGAAAATCACTACCAATGACTATTAAAAGTACCATTACCCTAGTTGCATTGGTGCTATTCTTCTTTAGTCTATTTTCTCTATTTACCCCTCTAATAATTGATGAGGCGAGAATATTATCTACCATTGATTTTGAATCCGTTTCTTCTGAGCTACAAGGCCCAATTAACGATTTAGACGTATGGCTTAAAGACCATCATCTTCTAAGTCCAGAATCCTCTGTTGAAAGTGAAATAATCAAACTTATTAGCTTAGCTAAAGTAAAATCCATTTTTAATTCTGCTTTAGGCATTTTGGGGAATAGCCTAATCGCTTTATTCTCTATTCTATTTATCACCTTTTTCTTTTTGAAAGAAAAAGATTTGTTTAATAACTTCATTCTTAATATTGTTCCGACAACCAAAAGCGAGCAACTTTCCAATGCCCTTAAGAATGCTAAGCGCTTGTTAAGCAGGTATTTTATTGGCGTTATGTTACAAGTTTTTGTGATTACAATTATTGTTAGCCTAGGCTTAAGTGTGCTTGGTATTGAGAATGCCATTCTAATTGGTTTTTTAGCAGGACTAATCAATGTTGTTCCTTATGTAGGACCCATTATTGGCGCATCAATCGGTATCATAATTGGTATTTCAACTAATCTTGAACTAGACTTTTACACTCAAATGATTCCATTAATCGTTAAAATTTGTGTGGTGTTCGGAAGTATGCAGCTCATTGACAATTTTATTCTTCAACCAATTATATTTTCAAACAGTGTGAAAGCTCATCCTCTAGAGATTTTCTTAATTGTTATTTCGGCAGGAACTATTTGGGGGATTACAGGAATGATAATTGCTATTCCGTTTTACACCTTTTTTAGGGTGATCGCCAAAGAGTTTTTAAATGAGTTTAAAATAATTCAAGAACTGACTAAAAATATTTAAGCTGTCTGAGTTTAACGAAAAATATTCCTTTTTACAAGACTCCTTCTGGATTGACTTCATCTCAGAAAATTATGCTTATCCCATTGAAAAAGTATTGTTTTCTCTTTCAAAGCAAGTTGACATTAATACCTCACTTGTTGCAAATCAAATCAACGGAAAGCAAATAGCACAATCAAAAATTCCAATGTGGTGTAAAGAACAGAAGCTATTGTATCCTTCTAAAACCAGTATGGAACAATGCTCGTCAGAGTTAACCGCTAGATATAAATCATCACTTGCAAAGGGTAAATCCTTTATCGATTTGACTGGCGGCTTTGGAGTAGACTCTTACTTCATAAGTAAATCTTTTGAAAATGGCACCCATTGCGAAATCGATACGGACTTGCAATTCATTGCCCAACATAATTTTAAAGTCTTAAAATCAACTATAAATTCTATTAATACCAACGGCATCGATTACCTAAAAAAGTCTAGCGAATCGTTTGACTTAATTTATATTGACCCCTCAAGACGAAACTCTTCCAATCAGAAGGTCGTTCAACTAAAAGAGTACACACCAAACATTCTTGAGCACCTTAATTTACTTCTTGAAAAAAGTAAAACTGTACTTATAAAAACTGCTCCATTACTAGATATAAAGCAAGTAATAAATCAACTTTCGTTCATTAAAGAAATTCATGTTGTTGCCGTAAACAACGAATGTAAAGAATTGTTATTTCTCTTAGAAAAAAACAGTGAAGGTGAAATAAAAATATGTTGTTCAGATCTTTCAAAAGACATTTCCTTTCGTTTTAGTTTCAGCGATGAAAATACAAAATGTACTTACGCTTACCCACAAAAGTACATCTACGAGCCAAATGCCAGCATTTTAAAGGCTGGAGCGTTTAATTCCATAGCTAATCAGTATAATTTGAATAAAATCCATACAAACAGCCATTTATATACTTCTGACCAACGTATTAGTAATTTCCCAGGAAGACAGTTTGAGCTAAAAACTATAACTGGCTTAAATAAAAAAGAAATCTCACCCCTTTTAAAAAATAATAAAGCCAATATAACTAGAAGAAATTTTCCTTTATCGGTTAGTGATATTCGCAAAAAAATTGGGGTAAAAGATGGTGGTGAGGACTATATTTTCGCGACCACACTAATGGGTGATGAAAAGCGAGTTCTACTCTGTAGAAAAATCTAGTAAAGGATGTCTTCTTCTATTGAAAGAGATTGGATAAAGTGTAAAGACCTTTTCATTTGTTCATGCATGATTTCATCGTCATTAATGATTGGCACATCCTCTCTAAAAGCATTCATAAAACTTTCTATAAAAGTTGACGATTTAGACGACCTAAACGATAAGGCTTGAGAAGCAGTAAGAAGTTCAATACTCAAAATTCGTTCCGTATTTTCAATAACTCTTAGTAATTTGGTTGCTGCATTGGCTCCCATACTAACATGGTCTTCTTGACCGTTTGACGACACGATGCTATCCACAGATGCTGGCGTACACAATTGTTTGTTTTGGCTAGCTATACTTGCCGCAGTGTATTGCGGAATCATTAGTCCAGAATTAAGACCAGGATTTTTTACCAAATATGGTGGCAACTCTCTCTGTCCTGAAATTAATAGATACGTTCTTCTTTCGGAGATAGAGCCCAATTCAGATACGGCTATTGCCATATAATCCATGGCTAAAGCCAAAGGTTGTCCGTGAAAGTTTCCAGCAGAAATGACCTTATCTTCATTTACAAAAACATTCGGGTTATCTGTTACCGAATTCATTTCTGTAACTACTGTATTTTCAATATGTGCTAACGCATCTTTTGTAGCGCCATGCACTTGTGGAATACACCTAAATGAATAAGGGTCTTGAACATTAGTTTTAGGCTGCTCAATTAACTCACTATCAGAAAGAAATTCAGATACATTTTTGGCTGTTTTGAGTTGACCTTTGTGTGGTCGAATATAATGCACTAACTCACTAAAAGGCTCAATTCTTCCGTCAAAAGCATCTAAAGACGACGCCCCAATTAAATCAGCGATGTATGAAATTTTGCATGCCCTTAAAAGGCATTCTAGAGCATAAGCACTCATGAATTGGGTACCATTAATCAATGCTAAACCTTCTTTAGATTTTAAAGAAATTGGTTTCCATCCCATGCTTTCTAAAACGGTTGACGAATTCATTTTTTCTCCCTTGTGGTAGACCTCTCCCAAACCGATAAGCGGTAATGAAAGGTGGGCCAATGGCGCTAAATCTCCAGAAGCTCCTAGTGAACCTTGTTGAAAAACAACTGGGATAACATCATTATTATAAAAGTCAATAAGTCGTTGAACCGTTTCTACCTGCACCCCTGAATGGCCATAAGACAAAGATTTAATCTTTAGGAACAACATCAGTTTTACAATATTGCTAGGTACTTCATCGCCAAAGCCACAAGCGTGTGATAAAAGTAAATTGATTTGAAGCTGGGATAAATCTTTCTCAGAAATGGATTCATTGCACAATGAACCAAAGCCCGTGTTTACGCCATAGATTGGCTTATTTTCTTTTGATTTTGAATCAAGGTAATCTCTACATTTTTGGATTTTACCAATAACATCCTTTGAAAGGCTCAATAATTCTTGATTATGAATTATTTGGTGAATTTCTTTTAAGGATAAGTGACTGCTACTGATTTCGTACATGGTATTTTAGTCTTCAAAGCAAAATTCCTGTAGTTTTTTTACATTGAGATTATATCCTGTAATGACCTTTTGAGCTTTGTGATAAAAACCCTCTCTTTCTCTAAGTGTTTTGTACACATAGTCTAGAAGCTCCTCACCTTCTAGCCCTTCAATTAATGGTCTAAAAACAGCTGATTTTTGTAATCTAGGAATTAATGCTTTTGGATGCATATTAATATATACCGTCATTCCATATTCATTCATTTGCTCCATATTGTCAAAAAAGCATGGCGTACCACCACCAGTAGAAATAACAGTGTTTTCTGTATCGATAATTCTATGAAGGTATAATCTTTCTAATTTTCTGAAATAATCCTCGCCGTCTTCTTCAAATATTTCTTTTATCGTTCGTCCCTCTTGCTCCTCGATGTATGTATCAAGGTCAATAAAGTCATGTTTTAAGTTATAAGCAAGTTTTTGCCCTAAGGTACTTTTTCCGCTACCCATGTAGCCAACTAAGAAAATGGTCATTGTAAAATTATTTTTTGAAGTTTATGGTTTAAAAAGGTGAATTAGGTTCTTTCTTTAAATGATTAAAAACTAATCGGTCTACAAAACTTGGTAAAATCTTGTTCAAAAATACGGTAAGTTTTCCATTAATTGTCAATACTAAAGAATTTTGTCTCTTCACTACTGCAAAATAAATTCTTTCGGCAACCTCGTCAGCCGACATCATGGACTTTTCGTCTCTAGGGCTTTCGGCTTGAACACCGCCATCTTTTGATAAGGCTGTATTTCTAATGTTGGAAGCCGTAAATCCTGGACAAGCAATCAGTACATGTAAGTTTTTTTCAAGATTTTCTATTCGTAAGGACTCTAAAAAACCTTGCATAGCAAATTTGGATGCAGAATAAGCCGTTCGACCAGGCAATCCCTTGTAGCCTGCAATTGAAGACACTCCGACAATTGAGCCTTTAGATTGAAGTATATAAGGTAAGGCGTATTTAGTACAAAAAACTGCACCATAAAAATTTACATCCATTACCTTTTTAATGACTGATAAATCTACTTCTTCAAGAATAGCTCTCATAGAAATTCCCGCATTGTTTACAAGTACATCTATGCCTTGAAAAGCTTGTATGGTCTCGGCAATTAATCGCTTGCAATCGTCTTCAACGCTTACATCGGCTTGAACCGCTAAGCATTTTAGGCCCTTAAGAGTCATTTGTTTGCTTATTTCTTCTAATTTTTGAGCATTTCTAGCGGCAAGGACAACCTTGCTGCCTTTGTTTGCAAAGTACCATGCACACGCTTCTCCTATTCCAGAAGATGCACCAGTAACAATGACGACTTTGTTTTTCATTTAATTTCAGCTTAATTTGCTTTTACAAATAAACAGTTTTTTAATGACAATTGTTCAAGTAGATTCTTCAGATACGATAAGGCATTTTCACAAACTTCCTTTTGAGATTTATAAAAACGATAACAATTGGGTTCCACATCTAGAAAAAGACGTAGAATCTGTTTTTTCTAAAAAGGAAAATAAATTCTTTAGACATGGGGAGGCAATCCGGTGGTTATTGAAAGACGAGAAAGGCAATTACATTGGAAGAATTGCAGCTTTTATTAACAAAAAAAAGGCTTTTAGTGAAAGGCAACCGACTGGTGGCGTTGGCTTTTTCGAGTGCATAAATGATACAAAAGCCTCAAATCTGTTGTTTGATACCGCAAAAGCTTGGCTCCTAGAAAGAGAGATGGAAGCCATGGACGGACCAATAAATTTTGGAGAAAGAGATCGCTTTTGGGGACTATTAGTCGAAGGGTTTGAAAACCCTCCAATCTATGCAAACCCCTACCAACCCTCCTATTATCAACATCTTTTTGAAGATTATGGCTTCTTAACCTATTTTGAGCAGTTTATGTATTGTAGAAATATTCAAGACGATATCCCCGAAAAATACAAAGAACGTTCAGAACGAATTTTGAAAGACAAAGGCTTTACGTTCAGACATTTAGAGAAAAACAAAATGTTCGATTACGCCGAAGACTTTAGAAGCGTGTATAACAAAGCCTGGAAAACGCACAGCAACTTCAAGGGCATGCCAGCCTCACAAGCGCGTTCCATAATGAGGAAAATGAAACCTATAATGGATGAAAAATTAATCTGGTTTGCCTATTACAACGGCGAGCCGATTGCGTTCTTTATAGCACTTCCAGAGCTTAATCAAATTTTTAAACATATCAATGGTAAGCTAAACCTAATTGGTAAACTTAAATTTTTGTACTATAAATGGAAAGGAAGTTGTGACACAGTATTCGGCTTGGCTTTTGGTGTTGCGCCAGAGTTTCAAAAGAAAGGCTTAGAAGGCGCCATAATTATGGCTGTAAAAAATCAGTTTGACACTGATAGTATTCAATATAAAAAACTCATAATTACATGGATTGGTGATTTTAATCCTAAAATGATTAAGATTGTTCAAAACCTAGGTACCACCAAGTACATGGTTTTAAAAACCTATCGAAAACTATTTGATGAAAACGCAGACTTCGAACGCTGTAAAACCATTCATTAAGACCCATCTTTTATTTTGCTCAAATTTTTAATTTAAATTCTTGCAGTTTGAAATAATGCAATTATATTTGCAACCTCAATTTTGTACCGATCTGGTAGCTCAGTTGGTAGAGCATCTCCCTTTTAAGGAGAGGGTCCTGGGTTCGAGCCCCAGCCAGATCACTTTAAACCCGTTCATTCGGGTTTTTTAATAATTGCCCAGGTGGTGAAATTGGTAGACACGCAGTCTTGAGGGGGCTGTGCTTTTACGAGCGTATGGGTTCAAGTCCCATTCTGGGCACTTTTTTTTTCTTAAATTAGTTGCCTTAAAATTAAATCCCATGAAAAAAAACTTAATGAGTATTATAGCGGCTTTACTTTCGATTTCTGCTATAGCACAAAGCAACCAACAATTATTAGCAGTTAATCAGTGTAGTAGCCTTTCCGCAATGAACGCCATTGCAAATCCAATTAAAGGGTCTTTAGCATATAATTTAGGAAATGACTTTCTCTACTATTACAATGGAACGACTTGGGTGCAGACCCCTTCGCCAGCCGGATGGAGTTTAACTGGTAATTCTATCAGCTCGTCAAACTTTTTGGGCACAACGAACAATGAGCCGCTTAGGCTTAGAGTAAATAACACCGAAAGAGCAGTTTTAGAAACTAGAGGGTCATTAACCCTTAACGGCGAATATTACGGTGTATTTATTGGCTCAAGTGTAAATGGACAAAATGAAACTGCTGGTGCTTTTGGCAATATTGGCATTGGTGTAGCAGCACTTATTTACAATACCTCTGGATATGGAAACATTGCTATGGGTGGGGCATCAGCCGCTAATATTACCACGGGAAGTAATAATGTCGGAATTGGATTTAATGCGTTAAGCTCTGTTACTACTGGAGAGAAAAATACTGCGTTGGGATATAGAGCATATTATCTTGGTAGTTATGATAATTCAACCGCATTAGGTGCAGACGCTAGTATAGGAGCAAATAACCAAGTAAGAATAGGGAATGGTGTAACTTCAATTGGTGGCCCTCAAAGCTGGACAACCGTATCGGACAAACGCTTTAAAGAAAATATAAAGGACAATGTACCTGGCTTAGACTTTATAATGGGACTGAAACCCTTAACCTATAATTTAAACGCTAAAAAAATCGATAAATTCCAAAGAAATACCGATAATATTCACAGCGAGGAACATTATAAAATGCTATATAACATTACTCAAATTGGGTTTTTAGCTCAAGACGTAGAAGCCTTAGCCGATAGCCTTAATTTTGATTTTCATGGTGTAGATGCAGCCGACGGCCCAGCAGATATTTATGGTCTTCGCTATGCAGAATTTGTAGCCCCTCTTGTCAAAGCCATGCAAGAACAACAAGCCATAATAAAGTCTCTGCAAGAACGAATTGAAAGCTTAGAAAAAAATAAATAGCCTTTTAAAATTTAGAGCAAAAAAGCATTAAAAAAGCCGAACGAAATGTTCGGCTTTTTTATTTATAAATTTATCATTAGATGATTATTCAATTAATAATCGTTCAAAACTGCTATTACCGTATTCCCCTTCCATTTGAAGTAAATAAATTCCAGATTTTAACTGGTTTTTGTGAAGGTATTCAACTTGATTAATTACACGCTTACTGCGGACAATTCTTCCTGTTAAATCTAAAAGTCTATACGCTACAACATTTGGACTAAATGATAAGGAAGTATATTGGGGGAACGGATTTGGATAAATTGCAACATATATCTCATGTTCTTCAATA
>Ga0209653_1001802_pt1 | contig 16590 bp, 16 predicted proteins | sample SaaInl6LU_22_DNA_FD_184644 | JGI IMG/M metagenome (GOLD analysis project Ga0209653, IMG submission 184644) | Marine microbial communities from expanding oxygen minimum zones in the Saanich Inlet - ESP_116LU_22_DNA (SPAdes) (version 2) | ecosystem: Environmental > Aquatic > Marine > Intertidal...
TAACTGATCTATCTCATGGCTTTGCAGTATTTCGGTCGCTTCATTAGTAGCAGCTGAAATGTCGTCATCTTCTCTCTGCTTGATAAAGAAATTGATTACATGCTTTGAGATTGTTACCGGACCTAGGCTGGGTGTTTCAACAAGTGTTTGCATGAAGTCTCCTAGATCATCTGGCCGCAAGTCTGAATTGATTTTATCGTAAAACAAAAACGTTAAAAGTGCGCACTTGCGCGGTTACACTTTTAAAATTTAACTGCCCTCATAGTAATCACTAGATCCCCTTCAGTGTCAGCCATAGCCTTCTATACGGAGAAATGCTCGCGCTTATTCTGACGGTATTACTTACTAAAAAATCAATTCACACCTACCTACCCCCGGGGGTTCTAATCTCAGGGATCTTTTATTTCACAGGCTTGCCCTTGTGTTAGGGAAAAATAACCAATGGAGACAAGCCATGAACAACTATTCCGAGTACCAACAAGAAGCGATCAGAGTAGCCTTATCAGCTATACAGCAGACGCTAACCAACAGTGACGTCATGAACTCACCTGAAGAGGTACAGAACTACCTGACATTAAAACTAGCCGATGAACCTGATGAATGGTTCGGAGTTATGTTCCTAACCAGCCAGCATCGCCTAATACGCTTTGAGCGGCTCTTTAGGGGCACTATTAACGCATCGCGGGTGCATGTCAGGGTTATTGCTAGAAAGGCCTTAGAACTCAATGCAGCGGCTCTCATCCTAGCTCACAATCACCCTAGCGGTATTGCTGAGCCTAGTGGTGCAGATCAGCGCGTAACGACCAATATAAAGGACGCTATGGATGTGTTTGACGTTAAGGTGCTAGATCACTTTATTGTGTCACATGATGAGTCCTGCTTCTTTGCAAAACGCGGGATGCTGTAACTCATTACAACTAGCCAGGCCTTCGGGCTTGGCTGTTTTTTCTGACATGGGAGCTGACGGGCAAGGGTACACTGGATGCACCAGACACGTAGCTACCGCGCTTCGCTTGCTGGATACCTTCACAATCACCATTGGAAATAGTGCTTGCTAGGCATCATTGATAATTGATGTGAATTACATCTAATTACTGATCTTTACCTCGAACCCGGTTCGTTTAAATATTGCATCCTCAAAGTGTTGGAATGGTATGACGCTCTTGCTGTAAATGGCATCGTGAACCGGTATCCCGTCATCAACTAGCGAAAGCATCACATCACGTATCTGCTTCTCGAAGTAGGTCCATATGAAGAAGTATACGCTGGCCATCTTCCTAGCTGTCTTATCGTTCTTAGCCGTATCTTCCCAGTCAATGTGTTCTGGAAAATCATGGCGTGACTGGTTTGCAGCTAGCTCTCTCACCTCTGGACGGTGTCTTTGTACTGCTGAGATGACTTCTCTTCGTAATTTATCGGACTCGTCCCTAAACTGTGTTAACTGATCATGATCTCCAGCCTTCTTGTTGCTGCCATTGGCATACGCTGTGAGTAGGGCTTTTACCTCTTGGATGCCGATACCTAACTCTGCGGCTAGGGTCTTCCTGAGATCGTCTTTGTAATCCTGATCGTATCCGTAGCTGAATATCATTGGGTATTCTTGGAATAGATCATCATGCGTTTGGTATAGATGACCAGCATACTTGTACAACAGGCCGAATGAGATTGTAATCCCCCCATTTATAATGTCGTAGTTGTTGTAGCCAAGTGCTTTACGTTCTGCTCCACGTAATCTAGTGAAGATGTTGTAATTCCTACCTATGTTCGGATCAGTTGATGATAGGTTTTTAAGCGGGACTATGACTGATCTCTTATCAGTAGATAGTGAAGCAATACCCATGACCTGGAGTAGTGAAGGTAATGATAGGTTAGCTAGCTCATCAACACTTAGCGCAATACAGTCTTTATGTTTAACAAATGTCCGTCTACCTGATGAACATATGTACGGAGGGGTATAGGTTGCTGACTTAGTAACTATGGATTGGTTAATTACCAATGGAACCATTCGTAGTGAATAGTCATTATAAATATTACCTGCTCCTGCCTTATGTTCACCCAGTAACCGGACATATTGGATCAAGTTGTTCTTAAGCAATACACCTAGCTTCTTAACTACCGCCTGTGATTTGCGAGTAAGCATATAACGTTTGCTATGAGAGCCAGCATAGTACTTATTGTTCACGTTAAAGTGTTTGTTAAAGAACTGGTCATTTCTTCTGAGGTATCTAAGGGAGATGTTCTTGCTGTGAATGGCTGCGCCTTTGGATTGATCTTTATGAGACAGAATCTTCAGTAAAATATCGAAGTAATGCTTCCCGAATAGGGTGACTTGAGATGATCGTTTAATGCTAGGCAGTTCTCTTCCACGGTATACAAGCAAGTAGCCACATAAGGCTCCTAGGAGGTCGCTGAAGCTGTTTAATTTTGTGCTAGATAAGATGTGCTTAATTAACCGATCATCCATTAGGCTAGCTTCTGAGGGCGTACAACGAGGTGCAGCTCTGTGGTAGTTAGTTATCTCAGGATTGCTGCGATGAATCGTCTTTTCATCTAGGCCAGAGAGTGCTGCTAGTTCAGTATTTGGACGCTTATCGCCTAGGCCTCGATGCTTTAAGAATCGTACTGCTGATTCAAGATCTGTGTTCATTTGATACCTGATAAAAATGGAAGTTTCATTGATGTTGTAAGGGTGGGGTGACAGCAATTTCCAGCTTGTACTTCGCTAAAAAGTTAACTGTAAATTGCTGTCACTCGTGTCACTCTCATTCGATCAAACGGTATTGATCATCGAATTGAATGCCCTGGTAACCGCGATCTTTGTTAGATCTGTATGGGCTCACCTCGCCTTTCATATGGGTATCGAAGTACCAAGCAATGCGTTTGCTAAAGCCTTGTTTGGTTTCCGGGTGTTTGAGGTTGGTCTTGCACCATTGTTGGTAGTATTCAAAAAGCTGTTTGGTTGTTAGTTTTTGGCCAGGTACAGACTTGGTGTTTTCTTGAAGGAATTCAGAAACTGAATCCAGGTCGCGTCTGTAGTTGTCACGTTCATCAAGTACCTTTTTAGGGGTCTGAATACCGTTTTTACGCCAGTCAGCAAGTCCAGCTAACGCCCAGTTAAGGATGCCTGGCAACTCGCCCTTTAACTTATGGAGTAAGTTTTTATCTTTTTGTGAATCTGGGATAACGTGCCCGAATTCAATAAAGCGGAATCGGCGCCAAAAGCCCTCATCATTGATGTTACCGTATGGCTTATCATTCCCGTACATAACAATCTTCGCAGTGGATTTGAACGTTATTGGGTTGCCGCGAAGGAACCTGCCAGTAATCTCATCATCGCCAGAGATGGATTTAAGCGTCTGCGCATTGAACGTTTCGTTGTCGTTTGTTTCATCTGTAATGGCTAGTCGTGCTCCGGCTAGCATTGCAAGACTTGCGTGTGCGCCTAGGTTTGGTGCACTGCTTTTTTTCTGCATGAAGCTGTCAGATGAAACTTTTACACCGTAGGTTCCTAGAAGAGATTTCACCAGGTCGATAAAGGTTGATTTGCCGTTAGCGCCTGTTCCGTAAAAGTAGTAAATCTCCTGCTCTTTTGTGCTGGCGGTTAGGAAGTATCCAACAAGGCGTTGAAGGTACTTGATCATATCCTGATCACTCTGCATCGAGGTATCCAGGAAGTTCTCCCATAGCGGGCATTTAGCGTCTGGATCGTATGTTGTACCCAATGACTTCATAACTAAGTCGCTTGCAACTGCTGATCGAGTTGAGCCTGCTACAATGTCGTATACCGAGTCTTGAATACCAATTAGATTATGATTTGCGTTTAGCTTTTTTACCCCTTTTGCTCTTCTGATCTGTACGACCTTTAATACAGCATTCACTTTGCTTTGGTTCATTTGTTTTTTCAGCCATGCTGGATCACTTGCTTCAATTTCTGGGTATTCACCGTGGAAAATATCGAGAATGATTTGGTAGTAGAAGTCCCAAACTAGGTTTTCTGCATCTTCAGCTTCATGCCAAACGCCGTTCTGAAATACTTTCCACTCTTTGCGAGCGGTGTCAAACAGAATGTTGTCCTTGTGCTTTGCTACAAGTAATTCAGCAATAATTATGTTGTGCTCACCGTCAAGAAGCTTCTCAGTGATCTGGTCAGTGTTAACTCCAGTTGTTGGAGCCACTTCTAGGATGCTAGTTGTGTTTAGAGAGTTCATTACGCTGCCTCCTGATCACGAAGGGCGATGCGGCTTTCGATCCACTCTTCCAATTCTGATTGTACCCAAGCACTTGAGCGTTCGCTTAGTTTGATTGGTTTAGGGAATGCACCTTGCTGGGCAAGAGCGTAGATGTATGAACGTGATAGTCCGGTAGTGGCGATCACATCTTTAAGCTTTAGTAGTTGAGGCATGTTGTGCACCTTTTCCTTTTTCAGTTGCGCCGTTGTTGGCGTAGGTGCATTACAAATTTTTAGGGGGTTTGCTCCCTCACAGGTGGTGGAAGAGGATTCCCCAGGTGGGGAATTTTCTAATTAGTTCTTTTGTGTCTCCAGGTACTTCATGGCTTCAGCTAAAAGGCGTTCATCGACTTTGCTAAGGCCGTAATTGTTTACGTCCAGCTCCACAGCTAGTTCTAATAACAGCTCTTTAATTTGGCTCTTATTGGGGGTTGTGCCTGAAGCGTATTTGGGGCTTTTAGCCAGATGATGCATTAGCAAACCAATAACCTTTAATGCAGTTGTAGAGGGTTTTGCTGGTGCATTCCCTGGGGCGCGGTCATTAGCATTGGAAGTAGATGGGTTTGGATTGATAAATAGATTGTCAGTGATCGCATCATCATCTGATTCACGGTTTAGATTGGCCAGCACATAGCCTTCCGGGGTGCCCAGATCAAAAAGTTCTTCAAAGTAGAGTCTGTTATTTCCGTCATTTTCGGCTTTCCATAAGCCTTTCAGGTAGCCATCTGTAAGGAGGATGAAATCGCAAATGTTGTATGCGTGTTCAATATAACTAGGCGCTTCATCAAAATTCTTATCAGTTACCGTACCGTTTATGAAGTCTTCTTCAAGTACGTAGGCGACTTCGGCCCAGCGATCAAACACGTAGTAGATCTCTATTTTTTCAGCTAAAGCTTTGGCCAGTACTTGGCGATAGGTTAACTTTTCTTTTTCGCAGTAGACTGCGAGCGGCGTTAAGTCATCAAGTTGCATTCTTAAGTTCATCCAAGTAATCGGCCCAACGCTGCATCATCTCAGTTCTCTGCTCAAGATGCTTGGTCCGGTTGTAAGCGAATTGGTAATCTAGTGTATGGAACTTGTTGTAACTCAATGGCTTGGTAACGGCAATCCTTGTGGTGGGTTAAATGGTGGGTAAAAACTAAATATTACGAATCTTACTTTATTAAATTAATGATATATATTGATTTTAATTTAATATTCCGTGTTAAGATCCAGAATATTGAGTAAAATCCTGATTTGCGTACACGACCATACGCTTAGTTCTCACGTATCCATTCAAGAACCTTTACATACAAGCCTCTACACAGAACAGGTTTTGACGTACATGAAAGTACAGATAACTAGGATCTATTCCGTATCGAATACAAAGTCAGACATATCACTCTTGAGGACCATCGAAACTAGTCTGTATCCATCCTTCGGCAGTGCAGTAAAGACCAGCGAGCTTGATCGATGTACCCAAAATTCGAGCCCTGGTGAGGGTATTGGTGTTACTAACTGATCTATCTCATGGCTTTGCAGTATTTCGGTCGCTTCATTAGTAGCAGCTGAAATGTCGTCATCTTCTCTCTGCTTGATAAAGAAATTGATTACATGCTTTGAGATTGTTACCGGACCTAGGTTGGGTGTTTCAACAAGTGTTTGCATGAAGTCTACGGACCGTTGGCTGCACTATGGATTTTCACCGCAGGAAGCCAGGCGCAAAGCGCTTGGCAACGATATGGTTAATGCGGACCTTGTTCTAAGCAAAAGCCTTGAGGCCGACCTTTGTTTGTCTCAAAACTAACTGCTTCCCGACATCACACTCGTCTAAACTGAGAGCTTTCATAAGCTTCCTTGCGCACCCAATCCTCAATACTTTACATGCCCGTAAGGTGTGTTAAAAAACGAAGACAGATAGTTTTCTGTTGTAAAGCCGCATTAAAACTCACATTTTTAATAGTAAAGATTTCTTTTATTTCAATAAGATTCTTAAAGAATTATCATTTTTATAAGAATAATTTATGATAAGAATATGCCATAAAGTACGGCTTTTGAGTAGTTTTACGTCATAAAAAGCAATTAAACGAACAAAAATGCTCTTTTTTACAGTGCGAACGATAAATTAGCCGATTAATCCCTTTTTTCTGAACAGAGCTTGGCTGATCGGGAATTTTTTCTGGACGTAAAGCTGAAAGATTCCTGAAAAGGGGTCCAGACAAAAATAACGACAAATGTCTTTTGGAGGACTACGTTCATGTCTAAATGGCTACTAAGGCTCGTACCGGTTGGTGCGCTCGCAACACTATCGCCCCATGCCTCGGCAGCGGCGAATCTGGCATCTGACGATTTCGTCGGGATTTCGTTCTGGCTGATCTCTATGGCACTGATGGCCTCAACTGTTTTCTTCCTTTGGGAGACACAGTCTGTATCGGCAAAGTGGAAAACTTCGCTGGTTGTTTCAGCACTTGTTACCTTCATCGCTGCGGTGCACTACTTCTACATGCGTGATGTTTGGGTGGCTACTGGTGAGACACCAACTGTATACCGCTACATAGATTGGCTGCTGACCGTGCCGCTATTGATGATTGAGTTCTTCTTAATCTTGAGAGCGATAGGTACGCCTTCTGGGGCAATTTTCTGGCGCCTCCTTATTGGTACGCTGGTCATGTTGGTTCCAGGGTTCATGGGCGAGGCCGGATACATGGACGTCTACCTCGGATTCTTCATCGGGATGCTAGGTTGGGCATACATTCTTTATGAAATCTTCGCTGGTGAGGCCGGAAAGATGGCGGCCAATCAGGCATCTCCTTCTGTTAAGACAGCCTACTCAGCGATGCGCTGGATCGTTACCATCGGTTGGGCGATCTACCCGCTGGGGTATGTCTTGGGCTACTTTGTGTACGTCGACGACGCGGGTGTCACCACCCAAACGGCGAGCGAGGCTTTGAACATCGTCTACAACTTGGCAGACGTGGTCAACAAAATCGCCTTTGGCTTGTTGATTTGGTACGCAGCAACATCAAGCAGTGCTGAAACGGCTAAATCCTAAAGGATCCGGCGGGAGGAATGTGCCTCCCGCCAATTAGGAGGCTACTAATCATGCACAGCGAAAAATTAGATACAGTGAGCCTTTACGAAGAGTTTGAATCTTACTTTTCTTATGGTTCGGAGGCGCTGGCTCAGGAGTGTTCGCTCAAGAGTGTGTTTGAGTATCACAATCGAACAGGTGGTGGTCGAACCCGGGCAAGACTTGCACTCGAATGCTGTAGCGATGCCGGCCTATCTCAAGCGACTTCTGTGAGGCTTGCTGCCGCTTGTGAGTGTCTTCACCAAGCCTCTCTACTCCACGACGATATAATGGACTCTGATGATCAACGAAGAGGCAGGGAAGCTGTGTGGTCTAAGTTTGGCTCGTCCTCGGCCATCTGCTTAGGTGATGAGTTAATTGGTGCTGCATTTTCGGAGCTTTCGCAGATACAGGGTCTGAAGGATACTCAACTTCCCGATTTGATCCGGTATGCCAGTCGAGCGATTAGTCGCTCCGCTGCAGGACAGGTGCTCGATTGCTCTTTCAAAAGCCAAGAACAGACATCTCTAGAGCATTACGAAAAAGCAAGCGGAAGTAAGAGCGGTCCGCTGTTAGCTTTGCCGTTCGGTCTCACTATGATCGCTGTGGGAGAGGATGAGAACTGTTTTGCCTGCTTGGATGAGATTACAACTGCCTTTGGCACTGCCTATCAGCTACTCGATGATTTTGAAGATAGAGAGACGGACTATGGTGAGCAATTGAACGGCTACTGGGTAATGTTTTCGATCGTCGGAAACCACAATGGTGCGAGAGCACTGCTTTCCCAACGCTACCATTGGTATCGCAGAGTAATGTTAAAGGGTCTGAATTGCCTTCCAACCTATTGCCATGGAGCACTCAACTCGCTTTACAGAGTCTTGGCCGGGAAGGCGAAGGCGGCGGGCCTACTTGATGAGTGATGTCGCCGTAATAGGTGCCGGTTTTGGCGGTCTAGCCTCTGCCTTGAGATTGCGAAAGCTGGGTCACAAAGTAACAGTCTATGAAAGGCTTGCATCCCCCGGAGGCAGGGCGCAAGTGTTTGATCGCGCAGGCTACAGGCATGACGCGGGTCCCACCGTCATTACAGCCCCCTTTCTTTTTGATGAACTATTCGAACTATTCGGTAAAGATCGCAAAGATTATGTCGAGTTTGTGCCACTCGAACCCTGGTATCGTTTTGTATTCGATGACCGCTCAACATTTGATTACGGCGGTACGGTTGACGAAACACTTGAAGAGATTGCAAAGATCTCTCCAGTTGACTGCGAAGGTTACAGACTCCTAGTCAAAAAATCAGAAGCCATTTACAGAGTCGGTTTCGAGCAGTTAGCGCATGTTCCTTTCCATCGGTTGGGTACGATGCTCGGTCAGCTTCCATCTCTTGCGCGACTGAGAGGTGATAAAAGCGTATGGGATCTCGTTTGCGCTCATTTGAAGCACGACAAGTTACGTCGTGCATTTTCGATTCAACCTCTTCTTGTGGGAGGCTCGCCCTTTGACACAACATCGATCTACGGGTTGATTCATTACCTAGAACGCGAGCATGGAGTCTTCTTTGCGATGGGTGGAACCGGCGCCCTAGTTCAGTCCCTGAGTCAACTTGCCGAAGAGGAGGGTGTAGAGTTTGAGTATGGGGTCGACGTCGTTAAGCTCAGCACCCGCGACAAGAAAATTGTCTCTGCCCAAACGGCTACCGGTGACGAAATTGAAGCAGATACTTATGTATTTAACGGCGATCCACTCTTTCTCTATAACAAATTATTGCCCGCAGAAACGATTCCTATGGCCACGCGGTTGAAGAGGGATAAAGCAAAGTTATCGATGGGGCTTTATGTGTTGTTTTTTGGAACGGATCGGACCTATGAAGATGTCGCACATCACACAATTGTTCTGGGTAAGACCTACAAGGAACTTCTAGACTCTATTTTTCATAGTAAATCACTCAGTGATGATGTGTCTTTGTATCTGCATCGCCCGACGGCAACTGACAAGAGCTTCGCACCGCAAGGACACGATAGTTTTTATGTTCTCTGTCCAGTGCCCAATAATTCATCGGGCATCGATTGGAAAAAAGAGGAGCCTGCACTGAGACAGTTGGTTGTCAGAACACTCGAAGAAAAACTTCTTCCCGGATTGTCTCAGTCCATGGTTGAGCCCTTTTGTATGACCCCAGATGATTTTGAGGCCGATTACTGTAGTTTCCAAGGGGCTGGATTTTCCCTCGCTCCACTCTTTACTCAGTCAGCTTGGTTTAGATTTCACAATCAGGCAGAGGGCATAGATAACCTTATACTTACTGGCGCGGGTACCCATCCCGGAGCCGGTTTGCCCGGTGTTGTCTCCTCTGCAAAGGTGGTGGAGCAGCTGATGAAAGAAAGGTCCTAGAGGAGAGTTCAGTTGTCTACCGAAACTCTCGCACTACACGGTAAGTCTTTTTATTTCGCGGGACAGCTTTTATCCAAGACTCAGTTGCAAAGAGCGGCGGCATTGTATGCCTCTTGCAGGAATGTTGATGATATTGCGGATGAGACTCCCGATAAGGGCTTAGCGCGCGCGGAATTGCAGGAGATTAAAACTGCAATAGAAGTCCAAAACCGGTTGTCTCATCCAGTGGCTGATGCGATCTGTGAAACCTTGAAAATTAAGGGTCAGCACGCTTTTCTAGATCTTATGGAAGGCGTTATCAGTGATACGGGGCTCGTCGAGGTAGAGACGGAGCAAGAGTTAATCAAGTACTGTTACCGTGTGGCCGGCACTGTAGGGGTTATGATGTGTGATGTGCTAGATGTCAGTGACACCGAAGCATTGGATTTTGCTGTGTCTCTAGGGGTTGCGATGCAATTGACCAACATAGCCCGAGATGTGCTGGAGGATGCAAAAATGCAGCGCAGGTACTTGCCGGCTGAATGGCTGGGTCAGGTTACTGCGGCTGATATCGCCGAAGGTTCAGAAGAGACACGACTAGCTGTGAAAAAAGCGACATCAAACTGTTTGTCGTTAGCTGAGCAGTATTATCAATTTGCAGGTTTGGGTCTGTCTTATTTGCCGTTTCGGTCTCGTTTGGCCATCACTGTTGCGGCCCGAGTCTACCGTGAGATTGGAGTGATACTGAAAGACAGTAGAGACTACGATATTTGGGCTGGACGGGTGGTTGTATCGCTACCTAGAAAGCTGTCCATCGCGCTGATAGCTATAGCATCAAATTTACTGGATCCGCGGTTTTACCGCAAAAATCGACCAGCATCTTCCCCCGTTGGCCTCACTCACATTCGATCGCAGTGGACGACGTGATCGGATGAGGCCATGGATGCATCTGATTGGCCTGGGGGCCGCTGGATCTTCGCTTGTTGAGGCCTTGGCTACCTTTGAGCGGCTGCCTGGAGAGGTCGTGATTTCTGACCCCGCTCCCGAATCCATACGCGATAAAGGCTACGGCTTTTGGTGTCGAACTGATGATTTGAATCGATTTAAACCTGACTCTGTTTGGAATGCTTGGTCTTTTAGCTCGATGGGGGAGAGAGTTACTCATACGGGCCGCGAGTTTTTATACGGTTATCGCTCTGGGCAAAGTATTTTTGAAAATGTGGCCTCTATATTATCGACTCATCCACAGATCCATCTTGTCAAAGAGGCGGTGTGTCAGAGTCCAAATGCAGATTTTGTCTTTGACTCAAGGCCCGTATCTCCAGAGCGATACGTAGTTAATCAGGCATTTTACGGGCTATTCATAAAAACGAACGCGCCGCATCCGTTTAATAGCGTCCAGCTTATGGAAGATTTAAATTCGGATGGACGAGGAGTTAATTTTCGTTATCTTTTGCCTTTCGATGATACTCACTTGTTGATTGAGCATACCGAGTTCACAGGAGAGGTTCCTGACTTTCAGAGTCTTAAATCGAAGGTCTTGACGTGGTGTGAGACACACATCGGAAGTGATTACGAGGTCCTTAAGGTTGAACAGGCAAACATTCCTATGGGTCTAACCGGTAGTCAGCCTTCTCTCGGTACTCCAATTGGTGTCAGAGGTGGCCGCATGCGGGACTCCTCAGGGTACAGTTACTACTATGCCATAAACGATGCTTATCGAATTGCACACAGCCTAGTGAGGGGTGGAGAGAACTATTCTCTGGAACCGAATTATGCGCAGTCGTGGATGGACGCCAAGCTACTGTGGTTGATAAGACGTCGACCGGAACGGTTGCCTAAGATTTTTCTGAGCTTAGCAAGGCGTATGACCGATGATAGATTCGCCTCGTTTATGTCACAGAACACCCCCAGCGATTCTCTGCGAGCAATTATGGCCTCACCCAAGTTGCCGTTCCTGAGAAGTGTGTTGGGAGATCTTTGATGGATTGGTTAACGGTCATCTGCTTCGGTGCCATTTTCTTGCTTGGGGTTCCTCATGGAGCTCTTGATCCGTCGATTGCTCAGCACAGCCTCAACTTACAAGGTCGCCCTGTTAAGAGCGTTTTTTATCTCCTCTATCTAGTGTTAGCTGTCGTGTCGTTTGTTGTGTGGTTCTACCTGCCGGTGGTTTCGTTGGGTGTGTTCTTGTTAGTCTCTTGTTTGCATTTTGGGCGAGAGAGAGAGTTTGACACGAGTTATGGCGGGCTGCCTTTCGGGTGTCTGGTGGTCGGATTACCCGTGCTGGTTAATTTCGATGCTGTCATTTCGATATTCTCAGTTATCACCCTCAAAAGTGCGTTCGACCCAGGTCTCAACGTTATTACTTACGGACTTGCACTACTCGGAGTCTGGGGCTTTACGCTGTGTATGCGAGATGTTTTGACGCGGCGCCGTGTCGCTTTGGGGACTGAGCTTGTTTTGCTGGCGCTGTGTGCTTATTGGGTCACGCCGCTCGTCTATTTCACCCTCTATTTTTGTTTGATGCATAGCGCCAAACACTTAATTTTCGAGCTCAGATATCTCCCGCCGCAGCACCGCAAAAGTTCAGTGGCTAATGCAGCTGTCGTCATGGGAGCCACGGCCATCCTTGCAATTTGGGGCTATCAGTCTAGCGAAATTTTAGAGCGTCCGGCAGATCGGCTGCTTTTCACGATGTTTGCCGGTTTGGCAGCGCTGACTTATCCGCACATGGCGTTGATGGAAGTCGTACGATTTCGACGAAAACGATTTGGCGCAGCACATGAGGGAGTGAATGCTCAGGCTCGAGCCTAGGTTTCAAACCTGTCATGGCCATCGGGCTGCGCTAGAGAGCAGCTGTGAGGATGTTGCGGTACTCGGTCGCTGTAGCGATACGGGGATTTGTTGAGTGACAGTGGTCCTTCATAGCACCAGAGATAATTTGATCAAATTGCGTTTCACTCACACCCATCTCCCTCAACCCGCTTGGCATTCCTAATCGCTCATTCATTGAATTGAGCGCCTCAACGACTGTGTCACCTGCGCCTAGGTTCATTGCTTGCGCCATACGCATCAGCTTCTGCTCAGTCTGCATCGTCTTTGCAGGAGCGTTGAACTCGACTATCAGCGGCATAAAAATGGCATTTAACGTGCCGTGATGCAGTCGAGGGTCCACACCACCCATGGAGTGACTCAGGCTATGTACTGCGCCCAGCCCCTTTTGAAATGCCATCGCGCCCTGCATTGATGCACTCATCATATTGAGTCGCGCCTCTCGGTCACTGCCATCCTGGGTAGCGCGTTCAATGTGTGCCCAGCCCCGACGCAGACCATCGAGAGCGATACCATCAGCAGGTGGGTTAAACACCGGCGACATGAAGGTCTCCATACAGTGTGCAATGGCGTCCATCCCCGTTGCTGCGGTGAGAGAGGGGGGTAGGCCAAGCGTCAATTCAGGATCACAGATCGCGACCTTGGGCATAACATGAGGAGAGATGATGCCCACTTTGCGGCCGTCATCAAGAATCAGAACGCCGGCGCGACCCACTTCGCTACCGGTACCCGCCGTTGTCGGTATAGCTATAACCGGAGCAGTCACTGAGGTGATACGGTTCAGTCCGCCCTCAATTAAAGCGTACTGGCTCAAAGGACCTTTATGGGTTGCGCAGACAGCCACGCCCTTGGCTAGATCGATGGCCGAGCCGCCGCCGACTGCAATCAAACCGTCGAAATCGCCATCAGAGTACATTTGCGCGGCCAAGCGCACGGTCGCTTCATTCGGGTTAGGTGGTGTCTGATCGAATATCTGCTCTGCCGAAAAATCGTTCAGTTGGGTGCCCACTTGGTCGATTAATCCAGCCGCTCGCACCCCTTTGTCAGTAATGATGAGCGGACGTTGGATCGATAGCAGGCCGCATTCGCTCTGAAGAGAGGTCAGACTGCCAAAACCAAATTGAACCCGTGTAAGATAGTTGATCAGATGCAAAGCCAGTCCCTAACGCTGAGATTCCAGTTGTTGAATCTGTTTATATACTGCATCGGCTTTCTCGGATAGCTTTGAGTAGCCCTCTATATCGCCGTTGCGTTGGGCATTCATCGCCTGCTCCAGAAGCTGGCCATACTCTTTATTAAGTTGCTTGAGGGGATCTTTCTTAAATAAACCGAACATCGACTGCTCCTCTACATTAATTCAGTATCTGGGTACGCAGCCGATGCCATGACGGTTCGGACTCTGGGGTATTTACTTAGCGTTGGCTTTTGCCTGCCAAGTGTTTAAAGGTTTTGAGATTGCACTTTCGGCGAATAGGCAACGTGCTTATTGAGGCGTAAAGTCGAATCACTGAGGTTATATATTGTTGTATTGAACAACAATAAATTGTAAAGTTCATCTAGGTTTTAAAGTAGATGCTCAAATACTAATAATAGATTGGGGACACCATGAGTCACTCACCCTTTGAAACGAATTTAGATCAGTGCGCTGCGAACTACGCCGCTCTGACGCCGATCAGCTTCCTTGAGCGCTCGGCATTTATATATCCCAACAAAGTGGCAACCGTTAACGGTGAGGTGCGTCGCACCTGGGGTGAAACCCTTAAACGTTGTCGCCAGCTGGCTAGTGCACTGAAGAGAGTGGGTGTAAAAAAGGGTGAAGCGGTTTCAATTATCGCCTCCAACTTGCCAGAGCATTTCGAAGCGCACTTTGGCGTGCCTATGGTTGGCGCTATTCTTAACTCGATCAACACACGACTCGACGCTGCGACGGTTGCCTTTATACTGCAGCACGCTGAAGCTAAGGTTTTCCTGGTTGATAAAGAGTTTGCTGAGGTCGCCACGGCAGCGCTTGCAACCATCGACAATCAGCCTCTGGTGATCGGTATCGATGATGCCAGCTTTGATGGCGGTGAGATGATCGGCGAGATGGACTACGAAGCGTTCATCGCAACCGGTGATAAAAGCTATCGCGGCGAGGCCGTCACCGATGAGTGGAATGCGATTACTCTCAACTACACCTCGGGCACTACCGGTGATCCTAAAGGGGTTGTGTATCACCATCGCGGTGCTTACCTGAACGCGGCGAGCAATGCGCTCTCCTGGAGTATGGGTATGCATCCGGTCTACCTTTGGACGCTGCCGATGTTCCATTGTAATGGCTGGTGTTTTCCTTGGACCATCGCCGCTCAAGCGGGTGTCAGTGTCAGCCTGCGTCACGTTCGTGCAGACAAGATTTTCGAACTGATCAAGAGCGAAAAGGTTGGCTTCTTCTGTGGTGCGCCAATCGTTCTGAATATGCTCAACTCAGCGCCTGCTGAGATGAAGGCGGGTATCGATCATAAAGTGAGTGTCATGACTGCAGGAGCTGCGCCGCCGGTAGCAGTTATTGCGGGTATGGAGAGCATCGGTTTTGAGGTAACCCACGTTTACGGGCTCACCGAAACTTATGGTCCTTGTGCTATTTGTGCTTGGAATGACGGCTGGGATGATAAGTCAGCTGAAGAGAAGGCTGTGCTCAAGGCGCGTCAGGGTGTGCGTGCACCGATGCTTGAAGATATGGCCGTGCTGAATCCTGAGACGCTTGAGCCAGTACCTCAAGATGGTGAAACCATGGGTGAGATCTTCATGCGCGGTAACCTGGTCATGAAGGGCTACCTGAAAAACCCTGCGACCACCGAGAAATCTTTCCGCGGTGGCTGGTTTGCATCAGGTGACCTAGCGGTTTGGCATGCAGATGGCTACGCGCAGATCAAAGACCGTTCGAAAGACATCATTATCTCTGGTGGCGAGAACATTTCATCGATTGAGGTTGAAGGTGTCCTATATGCCCATCCGCACATTCAGGAAGCTGCGGTCGTTGCTAAGAACGATGACAAATGGGGCGAAACGCCTTGTGCTTTTGTAACGCTCAAAGAGGGTGCGCCGCAGGTGAGCGAGGCAGAGGTGATCGAGTTCTGTCGTGAGAATATGGCTCGGTTTAAGGTCCCGAAAAATGTCGTTTTCGGCCCGTTGCCTAAAACTTCGACCGGCAAGATCCAGAAATTTATTCTACGTGAGCAGGCTAATTCGCTCTAAGAGTTAACCAAGGCGCTGAGTTTGTCTGGGCGCAGAAGGAAGTAAAGATGAAAGCAATTGTCGCGGTTAAACGCGTTATCGATTACAACGTGAAGGTTCGCGTTAAAGCTGACAACTCTGACGTTGATCTGGCTAACACTAAAATGTCGATCAACCCTTTCTGTGAGATCGCCGTAGAAGAGGCAGTACGCTTGAAAGAGGCGGGTACGGTCTCTGAGATCGTAGTTGTTTCTATTGGCCCTAAAGCGGTACAGGAGCAGATTCGTTACGCCATGGCTCTGGGTGCTGATCGCGGTATTCAGGTTGAGACCGAAGCGTCACCAAGCTCTCTCGATGTTGCCCGCCTGCTGGCGAAGATCAACGAAGAGGAGAGTGCTGATCTGTTCATCCTGGGTAAGCAGGCTATCGATTCTGATAACAACCAGACCGGCCAGATGCTGGCTGCACTGCTGGATATCCCGCAGGCAACTTTTGCCTCAGAAGTGAAAATAGCCGGTAGCAAAGCGGAAGTAACCCGTGAAGTCGACGGCGGTCTGGTAACACTCGAGATGGATCTGCCAGCTGTTGTCACCACTGACCTGCGTCTGAACGAGCCACGTTTCGCAGCGCTCCCCAAAATCATGCAGGCTAAGCGCAAGCCACTGGTAGTTAAAACTGTCGAAGAGTTGGGCGTTACGCTGAGCAACAGTACCGAACTTCTTTCTGTAGAGCCGCCAGCTGAGCGCCAGGCGGGGATCAAGGTGGGCTCAGTCGACGAGCTGCTCGACAAACTGCGCAACGACGCTCAGGTTCTTTAAGGAGAGAGATGATGAAAACCCTGATTATTGCCGAACACGAAAACGGCGCTATCAAGAGCGCAACTCTCTCAGCAGTTACTGCAGCG
>Ga0209653_1001808_pt1 | contig 16527 bp, 5 predicted proteins | sample SaaInl6LU_22_DNA_FD_184644 | JGI IMG/M metagenome (GOLD analysis project Ga0209653, IMG submission 184644) | Marine microbial communities from expanding oxygen minimum zones in the Saanich Inlet - ESP_116LU_22_DNA (SPAdes) (version 2) | ecosystem: Environmental > Aquatic > Marine > Intertidal...
TGAGAACTAAACCCACTCGAAGCAGACTCGAATTTACCGAAACCAGATCCTATTACATAGGCATCGTCTCCGTATAGGGTTCCGTTATCCATGGAAGAAATCTCAGAAGCGAGCATTTGCCTTCCGCCGAATAAAGCGTCATATCCGCCATCTAATTCGGATAGGGTAATAGAGCCTTCTGCCATATCAAAGTTAGCGAACGTGGCGCCCAAGTTTAAAGAAGAAGAGTCAGATTCTTTTAGTATGTCATATAAATTGGGAATATCAAAGTTGAATAAATCTCCGTTGCCTTCGTTCCTAACCCTATAATATGAAGTTGTGTTAGTCGGAAATCCTGATACTATATCAACCTTCGCAGCTGATTTAGAGGCAACTTCATGAAAGTTAGCATCTACTTCAGCAGCTGTTAATGAAGAACCCTTTCGTGTACCATAAGTATCAGTGGATCTTATTCTGTAATCTAAATTGAAGTCTATAGCCATCTGTTAAACCTTTTCTAATATCTGGGCGAGCATCGATTTAATGCCGTTTAATTCTTCTCTAAGGTTATTTATATCAGTAATAGCAGAGTCGATTTTTTGATCTTTCTCTTTTGCCTTTTTAGCAGCAGCCATCGCTTGCTCATAGGCTGAGCGATTGCGGTTAACAATCGCTCCCGAGGAAGGATCCCGAATTAAATCGGGATTCTCATCTACAACCTTAAAATTATCCATACTATAACGCCAAAGCTATAGCACGAAGGTCTTTAATCAACGGTGGCTCAGAACTGTTAGTACCGTTCATCTTGATCTTAATAGCGAACGAGATAAACTCAGGAATATCGTCTTGAGTAAATTGATACTCTTTAAACGACGAACGATCCGATACCGCAGAAACTGGAACATCAGCTTCACCCGCAGAGTTGAAGTAACTCCAACCTAATTCATCAAAGTCCGTAGAATCATCAGAACGTAGAACCTTATACATCACCTGAATATCAGAAGAAGGGTTACGAACTGCATCTAAGATTACTTTGATAGAAGTAGCAGGATTCTGTAATTGAACACGTTTTGTAATATAGATAGCTTCGCCAGAATCACCTTCAGGAGCAGTTGGTTCTACATATTCAGATTCAGTATAAACATCAGCTGAAGAACGAACTTCATCCAAACGGTTGCCATAAGCAGTAATTGATTTACGCTCAAGGTCGATAACTGGAGATAAGTTTTCTTTACTAGAAGACATTTCAAATACTACAGTACTTGAGTTCTCAGCATTATTACGTTGTAATTCGTTAACAGAAGAAGCAATCATACCAGGACGACGTAAGTCGATACGGTCGATAAGTTCTGAAACAGAAGCGCCATATTGTCCATAAGATACTTGCGAACCAGAAGGCGAAGTTCCGTTTAAAAAGTCAACAGTAGTCTTAACATTGGTATCAGGGAAGTTAATCACTGGAACCATTAACTGGTAAGAATCTACTAATGCGTTATTAGAAGCCATTACTGAGGAACCGCCAAACGAGTCAGTTTCAGTAGCATTTACAGTAACGTCTACAGAGTACCAATCAAGACCAGCTTCTTGAATTTGAAGCGGAGTATTGTTTAGATTCTGAAGAGGGATACCATTTACTTCGTACCATTCGACAACTGAATCTTCAGGGTGAGCAATGATCGTAGTATTACCTACTCCACGCTGACTTACAGTTACAGTATAAACATCATTAGATACTGAAGGAGTACCGCCGATAATCTCATCTCCAACTTCTTCAAGGTTAGCAGACTTGATTACGTAATAATGTAATTGACCGTCATCTGGGAAACCTGCATCAACAGCACCGTCGATAACGATAGTAGATTCAGAAGTTTCCATAAACTCGTTAAGAGTTCCAGCGATACCAGAAGTCAAACCTGTTAACATAGCATAGTTACCAGTACCCGTAGAAGTATCGTACATGTGGTGATCGTCGTGGTTAACCTTAACAATTGAAGAACCAGTTACTGTTTGAATTGGGTCAGAACCAAGACGAGCCATTGGAACTTCGGCATTACCTAATTCAACTAGACCGTTTTTACTAGTATCGAACGAAGCACGATAAACGTTAAATTTAAGGTCTTCATAATCGTACGCAGTCCAAGTAGAGTTATTCTGAGACTTGAATAATACACCAAGGTATGGCTGTTCAGAAACAGAACGCGAACCAGAGATATCATTCTCGCCCATGCGAGAAATCCAAGCAAGGTATTTGTCAGAATCAGTCATTACTACTACAGCAATTTCTACGTTTTCTTTAACATATACTGGAGCATCAAAAGTAAATCGAGTCGGTTGATCTGCAGCTTGTGATGTAGATACATCAGAAGGATACAAAGTCTTAGAACCGAATGGGATTACTTTACGAGTTGGAGTACCATTTTCCATCTCACGAAGCTGTAACGTAACTGGGATAGATTCGTCTTTCTGCGCAAAGAATACTTCAATAGAAGTGATAAATTCACCACCTGGAGTAGAAGGCATAATAGACTGAGCTAATGGATCCCACCAACCAGTTACTTCTTCGCCAAGGTCACGTTGACGAGTAACTTGAACATTCTCAGTTACTTCTCTTGTTTCCACTCGACCATTACGTGTAGCAGTAAACGTTTCTTGTTTTGTTTCTAAGATACCTTTAGCAGAGTAATTCGCTTGAGCAAACGTTTCGATTGACTCATCAGCATTTTCTGCGCTAGAAGATAATCGTAAAGTACGATCGCCTGTTTCAAATACAGGATTACCTGCAACATTCGGATCAGGAATATCAAAGAAGCCCGATAAGAAACCGCCAGCATCAGATACTAGAGCAGAACCAGCTGTAGCTCCAGGAGCAGCAAAACGTTCTAAGCCAGTAGAAGAATCTATTAATCGAGTTCCGCCACGTAGACGAATATCAATATACGCATGACGTTTACCCGCAACAGCAACTGTAGCTTCAGAGTAACTTGATACATCAGAGCGATAGTTAACACCGTCGATCAACCAAGTACCGTCGCCATTATCAATTAGCGTTCCGCCGTCAGCAACGTTCTTAACATTTTTGAAGTTAAAAGAACCAACTACTTCAGCGTGATTTACGTTAGGAATTAATGCGTTAGTTAAGTTCCACTGAAGGTCTTCAGAAGCATCGTAATTCTCGTCAAAGAATATTACTTCAGATATTTGGAATGCAGATAAAGCGTTATCTTCGTTTCTATCTTTAAATTCTACTCGGAAGAAAGAATCGCCAAACTCACTAGGGGTTAAGCCAGATTCGAATTCGAAAGTAGTTACAGATCTGTTAATTGATCTTGAAGTTGAAGCAGCTTTAAATTCCTGAGAACTGATACCTTCTACGGCACCGTCTTGAGAAACGTCAAATGATAGAGCTTGATCGCCACCAGTCAAAGTACTCGTAGCTCCAAGTATCCAGCCAGAACCATTCCAGTAATATAACTGAGAATATAATCCTAAACCGCTAAACGAAACTTGTAATCTAAACGAAGTAGCTGTTAGTACAAGCAGGTCTACAATAGAACCCTTCAGTTTCTTAATCTCATACCCAGAAGCCAAAGAGAAGTCTACAGAAGAAGCCCGAACTAGTGCGTTCCCAGCATTAACCGTAGGAGCAGAAGAAAATGCAGCTTGGTTAGCTTGATAGAAATCTGTAGCAATTAGTTGCGGAGTACCTAAAGAGTTAGATGTAACTGTGAATAGGGTAGTAGAACCGCCACTCCAAGAAGTCACTTTCTTAGCATTGTAAGAGCGAGACAACTCGATATCAATAGCTTTCCCAGTGTTATTATCATAAGATAACATCACAGCTTTAACTTTATCCCAAGTCGCAGCACCCTGCGCGATAGTACCAGATTCGCCTTCGTTTGTAGTAATAGAACCAGAAGTTGGAGTAACATATGAAGAAACATCAACTTTATCAAAGAAAGGATATACACGAGTAAGTGGCTTAAGACCAGATGCTTCGAAGTATACACGATTTTGACGCATGTATGGGATAAGAGCAGTAGCAACTACACGATCGCCATTAGATGTAACATCAATCTGTTCAACAACTGTAGTTTCAATACCAGATCTAGTTTGTACGCCAACTTCGTCAGCCGTAGTACGTGTTAGAACAGCACGACCTCTAGTTTGACCAAGGTCTACGAAACGAGTTTCTCTACGTTCGGTTTGTTGTTCGTTGATTAAGATACCAGTCCATTCGGTAGTAGGAGCATTCCATACAGTACCAATAGCATTCTTATTCTGAGCAACGATTGTATTGAAGTTACCTTCTACGTTGTTAACAACATCTGGTAAACGTTCAATCTCAAACCATTCGTCTGAAGACGGCTCTAGTTTAAGGATACCAGTCCAACCGAAGTTAAGAACAGGGTTAAGGTTTTCTACACGTGTAGCATAAGGCTGAGAAATAGTTTCAACTTCAGTATACGGTAATGTTACGATATCGCCGTTAGAAACATAATGTTTTCCATAACGTTCCGCTGGAGTTGTAGCAATTTCTTCAAGCTTGACGTTCTTCATCTTATACTTAGGACGAAGTACACGAGCAGTCATATCAATCGCACAACGGTAATCTTGGCTTAATACGTCACCAGTTTTATGACCACCAAAGTTATCAACTAGGAAACCAGACTTAAATCTATCAAGACCGTTCGCGTCTTTAACCTGAAGAACTTCAGCACTTTTCTCGAGTAAAGAAAGAGACGTATAGTATTCTACATTGTTTAGACGTTGTTCTAACTTACCAATATCTTTCATAGTGTATCGGCGGTTAGTAGTCTTTGTGATAGAGATGTCAGCAACATCAATTACATACGGAGGCATCTCGATATCAGCAACACGCATTGCGTTGTCAATGTCAGCAGGACGTTTAGGATTCTCAGAAGGATTACCCTTAACAATTCTTAGTTCGCCAGCAGTAGTAATGAAGAACGCATCTTTACGAGCAGTATAGTAGCTGTATCCATAATTGAAACTAGAGTTATCTTTAGGGATATCGACTTTAGAAGAACCAGCATCGTCAAAGTTACGACTCTTGAAGTCAAAAGAATAATCAGTTACGATAGAAGCACCAGTAACTCGAGTAGATGCAGTCGAAGTTATATTCGCTACACGAGGGCGGAAATCCATAGTAGAACGAAGGTCATAAATACCATTCGGATTACGAATCTCAGGATCGATACGAGTCGCCGAGTAAGTAGGGATATCTGCGTAATCTATACCAGCATATGAATTGACCGAGAAGAAATCGCCAGCGCCATGTTCGAAGTAGTTAAACACTACAACAATGTCGCCCTTCGGTGCTTTCGCTCCTGGCTTTAATACTAGTTTAGAAACGTCATAGTAGTTATCACGTTGACCAGTATCTAGCAAATAACGGTTTAAGATATTGTTATCGCCAGCGGTAACAGAGTTGACAATAGAAGTAGTATTAGTATCTAAACCTTCAATTGTTTCTCCGGATACAAACGATACTCCGTTGACTGAAACATATCGCAATGGGGAGATAGTATCAATAATTCTAGCAGTAGCTCCAGAAGAATTACCACGAATCACTTCGCCCTTACTGAACGAACCGTTAATTTGACCAAGAGTAACCGAAGGAATTGTAGCAGCAGTTCCTACTGTACGAGAGTCATAGATTGCTAGTATTTCAGTTGCGTCTGCTTGACCAAGAGATATTTCTTTATGGTTCGCAGAGGTTCCGTATACTACACCAGACGTTTCGTCTTTTAAGTTTTCGACGTCGACTAATTCGCAAGGACGGAATACTTTAGATTTCTCAGTTTGAGAAGTTTTGGTTATAGTAGCGACGATCTTATAATCAACATTGTTTTCGAATATCGTGCTGTCAGTTAAGGTCAACTGAGTAGTACCAGCGCCTGTAATAGTATCGATCGCTTCAACGTTTACGACCTTACCTGCATTAGTTCCAGATAAAGCAACAATTTGATAATCAATATTATTCGGAACGCCAAACTTCTCGCCAGTCGCACAAGTAATTGTGATCTGTGAGTTAAGGTCAGCAGTATCGACGAATTGACGACGAGCTATAATATCGACATCTTCTACGTTAGAAGTGAAGTCTTTTTCAATACGACGAAGTAAGATATGCTTTTCTTGGTCATTAATAAATGCACGTTGACGATAGATTACAACTGAAGTTGCGTTATTAGTCGTTGCGGTATCTAATGTTAATTGGTTGTTAGAGATAGCATCTATGTATCTAATTTCCAAAGAACCATTGGCTCCAGTTGGTAATGATACGGCATCGCCTACAACTAATTCGGTACTGTACAGAGCATTAAGACCAGTAACAGTTGTGCCAGAAACGTTGGCAAATCCAGAAAGAGTATATGAAGATTCTAATACTAATTCAGCGTCAAAGTCTGTAGCAGATAATTGTTTAACGTTATCGAACGCATAAGATTTAACAGAATCAATAGTTCCGTTAGTTACAACACCGTAGTTTCTTTCTGAACATTGAATTGATTCGCCGTCTCGGAAATCACCAACAGTAGAAGTAATATAAACTTTATCGCCAGAAGTAGAATATACGTAACCAGTTGCTCCAGATTGTGAACCTTTTATCTGAGAACCAGTAGGTAATTGCCCTGCAGTCAAAGTTCCAGTAGCAGTAATCTCTGTAAATACTTTGATATCGAATAAGAAGAAACGGAATTGACCGTCAGCGTCGATATAATCTACGCTACCAGAAGGAGAAGCAGATTCTAATTCCATAGCACGCACACGACATACGCCGATAAGTGTACCAGAAGAAGTCGAGTCATATAAACCAACTTCAGAATAGTTATCCAAAGAACCAGAGTTGGTTGAGATATTAGGAGTTCCCGAAACGTTAACCGCACGGACATAGTTACCTAAATCCATAGTAGACGATGTAGAACCAACCGTAATAGTTTCACGTGGCTTTTCGACGTCAAGGAACGCAGGAGAGTTTAAGGCAACTTCATAACCGCGAACATATGCTTTACCAGAAGATACTTGTAAAGTAGCAAGGTCGTCAGAAGGGAGATTACCCGAATCTGTAACTTTACCTTCTTTATAAACACCGTTGTTAGTACCGTCATCCAAAGTTTCTTTCAACTTCAACTGGAATGGGTTAACAACATAATCGCCAGACTCGTCAAATGTACGACGAGCTAGGTTATCTTCAAGGGTAGAATATTCAGAGGTCTTTGCTTTCGCCTTAATACGTCCGTCGATGATACGCTCTAATTCAATAAAGTTAGTATCGTCTAAGTCGTCCAAAGAACGAGTAGCTAAAGTTAGTATAATAGAATAACGGTCTGCACCACGAGCTGAAAAGTTAGGAGCATTTTGAGCTGTATCTAGTAAACTTTGATCTTCATCTGCGTCTACAACAGTTTCAATAATTTCTAAACCTACTCGAGCAGAAGGAGTGTTATCGTATTTGTCAAGGATAATGCGTTGATTTTCTACTAATACGAAGTGTCCGTTTACATAATAAACACCACGACGAATATCAGCAGAAGCAGCCAGCGAAGTAGCATTATCGGCGATAGTAGTAAGTAAAGGATTACCTGCTACGACACCATTGATAGTTTCGTCGACGGCGATTAAGATTTCTCCGTCTAAGAAAGTATTAGTTACCTTATCATCACCAGAAGAAGTGTATGATACATAAATGGTATTACTGTCAGTTGAAGTTGCCTTCCGAACTGTTACAACTTTACCTACAACACCTGAAGTCGCTCCACGTAATTCTACGTCGACCAGTTGATCGATAAAATCGGCAAGTAAAGCACCACCAGTTGCGTCTTGTAGCTTAACCGCATGGAACGAATCCGTATATCCAAACTCACCGCCAGACACTCTAGCACCTTGTTTGAACATATGATCGCCATGACGTTCAATTTGTTTCTGGATAATAGTTTGAAGCTGTGTTAATTCACGAGCTTGAACCGATACTCCAGGCTTAAAGAGGATTTTATAAAACTTTTTATCCTCATCATAATCGTCATAATACGGCTCTGTATTAAAGTTGATCGCCATTCTATGTTTCTCCGAAAGTTATTCTATTATTACTATGTTATTTAGCCGTTAAAATTTAACGTAGGTTCGGATGTTTACAATCTGTTCTGAGTTTCTTCGGAACGGTGTACGGTTGTTAATGAACACCATAGAACCAGAGAACTTATCCACTTCTGGGGTTATAATATCAGAAGTCGATGACGGTAATGAAAACAATACAGTCCCTTCTTCATCAGTATAAGTATCCCCAACTTCAGGAGCAAAGTTTTCTAATGTCTGCACTAGTAATCTAGCACCGATAGTAACACCAGCGTCTTCAAGGTCTTCAGACTGAACGATATATAAACGATTACCAGTTAATTGATTAAAGATTATCTGATCGTTAGTAAAGTCTTCAGCGTCAATACCTTCTACTTCTAGTACGTAACAAGCAGAAACATATTCGGCAACCACAGCCTGTCTTAATTCACCCTCAATAGGGAATTTGTCAGGGTTAAAGATTAATCCGGATTGTCTGTAATCGTTAGATAGTAAGAACTGTTGGTTAATTTCGTCTAGGGTTGAAATCTGGAACGATAATATATCAGCAAACGATTCGTTTACTAAGTCGCGTCCATGACCACCAACTGGGGCAATAATAACATCAGCAATAGCACCTTCACCGTCTCCAGTAATAGTTACAGTTGCTGTAGTATAACCAGTTCCGCGAGAGGTCAAGTTAATACCCGTTACCGAGCCAAACTGATCGATGATAACTGTAGCAGCAGCTCCAGTACCATTACCTTCAATCGTAGCAGTTGCTGTAGTATAACCAGATCCGCCGTCAGAAATATATACGAAACTTAATTCGCCGTCGACCGCAGCCAACTGTACTTCTGCTTGAGGATCGTCAAGGTCACCATAGTCTAACGCTACAGATATCTCTCCTCCAGTTCCCTGAGCTTGATCTGGGTCTGGGGTTAGTACCTGAACAGTAGCAGTAGTGTACAGATTACCTGGATTTATAACTTCAACATAAGATATTTGACCATTCTCGTCGACAATTGGGTTAAACGCAGCACCAGTTCCGTCGCCAGCAATATAGGTTGATATATTACTTTGGACGTAACCAGCACCAGGATTAACCACTATCGGAGATAAGCCTGCAGAAAAGTATCGCTCTTCAACGGTATTAGTGATTGGCAAATATTCTGGAGTAAGGAATTTAGAACGTTGAATAATATCAACAGTATCCATATATTTCCAAATATATCCGTCGTCTAATGGACCGATATAACCAGTCGATGTACCAGTCGGCTTAACCGTTGATGGCGCACCGTAGCCGTTTGATATGCATTTGTAAATGTTAAACTCGTCGGTCAATACAAACATTTGCGCATCGGCAATGTCAGTAGCACCAGACGGAGCTGGATAGTTCAACGAGTAACGATCATCGTACATATCATATACAGTACCCGAAGTCCAATCTTGTCGTTCGATAGCAAAAGAAATATCAGATGCGGTGATGTTTTTCATACCGATGATATTCGATCGTGTATCGAACTCGTAATCGCGCGATGCCAATGGCGTCGGCGCTTCTAAATCTTGACCGTCCCACGGCAAAGGTCTACCGAGGAAGAAGTAAGCACGTGTAGTACGGCTCCGAATCCCTCGATAAACGATCTGCGCGACGTTCGTATGTATGTCGTTCTTAAGTACTGTAGGCATCTTATACCACCAATTAGCTGATTGTTACAGCCCAAGTGATAGTGATAGTATCACCAGCTTCTTTGTTTACCACTGGGAATACTGTACGGCAAAGCATAGTTCCGTTAGATGAGGCATTAAAAATACCTGCTTCTTTAACAGCACCAGTACCTTCACTTGGCTCAAAGGTAGCAACGTATGTTACAGTGTTACCAGAAACAGTCTGAGAAGTTAAAGCTTGACGGTTTAACTGTGTACCCAAAGCTGTATCAGCAAGTACAGGGGTTGTATTGTCAGAACCGATACCCATATGCGTCATACGAGCTGGGCTGTTTGTAGTAGTCTTAAGCATAGAACCTGCGATGAAGTTCAAGCCAGTTTGTACTACTAAGTTTGGAACAACAAACGATTCTACCATTTCACCAGAAGAGTTTTTACGCTCAACAGTAAGGCGACCAGATGCTTTCAAGTTTTCTAATTTATTCATTTAAGTATCTCCGATTAAATGATTTTGGTTTTAAAATGTGTAATTGATATTTTGGTTCGCATAATCTTGCGGATCTTCAAAATAATCTGTTGCATAAATTATATTATGAATCAATGAACCGCCTTCATCCTGAGCGTCAGCTAGGTCAGTTCTGTATTTATTTATACTGTAAATATTATCATCGTCAGCATTAGCAATAGCTGTATCGTCTTCAGCAACGGCTACATCAAATAAAGGTTTACGAACATACTTACCTACATTTTCAGAAGTAACTAAAGTATGATCGGCATTTGCGATTATCTCGTCATTTCCGTCTCTAACGTAGACATTTAACCCGATGGCAACAATTACCGCATCAGAAACGTCTTCTACAGTATCCTCTAAAGGTTTACGAACATACTTACCTACAGTTTCAGAAGTAACACCTGAATCATACTTCACCTTAGACATAGTCCAAGTTTCTTTATTGTGAGTAGAGGTTGCCGTATCTGATAGAGGTTTTCCTAATACCCAAGTTTCTTTATTATGGGTGGAAGTTGCTGTATCCGTGAACGGTTTTTCTAATACCCAAGTTTCTTTATTAGAAATAGCATAGTTACCGTCAGATAATACTTTTGTCATTGCGAATATATCGTCATCGGCAATAGTAGTATCGTCAGAAGTAATAGCTGTATCCAAAAGCGACTTTAACATCACCCAAGTTTCTTTATTATGGGTGGCGAAGTTTTCTTCCGTCGTAGAATCCGATTCTTTAAACATATGATATGTTTCTTTATTAGAAATCGGAGTAGAATACTCGTGATAATCTTCTACAGTAAGGTCTTTCTCAAAATACCAAACATCGTCAGTATTAGATTGGACGTCTGTAAAATCTTGTTTCGGTTTAAGTATATCGGCAAGTAAAGTAGAACGGTCTTCCAATGTTACTGCTGTATCTTTGGTAGAATCCGACTCTTTATATAAATGCCAATCGTCATTATCCGAATGATCTGTAACGTCTAGGAATAATCTATTCTGGAACGCAGCATAACCTTCGATGATGGATGCTTCAAGGTCGAACCTATCTGTAATAGTTTGCTCACCGAATACTTTCATACCAGCAGGGTGTACCGACTTGATAACAATTTCGTTAAATAGTTCGATAGGAACACCAGTCTCAATTACATATGAGAACTGTTGGTAGAAGTTATTATCTTGAACTTTGATAATATCAGATAAGAATCCTTTACGGTCTACATAAGAAGGTTCTGTTACACCAACAACCGTAGATTTAAATCCTAGGTTTGCTACTGTACCGCCTTGATTCCTAGGTTCGATAAACGTATTAAAGAAGTCCGGATAATTGTAACCAAACGTTTGTAATTTGACTCGAGTGATACCGCCATTACCAGTAACCTCTTGGATACGAATCTCTGCGCCTTTCCCAGCGCCTTCTAATAATATTGGGTTATACTCAGAACCAATCAATGGCTCTACGATAACTTCGTCAATCCAAGTTAGGTAATCAGTATCAACGTCAACTGAAATATCAATTTCTTTACGAGCGTCTAAAGAAAGAGTAGGATCAGTATAACCAGAACCGCCATCAATAATAACGATTGACGTCACTTTACCGTTTGTAACAAATACGTCAGCAAGTAAACCAGATCCGTCGTCATCTTGAATAATTAGGTTAGAGGTTATGTCATAACCGTCTTCACCCGATACAACTTCAATCGAAGTAAATGAACCCGATCCGTCTAACTCATAAGAGAGTACAGTAGGAATTCGTTCAGCAGTTACAACTAGATTAGTGGTATCTTCTTTATAACCATAACCGCCATTACTGACATTAACACTAGTAACAACGCCATCTTGAATAATAGGTCGTAATTCTGGGACTTGAGTGACACGGTCAATATAACAATTAAACCTGTTACTATAACCAGAACCGCCGTCGTAAATATTAAAGTCAGCAATCAGACCGTCGGTAGTATATACTCGAGAGACCTGAGCTTCCTCAGTTGGAGTGTTTACGTTATCGATTATAGTTACTGTATTATTTCCGATGTTAGTACTTTCGTCATCAGCAAAGTTATAACCATCGCCACCGTCGTTAATTACGAACCCAGTAATAACACCTGATTCGATTATAGCATCAACGTCTGCGCCAGTACCTGTAGTTGAATTTACAGTTACAGTTACATCATTAGAATATCCAGCACCGCCATTGACAAGTTCTAGATCAACGATTACGCCGTCTTTAGTTACAACGTCAGCTATAAGACCAGAACCAGTACCAGTAACAACTATGTCAGAAAGGTTAGTATAACCAGTTCCAGGCTCAACAATATTAAACCCAGTAATAACACCACCAGATATAATAGGATAAACCCTAGCATCTATCTGACTATACGCAACATCGACTATAGTAGAGTTTTCTGAATAGTTAGATCCGATCGATAACATATCAACGTCACGGATACGTCCGTCACGAATATCAACTTTGGCAGTTGAATATGAATTGAAATTATTAGATCTATCTGAGATAGTAACGGTAGCAGAAGTTAAACCGATACCAGGAGTATATATGTCAAGGTTAGTAAGAACACCATTGTTTATAGCTGGCTCGATTACTGCGCCTTGACCTCCAGCGTTTGTTGCAGGAACAGCTTCGATAGAGATAGATTGATAACCACCAACCAACTCTGAATAGTTAAGGTCTTTAATAGAACCAGATGCTACATCTACGCCCGATGCTCTACGGAGTAACAGTTTAACGTCTTCCATAGTAATACTACCATCATTGGTAATATCGCCACGAACAAACCCGTCATAATCTACATCTTCTTGTAATAAGAAATCGTGTAATTGATTACGAACGCCTTGTGTATATGTATTTAAGTACCCAAGTGAAATATATTCATACTTCTCTTGATCTGTTAAATCATTCCATTCTATCGTACCAACATTAGGATCGTGGTAAGAAGGGTTATCTGTATTTAATTTAGAAACAACATAAGTATCAATCCAAGTTCTAGCAACCTGATTCATTAGCTCGCGTTGCGTATCGTCAGAATACTGAATAAAGAAGTTAAGGTCAGTTGTGTCTATTGTACCGTCGTTATCAATATCGCCACGAATATAACCAGATGTAGATAGCTCTTCAGTTATAACATCGATTACGTCCGGAAGGAACTCGCTCGTAATATCTTCTTCGGATAAATTAACTGCTAACTGTAATACAATAGTCGCTGTTAATAATGTCGGAGCTAGGACTTCAGAATGTTCAGTCTCATACGCAGCATAGAAATTATCAATCTTAGTTTGAATAGCAGAAGAGATCGAATATCCATGAAAATGCTTCATGAAGTTTAAGGCATCAAATGACGATACTCTTGAATCGCCATTAGCATCAGCCCAAGAAGTGCCGTCGCCAGAATCTGCGATTAGTACGTCATAAATCTTTTTAGAATCAGTATCGAAACCTAAATCTGCCAACTCTGTTAATGCTTCAGCTATAGCGTCCCAATCTACTTGTAGGTTAGGAGCAGGGAGCGCATCAATAGTTTCTACTGTTTCTTGTACAGTACCGTCAGCATATTCTACTCTTGATACTTTACGAGATCCACGAATAATGTTAGATATCTTTATAGTACCTCTATCGGTCTCTTTAGTAATTACTTCAGTAAGAGTACCATCAGAGCGAACGTCAATATCAACATTCTCTACGTCGATTCTACGGAATTTAGATTGTGAAGGTGATTTACGAGATAAGTTTGACGGGATACCAATTAAATCATTATACGCATTACCACGATCATAAGATTTAACTTGATAAACTTCACCAACTCGGAACCCAGAACCAGCTTCTTCAATACCACCAGCAACAGTTTCAGTCATACTCTTTTTAAGAGTTAGTTCAACGTCGCCATATTTTAGTACTGATGATTCCGCAAAGAAACCAGCAAAATAACGAGAAGTATAGATTTGATAAATTTGTAATTCTTCATCACGAAGCTCTACACGTTTTACTTCTACATCAAACGTTTGTACTGGCGTGTCGGCAAATTGAGTTTCAACTTCAATAAACTTACCGATCATATCGTACGGATTACCCTGTACGAGTTCGCCCATTACTGAATATTCAGATAACCAATTACCATGAGAAGGCTGTAATATAACGTCCTTTGGTAATCTAATATTTACTTCTTCGCCAAAGATAATACGGAATAAAACTTTAATAGAGTCTAGAGAACCCTTGGCTGAATATAGCTCAGAAAGGTTAGATAGGATATTGGCTTTGTTTGCGTCTCGGTTGAAAACATACCCATACCCAAATTCAAGGTATAATACGTCTAAGTAGTTATCAATAGCGAGGTCTAAGTTTCGTTTATGAAGGGCACGCGAAACTTCATCGGAAGGCATACCATCCTGATTAAGAAACTCGTAATACTTTTTCAAGAACTGAACGAACCCCGCAGAACTATTTGCTATGTCCTGCGGTATTAATTCTGGAACTCTATTTATTTCGTTATTTGACATATTAGTGTCTCGAGAATGTTTCGTATTCGCTTAACCCAGCAGATCCTAATACTGATACAGTATCTTGCTCGGCAGTTACAGTAATCTCGCTTGCGTCGATATTTACTAGTTGATTATATTTAGGTGCTATATCAAACGAATCAGGCTTAACCGTAATACGAACTACATTCGATAGGTCGAATTTAATATCTTTGAGATATACAGTAGAATTATTCGGGTCGATATAACCAACATCAGAATACTTCTCTATTCTTAGACCAGTCGTAACATTAAAGATATAGATTCTTCGTAAGTTAGCAGTAGAACCTTCAATCGGGTCATCCCCGAATCGACAATTAACGCCGTCAAGACGGAAGATAGATGACTCTAATGTAGCTTCGTCAGATGAAGAAACATATATTTTATTAGAGAACTTTAATGTATAGTCGTTAGCTTTTAGAGGGTTAGGTCTAAAATCTTTGTACATATTCAATTTGAAAGAAGTGTTAATAATACCAGGATCCGCTCTATCAATTAAAGTAGATAGGTTAGAAGTACGAAGTACACCGTCAAATCTATTTAAGTTAGTAGCATTATAGTCTACGATAGTTTGTAATACGATAGATTCAAGATCGCCAACAGTTCTTTGCGTTAAGTTAAGATCATATTTAACCTGAGCTTCGATACCTATGTTAGTGTATTCAGCATCAACTACGTCCGGAGTAATAGCTCCAACGTTCTTACCTTTGAGGAACAACTTAATATTATCTTTAAATGTTTCAGTAAGACGTTCTTGTTGCTTGAGAGCAGGAGCAATAAATACCTTACCATAGATCGGAGGGTTATTATCTTCACCACCCCAAACCGAAACGTCTTGAATATCGTCAAATTGCTGAAGTAATAATACTCGGTAATCGTTAGCTGTTACTGCTCTATCCTGAGTAGCAAAGTTAACAGGAGCATTATATTTAATAGACTCTAGACTTTCTTTATTTTCGCCACCGTAAGTAGAAGTGTATCCTTCTTTCAAACTTACTGTAATATTGTTTAATCCTTCGATCGGTTGTGCCGAAGATAGTACTCGAATATTGTTAGCATCTGGACCAGCGTTCTCAATATACTCAACTTCAATAATAGAACCAGGAGTTGGTTTATATCCTAGGAAACCGTCGCCAAAGAAGATATCGTACTGACCAAAACGGTTCTCAGAACGGAAATGAACTTTAGAGTTTGGACCAACTTCGTTTGCGCTATTATAAAAAGGGAACGGAACATATACGTTAGTATTCGGATTCTCATATACGTTGACTGCCAATGTATTCATATCAACTGTAGAAGAATTGATTTCATACTTAGCAAACTTCTTGACACCATCTACTCTGAAACGTTCTTTACGCATAGTTCCTTCATAGACTTCAACATCACTGAATCTATAAGTATTGTCCGATAACTTTGTTCCTAGTTTAGGAGAAAGAACTATGAAATTATATTCTTTATTATTGATCTTACCTACAAGCTTATGTCCTCGAGGAAGAGTAATATTTAATGGAGTTTCTGAAGTACCCTGTACGACAATATCAACTTCAACTCTAGATGACTGTCGAGACTTAGGAACATACCCTATTAATTGCGCATGAGAAACAACATTAGAACGAACCTGTGCTGTATCTAGAAACGATTCATTCATATTAAGATGAGCAAGCATAGCATTATACTGCGTGTTGTAAGATAACAAGTCTATTAATACTGAAAGACCTGAACCATCGAAGTCGTAGTCAGTAAATTCGTCTTGACCCTGAAGGAAAGTTTTTAACTCTTCC
>Ga0209653_1001811_pt1 | contig 16513 bp, 10 predicted proteins | sample SaaInl6LU_22_DNA_FD_184644 | JGI IMG/M metagenome (GOLD analysis project Ga0209653, IMG submission 184644) | Marine microbial communities from expanding oxygen minimum zones in the Saanich Inlet - ESP_116LU_22_DNA (SPAdes) (version 2) | ecosystem: Environmental > Aquatic > Marine > Intertidal...
TCGAGTTTGTGATAGAGGTTATACCATCGAAGGTAGCCGCTGCACCATATAGGGCTCCAGAGACGCCTACACCACCAGCGACTGTCAAGGAACCCGTCGTTTTATCAGTAGCTGCTGTGGTATCTGTCACATTGACACTGTCCGCTTCGACGTCTTCGAGGTTTGCGTGTGTAGCATGAATGTCCCCAGATATACCCACACCACCGACAACGACGAGGGCGCCATCGGTCTTACCAGTTACAGTTGTGCTGTCCCAAATTTTGGTTACCCCACCGACATTCAACTTTTCTTGGGTACTCACACCACCAGCAACTCGAAGGGCACCTGTGGTCGTGCTCGTAGATGTGGTCGTATCTGTAATATTCACACTATCAGCTTCGACATCCTCAAGGTTCGCATGTGTAGCATGGATGTCCCCAGACACACCTAGGCCACCACTTGAAAGGATGAGGGCGCCTGTAGACTTTGAAGTGGCATTCGTAGCGTTCGTGATGGTCGTGATACCCGCGGGAGTCATGGTGAGTCTCGCGTTTGTCCCCACGTCCGATGCATGGTTTGAGATGTTGAATGTATCGTTGATGGAGTTGTCGATACCTACTGAGAAGGACTCACCTCCGTTGACAGTGAAGGATGTCACTGGGTCTGCTGTAATTCCAGTGGCTTCGAGGGTGACCCGAGCATCGTTACCGTCACCGTTGATGTATACACCACCCGCACTGTTCGCCATCACATGTACAGGTCTGGTGGTTGTCACAGTACCCACACCCACATGAGAGGCTGCGTAGACATTTGTAGAGTGGATGTTTGAAGCCACACCCAAACCACCCAAAACCACGAGGGCGCCTCCACTTGTGGAAGCTGTATCAGTGGTATCTTGCACCCTCATGTCCCCATTGACATCGAGGTTTCGTAGGGGTGTCCCCTCATTGATACCGACGTTGGAGGTACTCACATCCACGAAAAGGTTGGAGGCTCCACCCACAGTGAGGTCTCCACTGAGTAAGGATGTACCAACAACATTCATATTCTCTTCAACTATCAAGTCGTGACGCACCTCTACATTTCCATAGAAATCTATGAGCATTCTGTGGTCGGCATCGTCGAGATGAAGAATATGGTTATCCGTAAAAGTATTTTGTGTGTAGCTCAATGAAAAGCGGTGTTCATCTGCGTGATAGATGAGAGCAACGTTGGCATACTCGAGGGGGTCACCCTCTTGGTGTTCAATCATGAAACCACTATCCAACTGGGAAGCCGAATTGTTCGCGGCGACACCAAATATGCGATCAGAAATTGTTACAGACTCAGAGTTTAGGATGGTGGTGTTACCACTCAGTGTGATATTACCTAAGAATTCGGCTTCCGAAGCTGAAATCACGTATTTACCTGAGGATTTTTCGATATATACAGGAGACTTTTCAAAGAAACCATCACTATCGACCATGGGTAAATGTTTTTTTAGAGGATCCACAAGGTCTGCGACTGATATGTTTCCACCCACTATAGCATTTGAGGACGTCACGATACTCGTGGTCGAGTTTGTGAACGACATGATGTTCGAGACCACGTTCCCAGCCGCAGAGACTTGTTCGAACGTTTGGAGTTGGGTCAAGAGATTGGATGGTTCAATCTTCTGAAAGTCGTTATTTTGGTCGCTCACATAAACCCAATTGATATCCCCCTCGTCAAGAACAATTTGGGCGTTGGGAACATCATTGGCACGACCGATACCCGTGACGAAGATAGTGCCATTAGTTTCGCCAACTTTAACCACCACTCCCACATTTTGAATACTATCTGGAACTGAGTCGGTGTAAAAAGGTTTCACATTTGACAGCCCACCTGCGACGGTATTACTCACATACAAAGTTTCACCTTCTATGAAACCTAGTGTATTTACACTTTGTGCTCTACCATACGCCACAGCGACACCCTGACCACCTTGTGTGATAGTAGCATCATTGACTACACCAATTGCAGGCATCGTAGATGGACTATCAGCTCTCGCAAGTCCAACATTTACAACGTTTTGATTATGGGCACCCGTGACATATACCACATCTCCCCTTGAAAGGTCGGTACCAGCGTCATTACGAATACGTATATATGTATGCAGGGGGTACTCATTTATCCAATCCACCCCGCTATAGACGAGTAACTGATCAGCGACGGGTGTATTGATGCTCACGTTCGCCATTTGATTCAGCTTCACATCGACGTTCGAAGTGAGGTCCGTGATGAGCGCCGTTGTGGGATGGTTTAGGGTGAGAGTGCCATCAGTGGTTAGATTGGAAGAGACATAAGCATTACCAGCCACGTGAAAGTTGGATGTTGGATTAACTGTCCCAACTCCAACGGAATCGGTTGCAGCATCTACGTGGAGGGTATCGGTGTCCACTGTGAGGTCAGAGCTGACGTACACGTTACCAACGACGTGGAGATTGGCATTAGGGTTCACCGTTCCAAGTCCTACGGACTTGTCCCCAGCATCTACATGCAGTGTATTAGTGTCCACAGTGAGGTCAGAACTGACATAGGCGTTTCCAACCACGTGTAACTCAGCATCAGGACTCTTCGTTTTGATACCAACTTTGTTTCCACCTGCATCGACATGGAAGGTATCAGTATCCACAGTAAGGTCAGAGCTGACGTACACATTACCTACGACGTGAAGGTTAGCTTGGGGGTTCACCGTTCCAATACCAACGGAATCGGTCGCAGCATCTACATGTAGGGTGTCAGTATCCACAGTAAGGTCAGAGCTGACATAGGCATTACCAACCACATGCAACTCCGCATCAGGACTCTTAGTCTTTATACCAACCTTGTTGCCACCAGCATCCACATGAAGGGTGTTAGTATCTACCGTGAGGTCGGAGCTAACGTACGTATTACCCACGACGTGTAGATTGGCATGAGGATTCACGGTTTCAATACCAACTGAATGGTTTGTAGCATCTACGTGGAATGTATCGTTATCCACAGTTAAATCACTCGCTACATACACATTCCCAACAATGTGAAGTTCGGCATCGGGTGTTTTTGTTTTGATACCGATACGTTCCGTAGAAGCCTCAACGTGAAGTGTGTTTGTGGCAACAGTGAGGTCATCAGACACATACACATTACCAACGACGTGAAGTTTGGCGTCGGGGTTCTTGGTCTCAATCCCAACTTTCTGGTTCACGGCGTCCACGTGGAACGTGTCGTTATCTACAGTCAAGTTTGAGGACACATACACATTGCCAACGACGTGCAGCTTAGCATCGGGGTTCTTGGTCTCAACACCCACTCGTTGGTTCACCGCATCCACGTGGAACGTATCATTGTCCACCGTCAAGTTTGAGGAGACATACGCATTACCGACGATGTGCAATTCGGCATCAGGACTTGTGGTCTTCACACCAACTTTATCAGTAGCGGCGTTAACATGGAGCGTATTTGTGTCAATTGTTAAGTCACCGTCGACGGTCAGGTTCGAGGAGACATACACATTCCCCACAACATGGAGTTCTACTTGAGGATTTGTGGTTTTTACACCAACCCTATCAGACACTGAGTCGACGTAGAGAGTATCCGTGTCAACTGTTAAGTCGCCAGTGACATTCGTGTTTCCAGAGACGACGAGGATATTTGAACCAAATTCATCTACGTACAAATTCGAACCAACATCGAGGGTATGCATAGGGTCAGTGTTCAACACACCAACATTGGCTTCAGTATAGAGGCGACCATATACGTGAACATTGATATCTTGGGAAGTGAGGGGTGTGATGGTGGCGTTATCGGCGCTACTTTGGGTATACGCCAAAACAATCTCTTCAGAACTTTCCAGAAATCCAACGGTGATATTCGAAGTGGGTCGAGACATGATAAGTCCCAAGTCCAAAGTTGAATCTCCAGACACATTGTTTCTTCCGAGTTCTATGATGCCATCATCAACTGTGAGATTCTGACTCGAAATTGTGGTGACACCCCCAGATACAACAAGATTTCCATCGATGGAGACGCCACCAGCTACAACGAGGACATTCGCCCCCGTGTCACTCACGTAGAGGTTAGAACCAACACTCAGGGAGTGGAGAGGTTGTGTGTTTGCGATACCCACATTTCCATTGGTCACGAGACTTGTATTGAAATTTGTAAACTGTAGGGTGTTCGAAGATGTGTTACCGCGGTCGGAAGTAGCTTGGAATGACTGACCGCCGACAAGGGCGTTAGCACTTTCACCAGATTCTGACAACTCACCCGTCTCACGGTTGTACATCATTAGTACGATGTTCGGGTCAACAATATCACTTCTAAACCTCACAGGTGACATGTAGATACTTCCACTGTTTGGGGTTGTCACCAGTGTGTTACTGGCGTTAAAAATGATCGTATTTTCAGCCTGAACATCGGAGTCGGGTACATTTCTACCAAACCGAATTTTGGTAGACCGCTCAATAGTAGGTATGTTCTTGACCATTTACTATAGCATGGTATTTTAATTCGCGTACAGGAGACCCGCCATACCATTCTCGATACGGAGGATGTTGTAGTTGACTGCATATATAGGGTCATTGATGGACATACTCTCACTCATGATTTTGACAGAGTCTAAACGACTAAAATTGAGGGTGCCTGTGGGTTGGAGGGAGCTTGTGGAGAGACAGAAGCAGTAAAGGAAGAAATCGGGGGAAGTCACAAAGTTTGTGTGGTAATAGTTTGTCACGTCGATGAAGTGAGGTTTACCCCATCTGTAATTACTGACATCGAGGCCGTTGATGTTCAACTTGACTTTATTGGCAGGGGACGTGAGTGCGCCATCCACAGTCGTGTCCGACGATGCGAGATACTTCACGGGGTGGTTGAACGTGAGTTCTTGGGTCAATGCACGCGAAGCGATATTCTTTTGGACTTGGGTGATGAGAAGGTCGTGTTTACGTGCCGCGATGTTACCACGCTCCTCATTATCGAGATAGTAATAGTTGGCGTAGCACTCTACGTTGTAGTTTGAAGCGGCTGTCGCCCAATGGATGCGAATTTCAACGTTGTGATAGTTGAGGGCTACGAGGGGTAGAGCGCATTGGGGTCCTTCACAAAAGAAGAAACGAAGGGGATAAAAGTACGAGCGAGCGCTGACACCTGGGTGTGTACCTATAGCACTCTTTGATACGTTTTGTGCAAAGGTGTCAATGGCGATTTTCTCTGTGAAAATGGCATCTTGACTATCAACGAGGGAACCCCCGATGTAGAGTTCCACCTTATCGATGATGGTGTCCCAACGCTGAATATCGAGAGCTTGAGTCATATCATCTAGAGTAAAATAGACATAGCCGAGAAGGTCGCCAGCGCGCTCGAATTGAACACTGGACATTGAATTGTTTTTCACCGCTCCATGGATTGTTTGCTTTTCGATGGATTGTGAAAAATTAGCATGCCTTTTGAATGTTGAACTGAAGAACGAAATTTCAGGGTTGCCCATGATATATTCATCCTGGGCGCCTATCGCAATCAATTGAACAATGCCTGCAGACATGGTAATACTACTTTAAATAGAGAAAATTACAAATTGGGTTTTCTACACACGAAACGAATGACGAGAAAGTTTTTGTCACTAGCACTCGCTCTCTCGATGGTGAGGCCGTCCTCGTTGCGAATGGTCACACTGAGACGGTCGACACGACGGATGGGGTCGATATATTGGGTCACGACTGGGTAATTATCCTTGAAAGTCACAGTGGTGCTTTCATCCTTGACCAGACTCGCGAAGGAGTTACGAAGAACACTCAGGGGTGCCTGTCCTTCATAGACATTGGAAGCACGGTCAGTAAAGATAGAGTCCAACTGCTCGATGGAAACATAACAATGCTCCGTGTCCGCAGTTGTGTTGATACGCGCCGCGAGGAGCCTGGCCTGTACAACATTCTTTACGGGCTGACTCAAGTAACACGTGAACGTGTTAGCACTATCCTGTCCTATCGTATCGATAGTGATTGTGTGATACTCATAGTTGAGGTCGGGAATGGTATCCGTTGGCGAAGTGATGAGAGCCATTTCTATTAGCTCAGATTAAAGATCCGCCGATTCCCTCCTCAATCTCATAGCCCGCGAGGTCGGAGACGAGACCCTGCGCACCACAGAGACCACCTGGGGTGAGGCTCTTGGTGTAGGCGCTACCATCCTTGTAACCAGGGGTACACTCAACCTTGTTCTCGAGGTCGAAGATAGACTTCTCACTGACAGTCTTAATCTTGATTGGCCTGGGTTGGTACTTGCTCGTGGGTCCACGAGTCATGGCCAGGACGCAGATGATCATGAACAGAAAAGTGATGGACATGAGGGCGTTACGGTCAGCCTTGTTAAACTTGAACATTTACTATAGGTTTATATTTTTTTAAAGTGCGTTAAAGGTATTTTTTTAGTTTCCATATAGAGAGTAGATGGACGAGGAAATCGTACTCGACCGTGGAAGCACGACTGTGATGAAACTCGATGCTGACGAACAGGCTCTGATGGATGAGATTCAGATTTCAGCGCCACGTCCCAAACCTGTGCCACGCCCTACGAAGACGGCGTTCAGACCCCCACCTCCTTCTCAGCATCAGGAGGCGATGGATGCGTTCGTGAACCCCAACAAGCAGTCTGAACCTGCTCAACCCCAACAAAATGAGGAGATTGACTACGGTGAAGATGAGGAACCCACCTTCTATGATGACGATGAGCCACCCAGCCAAGAGGAGCAGCCAACCAAGGGGTATACCTCGGTGGACGAGGAGAAGGCAGACCTGATTAATAAGCTTGGGCGCCTGGAGAAGAAGGGGTTCGCCGTAAACAAGAGACTCAATGCCTACTCGAATGTCGAAGAGTTGAGGTCGGAGGTGAAGCGCATCACCTACAGCATCGATGTTGAACAGTCTGTCCGATTCTCTCGGCGCATGCTTGTGGCCTGTGTGACTGGCCTTGAGTTCCTTAACAAGCGGTACAATCCCTTTGAGATTCAGCTTGAGGGTTGGTCTGAGTCTGTGATGGAGAATGTTGATGACTATGATGGTGTCTTTGAGGAGTTGTACGTCAAGTATCGCTCGAAGGTCAGTGTCGCCCCCGAGGTGAAGCTCATCATGATGTTGGGTGGTTCGGCGATGATGTTCCACCTCACCAATAGTATGTTCAAGTCGGTGATGCCCAACATGAATGATGTGATGAAGCAGAATCCCGACCTGGTGAAGAACATGATGGCGGCGGTTCAGAACACGACTCGCTCCCCCACTGGACCCCCAACTGAGGGACCCATTGGTGGGACGGGTGCGGGTCAGTATGAGATGCAGGGTCCAGGTGTAGACATCTCCAGCCTGATGGGTGGTATCATGATGCCTCCACCCCCACCCATGAACACGACACCCCCTCAAGCGATGGACGCCTCAGTGCAGGATGAGGATGATGACCTCTCCGACATTGTCTCCATCTCTGGGGAATCCACTGGTGGGGAGGTTAAGGAGGTCAACGTTGGGGGTACCACCAAAACCAAGAGAACTCGTCGAAAGAAGAAGACGGAAATTAATCTCTGATTAGTATATAAATGATAGCGTACTGTCCGCTGGAGGATTTGGAACCTCCCGTCAGGCCGAAGCAGCCTGTCGCGGAGTCCAAGACCGAAGAGGTGAAGCCTCAAGTCGGTCGCGAAGAAACTGAATTGAATTACGTCATCATGGCTTTCATTGCTGGCGTGATTATACTAGCCGTCTCTGATTCCATCAGGGCGTAAATGTGTATTGAATCTACCGTGGGGTCTCCCCTCATAGTAAATTTAGTATGTGAATGTACCGAGAGTCTGCTGACCACCCACACCATCGTCGAGGTCTGTATTGATGTTATCGATTTTTTTCGTAATCTTGTCAAGACCCCCATTGACACCTGTAGTCAACTCCACTGAGATGTCATAGTTGTAGTTTCGCTCTCCATCCTTTATGTGTGGACGAATGTCTACACCCCGTTTACCCGTCGTAACAGTGGGACTCCAAGGATAGCTATTGGTCGCACCAAAGAGGTTCTTGGTACCTATGGCGATGTCATACATCGATGCAGTCGAACCATCATGGGTACCACCAGAAAGTTCCAAAATCATAGTACTCGTGTTTCTGACATCAGAGGTTTCCCTCAAGACGGCCACAACCTTAGCGTAGAATGTCCCAGGTTTGAACATCAACTGAATATCCTGACCGGTACCTGATGTTATCGAAAATGTGTTCGAATACCTCTTGCACGCCACCTGGTCAGAGTTTGTGATGATACCACCGTTGACGTGAAGCTCCGTGTTGGCGGAGGCACCACCGAGACCAATAGCAACCTGGTTACCAAGGTCAATTTCACCTTGAACCGTCAAGTCATTGCGAACAGTTAAGTTACTTTCCACGAAGGTATCTGTAGAACCTGGTTGTATGTAGACATTTCCGAGTGTGTCTCCGTACACATTCGAAAGTCCCCCTATGGTCTTAAACTCCAGTACGGCGTTACTCGAAGAATCTTCGATGCGTCCATAACCATCATAGACGTGGAATTGGGTCATTGGGTTTACCGTACCTATACCCACATTGCTCGTGTGAACAATGTGGAGTCCGTCAGCCTCCGAGCCGTTGTTAGTCGCACCAATTGTGATACCCGATGTTGTGTGTGTCGAGTTTCGGAAACCCCTCACGTAGCCACCGTAGTTATCGGTTGTGTAGAGGAGCATACCAGTCTTCTTATTTGTCCCAGGACTCTCGAGTTTGAGCATGTCAATGTCAGTCGTACGAGAATCATAAAGGTGAACATTGGAGTCTGGTGTATCTGTACCTATGCCAAGACGACCAGCTTCGTCGAATCGCGCGAATTCCGAGTCATTGTTGTCATCAATTTCATGCGCAAACGTCAATGGACGTCTTGTGACACCATTCAAAACATTTCTGATGATGTTTCTTGAACTAGCACCAGTTGTTGTCAAAAATTCGATACCCGTCAGTTTGAACGTACCAGCACCCGCGAATTCGATATCGCCGTTTACGATGAGTTTGGTACTGGGTCTTTCCGCCGCCGCTGCAGCTAACGCGCGACTTCCACCGATTACAACTGTACCCAAGTCGGTTATACACAATGGTACATCACCTGTACCATTCCCAAGAGAACCACCGTCAGGGTCAATCAATTCGTCGAGAGTGAATCCAGATGTATCGTATGTTTGGAAAATGTGTTCACCCGCTATATGTCTAACCCTGGATGGACCAGCACTATTCGCAGCAGTTGCCGTTTTATTACCTTTGAAAATGATAAGTTCGTTTTTATCAAAATCGGTTGAGAAACTTCGTTCCACAAATATCGTGTTTCCATATTCATCACCTGTGAGACCCCCAAACGTGAGTTTGTTTCCAACGACAACGTTTCCATTCACCTCCAATTTATCACGGGGCGCGTCTGTACCTATGCCAACGTTTCGAGTATTATTACTAACGTATAAAGCAATACCGTCTGGATTTAAAACTTTTTGATGGTCTTCGGTGATATAGAAGTCATTATTATTCGCAACACCCACTGACCACCCCGAACGCGCTGCACCATCAGCGAGAATATAACTGGAAAAGGCATTTCCTTCGTTGAGGTCGGCTTGTACAGCCATGATAGCATCTCCATTGTTGTGGTTATGTACAAGTAAACCATTTGTTTCTGGATCAGCTATACCTGTACATTTTACTTCCAAAAAGGCGGTTGGCTGTGTGTGACCAATACCCACACGTCCATCTGCACGTAAAGTCAAAACTTCTGTTTCACTTGTGTATCGGTCGTCAGCCAAAAATATGTCAAGTTTAGACCTAGATTTTTCAGAATCTACATTATATTTTCCCATTTTGAATGTCGCCCTCACACCATCACGAGACCCCGTACCTTCGCGTGTTAGATGCATGACATTCGCCAAATCCACTGTGAGGTCGTTGATAGGTGTCACATTAGAAACGACGAGGGGTGTTCCCTGGTGGTTGAAACCGTTTCTTCGGACAGGTTGATTATTGATAAACACAGTGCCACCCGAAGTGTGTAATCGACCCACAGGATTTGTCACACCAATACCCACATTACTCGTTTCGAGAATGGTCACCTTGGGGCCACCCATAGTGGACGTCTTACTCGCGTAAATGTTGAGACCCTTCCCAGCCGCCACGATGTTTTCGATTTTGTTTTGTCCCACCAAGGGCTCAGAGTACATGCGCATACCTTTGGAACCCCATGTGTTACCATAAGCGACCGCGTTACTTCCAGTGACATGAACCCCACCAGATACCGTGAGAGCTTCTGTGGGATTTGTGTTGGCTATACCAATTTTACCGTTAGATGCGATACGCATACGTTCGATGTTTTTGGTTTTGAAACGAATGTTTTGATGTGTGTTCGAAGTACTGGCACCGTAGACTTCGATACTACTCACATTAGACGCAGTTGGACCCGATTTAAGAGTCAATACGTTTGACGTACTGTTTCCACCGTATCTATCTGCGTGTACCGTTAAACTGTCTTCGGAAGAGAGAATCTGTGTCACGACATTTGTCGCTTCGACGTTACCAACGATTGTGAGTGTGTTCTCAGCTTCAATGTTTGCGAATATTTTAGAACCTATGGAGAGTGTGTCAGTTGGTGAGGTGTTCGCGATACCCGATGGCGCTGTACCTGTTGTGCGTAGGGCATTCATTTGGACATTACTGTTAATGACAACTGGTGTCACAGAACCTGGACTCATCGTGAGTAGACCACCAACACTTATACCCCCAGACCCAACGACGAGGCGTTGGGTGTACACATTACCACTGGAGTGCATGACATTCGAGCCAGTATCCTCGAAGTAGACATTCGAACCAATATCCATCGTGTGAACGGGTGAGGTGTTCGCGACACCCACACTTCCATCTGCGTACATCTGACCATATACATGCAAGTTCACAGTGTTTGATGTGTCGAAGGTAATCAGGGTGTCAGATGGACCCATGAATGAACGTGTCATCACAAACTCTTGTTCAGACATGTGGTATCCAAAAACAAGATTCGCCTCATGGTCATCTTCAACCATGATGAGTGCGTTATCGAAAGTACCATCGACGTTGTTGTTCGCCATCATGATAACTGGTTCCTGTACGACCAAATTCTGTACTGTCTCATACGTCGTCGTTTCACTGATGTATACGTTTCCGAAGACGTTCATATCACCAAACAACTTGAAACCTCCATTTTCAATCACGACATTTCCGTTCTGAAACACAGCTACATTCGCACCTACATTTTCTGAAGTTCCCACGACAAGTTTAGTGTCGATGTTCACATTTGTTGCCACCACGTTTCCAGAAACTGCCAACACGTTTGAAGCGGTTCTATCAACCTTGAACTCACTACCCACACTCATCGTCGACCTCGACAACACGTTATTGGCGATGACGTTACCCTTCGCGTTCACCAAGTGAATGTTTTCCCTATCAATCGTAAATTCATTGTTGGAACCAATTTGGAATTCATTTGTCGCTGCAGGTGCGGCGATACCTATTTTATCATTCACGTAGAGACGCTCGGAGCGAATACCCTTCGTGACGTCGAGAACTATGTTGGGAGCTGAATTGTCCATGAATAGACTTGTACCCATCGAAAAGTTTTTCGTGGCACTTGTATTCGAAATTGCGACCGTGTCGACTGTCAAAAGTTCGACTTCAATCTCACTGGTAATAATACTTCTCACAGATGTCAGAACATCCTGTTCTGTTGGGTCTGCGTCCAGACTGGATACATAAATCTGGTCGAAACGAACTGTCCTACCCATATACTTTAGTTACCGAATAAAATTCCAGCCAAACCATCTTTGATTCTGAGGATGTTGTAGTTTACGGCATAGACAAACAGTGATTGGTTTGCAGGTCTTTGATTACCTTTCTCGACACCACGCAAGACGAGCTTCGCGTTATCGAGGCGACTGAAGTTGCAGGAACCTGATGGGTTGTAGTCTGAGACATTGAGACAGAAATGGTATCCGAAGAACCTGGTGTACAGGAGTACCTCCGTTTCAGGAATAAATTCACTGTGACCGTATTGTGACTTGTAGTAGTTCTGTATCGTGTGGAAGTAGACAGGAGTCATATTTTCAAGAAGAGGTGTACCATTGATTTGAATGTCCGCATTTAAGAATGTGAAACGGTCGTTCGCGAAATCGTCACTCGATGCACCAAAACCCCAAAAGAGAGACTTCACAGGATGGTTGAAGCTCGAAATGTCAACAACGTTGTACCCACCCCTATCAGTCGTGTTATCACTGACCGTTTCCAATTCATTCTCGAGACGCTGTGACTGTGTGATGACAAAATCCATCTGACGTCGAGTCATTGATTCACGCTCCTCTTTATCGAGGTAGATGTAATTACCATAAAACTTTGCCTGTTTATCTATTTCGTTTATACCTGCTACATTTGTCTCATCGAAATTGATTCGTATCTCAACTTGATGATTCTGAAGTGCCACGAGAGGCAAGAATGCCTTGTGGTCACAGAAAAAGAAATGAAGGGGTAAGAACGTAAAGTTGGCACTCGACGTCTTATTGTTCAGCTCTTGTGACTTGTTGTACGTGTCAGCCAGATAATTAGGCCAGATGTCCGAATAGTAATCATAATGCTGTGAGTCAACCTTTTGTCCACCTATAAAGAGGTCTACGGTAGAATTGTAGAACAGGTTTGAAGCGATGTTCCCATTTCTGGTCGACGATTCAAACCACAACCCATTGATGGCATCCCCCAAAACTGGAATTTGGATGGATGTATCGTTCGTGTTTATAGTCTTAATAAATTTAGGAGCTTGCGAAAAGTTTGTGTGTCGAGCAAACTTCATACGGAAAAAAGAATGTCCCTCTTCACTCGTGAGATATACATCTTGAACACCCTTGGAGACGAGTTGTATCAATGCACCAGACATTTAATAGTTGTTCAGATTTAAAAACAGGCATTTTCCCTGAGGGAATGCGGGCTTTTCTTCAGCCATCTTTCCATGAATCTTGAAACCACCATGGCGGTACACTTTCGTACGCTTGTAGTACATGGCCGTGAAGATAGACCACGGGTCGTGAACGTCGTAGATGTGGGGATTATTCTTCTTGCCCTTTGTCTCCCTCATGATTCTTCCAATACTTTGGGTTATATCTGACTTTGGTGAGGCGAGAATGACTGTATCAAGTGTTGGGATGTCCAAGCCTTCGTGAGCTTGACTGAACGTCGCGAAGATGATTTTCTTCTTTGAAGACTCTTGAAGTTGAGCCTCTTTCATACCACCCATGTAGAGACCAGATGTCTTGGGGAAACATTGGTGGAGGAGTTCACAGTGATGCCTTCTGTCACTGAGAACGAGAAGTTGTCTCGTTCCAGCTGAAGCTTTCTTCACGAGTTCGACGAGCATTTTGTTTCTTTGTCTGTCCTCAACCAATTCTGTAATCATGTTGGGCATAGAAATCTTTCCATTCCTCATGGAGGGTGGAGGATTCCTATAGTTTGGAGATTCAAAGATGACTGGAAACACCTCAACCTGCTCCTGATTTTTCCTCTCTACAGCAAAGAAGGTGGGTCCCATAAACCAATGAAGCACTTTAGTGAGACCATCCTTCCTCTCAGGGGTTGCTGAGAGACCGAATATGTGTCGAGGACATAACTTGAAGAGACTCTGACTGAACACCTTTGCACATATGTGATGCGCCTCATCCACGATGAGAGTACCCACAGTATCAAAATCGGTGAATGAGTACTCTTTTAGGGAGAGAGACTGAAGCATCGCGATGACAAAGTCACAGTTAACTTCCTTCTTGTCCTGCTGAACAACACCGATAGTGGCACCTGGACAGAATTGTTGAATCCTCTCCTTCCACTGGTCTGCCAAAAACTGTTTGTGAACAACAATCATCGTTCGGTATCCCAACGTACAAGCTATAGCCAGGGATACCGTCGTCTTCCCATAGCCGCATGGTAGAGAAAGGATGCCATGGCCTGCCTGAATTGCTGCTGCATGAGCTTCATTTTGGTGTGTGGCGTCTCTGAGTTGTCCAGCAAACTTTGCTCTAATTCGGGTGGGTTCGGGTCGCTTGTCGTACTTGGGTTCTCCAAGCTTAGCACTTCCGTAGAATCTGGGAACACACACTCCGTTCTTTGTTGGTCTAAAAACTTTGAAAGGCGGTGGAGGAAATCCATAGTCCCCATTAACTTGGGGTCTTACGGTAAGCTCTTTTTTAATTTCTTGGAGTGGACCCTCACTCACTAAAAATCCAGTTCTAGTGAGAGTGGTCATGATTTACTTATTAGAAGGTAACAAACTTTAAATAAGTTCGTATCAATAACTTAAAGATTTGTTCAATTTGAATTATAATATGCCCGTCTTAAATGTCGAAAAGGAGATTGAAAATCTTAAAGGTATTCTAGATAAATTAAAACAAAATATGATACATGCGGAGGGTAGATTGAGTGCTTATACAGACTTACAAAAACTCGGTATTAAGACATTAGGAGAATCTGATAAACCCCCTGAAACAATTTATGATGACGATATTTGAACTGCTATCCAAGAGAAACCCGAGTGATTTCCTACATTCCAGAACCCCTTGAAGTCCACCTCAACTTCAACTTCATCTCCCTTTATAAGAGACTGCACGGGTCGCCCCTTGACCTCGCACATCACTCTCCTATAACGGAATGGAACTTTCACAGTGAGGACTCTACCATCGAGGGGGTCATCCACATTTTGATTGAGGAGGAGGTGCATCCTCGATGTGTGCATACCCCTGATGATTTCCGATGCTTTTTGGGGAATCGTGAGGCGTATATACTTTTTATTATTGAAATCGTACATGGGTTCGTAAACGGTGGCTTTAAACTTCATTGATTCCTGTTACGATAGATGAGTATTAAAACTATAAGTAGCGCCACAACAAATACTAAAATTTGGGAAAGCTCGAGGGAACGAAGTGGCTCCCTCGTTCCGAACACCTCATGACTCAGGCGTCTAGATACCTCCGTCGCCGCCTCTAGACTCGAGTAGGGTGTATCACGTGGGGACATCATACCACACATGGCGACATGGGGACACTTACCAAAGAAGGAGAGTTGACCATGGAGACTGAGAACCCCTGAAGATTGTGAGAATGTCCACCTGTCATCTTCCCACGTAGCACCCCAACCGATGCGCATCGCCGTGGGTTGTTCGAGACCCAACTGCTCCAAAACACCCAACTTGAGTTCATCGGGGTTCTTCGAGAGAACTTCCTCATTGAGGTCGCAGATGACGCACGAAACTGTTTTACCATCGGAGAGAACCTTTGGTTGAAGATTCCACTTGGTGGTGGCAGCAATCTCCACATCTGAACCGAGTGTCACTGGGGTTTCATAGTCGAGGAGAACATTAATGGCACCATAGGTACTCTCACGAACCTTCTTGTCCGCATCGGGTCCCCAATTGTCTCCCAAGAACTTGAGGGCTGGGCTGTTATCGAGACACAGGAATAGAAGTCCGTCATCCAGTTGGGTCTCACCACTGAGTGTCGCCTTGTACCCATCCTCGAGGTACTCAACCTCCATCAATTCCTTCCCGAAAACAAAGTTCGCACCCGCCTCAATGAGAGCATCCTCCATGGCATCACACATCACCTTACCCGATACACGTTGGGTGTAGGCACGGGACATAAGTGTGTGGTCAAAACTTTTTACAAATTCATAGGCGGACATGACATCCCACGTCACCCCATCAACAACGAGGGGGAGATGTTCGATAAGTGCCTGACCCTTTTCACTCAGGGTTCCGAGAGCCTCCTTGAGGGAGACGCCCTTGTATTTGTTTGATTGCGCGTAGACACGAGCCACTAGGGATGTCAACGCACCGTAGTCCTTGAGACTCAGTGAACGAAAAGCGAAATTTATGTACTCCGATTTGTCGACTGGTACAAAGAGGTCATTCCAATCAATCTTCATCTCTGTGAGGAGGGAGCGAAAGTTGACGAACGCACGGTCAAAAACGATACGGTGGGCGTGAAGGTCACGAACCTCCACCTCAGGTTCCCACCACGACCCACCTGCTGAGAGTTTTCTATCGTAGAGTGTTACATCATGGTCTCCTGACTTTAGAATTTCCCATGCTAAGGACATACCCGTGGGTCCCGCACCGATGATATGAATCTTCATTCTACTTTTAGCCGATATATATTTTTTCATGTGTGAGCGTGTAAAAGAGGACAAGACCCATCGTGAGCCAAAGTTCTGGGGACATGTACTCACGACCCCTGTACACGATGAAGCCGATGAGAAGGAGGTGCATTGGGATTGGTTCAGTCCCATACTTGATATAGAATCCTATGGCTGCGGCGACAGTCATGAGCAGAGCGCCCACGAAGGATGCCATAGAGGGCTTGTACAAAAACCACGCAGTGAACAACAACGCGACATACGAGATGAATATCGAACGCCTGAGGAATTGACCAGGGCTGCTGACGATGTCGAGTTTTTTACCA
>Ga0209653_1001815_pt1 | contig 16489 bp, 19 predicted proteins | sample SaaInl6LU_22_DNA_FD_184644 | JGI IMG/M metagenome (GOLD analysis project Ga0209653, IMG submission 184644) | Marine microbial communities from expanding oxygen minimum zones in the Saanich Inlet - ESP_116LU_22_DNA (SPAdes) (version 2) | ecosystem: Environmental > Aquatic > Marine > Intertidal...
AAAGCATTTAAGATCAGATTATAACACTTTTGTAAGCAATATTGGCATCGAAAAAATAGATCTTAAACAAGAAAAGTTAGAAAAAATTCAAGATAAAGCCACCCAAGAATCTTCTTGGATGCATTTACTAATTACCTTAAAGTTTTGGTTAGACGATACTTCTCCTTCTTTTGAGAAAACGGATATTTTTATAGAAAAATCTATCAATGCTCGTTTTGATTTAATGGATATTAAACCATTAAAAAGTATTATCGATTTTGGAAAATTCATTTTAAAAGAGAAAGTAAATTTTAATTAATTATGAAATTTACTAAAACAATTTAATTAAAAGATACTGAAATAAATTCAGCATAAATGAAAACAATAGATTCCATACCCACTTCTAAAATTCAAAGAGCATCTAAATTAGTAACAACTGGAGCTAAAATAGGTGTAAATTATTTGAAATATTATGGTGATAAGATTACCAAAACAGAAGAAGAAGCAAAAAATAGATTAAACCAAAACAATGCTGGAGATATTTATGACAGTTTAAAACAACTGAAAGGAAGTGCTCTAAAAGTGGCACAAATGCTAAGTATGGAAAAGAATATTTTACCACAAGCGTATGTAGAAAAATTTTCTTTGTCTCAATTTTCTGTACCACCATTATCACCTGCTTTGGTTACCAAAACCTTTAAAAAATACTTTGGTAAAAACCCAAACGAAATTTTTGATAAATTCAATTCTGTTTCTGTAAATGCAGCCAGCATTGGGCAAGTGCATAAAGCTGAAAAAGATGGCAAAAGATTGGCTGTAAAAATTCAATATCCAGGAGTTTCAGATAGTATTGCATCAGATTTATCTTTGGTAAAACCTATTGCTATTAAAATGTTTAATATTAGAGGAAAAGATTCTGATAAATATTTTAAAGAAGTAGAAAATAAGCTCTCAGAAGAAACAAATTACATACTAGAAGTAGAACAAAGTCAGGCAATTGTAGAAGCTTGCAAACACATTCCTAATTTAAAATTTCCAAACTATTATCCAGAAATATCTTCAGACAGAATTATTACTATGGATTGGATGGATGGTATTCATTTATCTGAATTTACTTCAGAAAACCAAGAAATCAGAAATAAATTAGGGCAAGCATTATGGGATTTTTACATGTTTCAAATTCATAAACTAAAAAAAGTACATGCAGATCCACATCCTGGAAACTTTTTAATATCACCCAAAAACGAGCTAATAGTAATCGATTTTGGATGTATGAAAACCATACCAGACGAATTTTATGTACCTTATTTTGAATTGGCTAATGAAAAAAGTTTACAAGACCCTGTATTTTTTGAGAAGAAATTATTTGAATTAGAAATATTAAGAAAAGACGATTCTCCAGAAGAATTGGCTTTTTTTAAAAATATCTTTCACGAACTGTTAAGTCTTTTTACACAACCTTTTAATAAAGAGGTTTTCGATTTTTCTGATGAAGATTTCTTTGGAAGAATTTCTGAATTAGGAACCAAATATGCAAAAAGTACAGAACTTAAAAACATGAATGGAAATAGAGGTTCTAAACATTTTATTTACATCAACAGAACGTTTTTTGGTTTGTATAATTTAATGCACGATTTAAAAGCAAAAGATGTGAAAATCAACAATTTTAAATCTTTATAATGGCGTATTTCAATAGAAAAGACATCGATAATTTAGATAAAATCTATAGAATAAACTTAATAAATAGTTGTTCTGGTTTTAAATCTGCCAACTTATTAGGTTCTATTTCCAAAGAAGGTATTACCAATGTGGCTGTATTTAGTTCTGTTGTGCATTTAGGTTCAAATCCACCTACATTGGGTTTTATTTTAAGACCTACAACAGTACCAAGAAACACGCATAAAAACATAAAAGAAACTGGGCATTTTACCATCAATCATATCTATGAAGATATTATAGATGATGCGCATCATACTTCTGCTAAATATCCAGAAAATGTTTCTGAGTTTGATATGACCAACTTAGAAGAAGAATATAGAGGAGATTTTAAAGCGCCTTTTGTAAAAAATGCCCCTGTACAAATGAGCATGAAATTTATAGAAGAAATTTATGTACCCTCTAATGATGTGATGTTGGTAGTTTCTCAAATAGAAGAATTGTACGTTCAAGATAACTTATTGCATGATGATGGTTTGATAAACCTAGCAACAGGTAAAGTAGCTACTATTAATGGTTTAGACACCTACGCAATCCCTAAATTTAAAAAGCAGTTAACTTATCAAAGACCTAAAAAGAGTAAATAAAGTGTATGAAGATACTTGTAACGGGCGCAACTGGCTATATTGGCAAAAGGTTAATTCCATTATTGTTAAATGATGGTCATACCATTATTTGTCCTGTTAGAGATAAAAAGCGTGCACAAAACTACTACAAGAATCAAGAAAACATAGAGCTTATAGAGGCCGATTTTTTACATAATCATTCTTTAGAAGCCATTCCTAAAAATATAGAAGTAGCTTATTATTTAATACATTCTATGTCTAATTCTGCAAAAGAATTTCATGTTTTAGAAGAAAAATGTGCTTTCAATTTTAAACGTTTTGCAGAAAGTTCTAGTTTAAAACAAGTCATTTATTTAAGCGGAATTACAAACGATACAAAACTATCTAAACATTTACTTTCTAGAAAAAATGTAGAAAACACATTGGCTTCAAAAAAATACGCTTTAACCACTTTTAAAGCAGGTATCATAGTGGGTTCTGGTAGTTCCTCTTTCGAAATTATTAGAGATTTGGTAGAAAAACTACCTGCAATGATCGCCCCAAAATGGCTAAACACCAAAACACAACCTTTAGCTATTAGAGATGTACTTTCTTTTTTACACAAGGCTTTGGCTAAAGAAGAATTGTACAATACTTCTCATGATATTTTTGGTCCAGAAATTTTAACCTATAAAGAAATGCTTTTGCAATTTGCAGCAGTAAGAAAACTTAAAAGATCAATTTTAACAGTACCGGTAATGACGCCAAAACTATCTTCTTACTGGTTATATTTTGTTACCTCTACTTCTTATAAGCTGGCATCTTCTTTAGTAAACTCTATGGGTGTAGAAGTAATTGGTGAAAAAAGTGACATTAACAAAATAATGGATATTAACCCAATGAGTTATAAAGAAGCTGTAAAATTAGCTTTTAAAAAAATAGAACAAAACAGTATTATTTCTAGCTGGAAAGACTCATATATAAGCAGCGGAAAGCTAAAGAATTTTGTCCATAAATTTATAAATGTACCAGAGTTTGGGTGTTTTAAAGATTTTAAAAAAAGAAAGGTTAAAGACAAACAAAAATCTCTTGGTAAAATTTGGGCAATTGGTGGCGAAACTGGCTGGTATTATGGTACTTTTTTATGGAAAATACGTGGTTTTTTAGATCAATTTTTTGGTGGCACAGGTTTAAGACGCGGTAGAAGACACCCAACAGAATTAAATGCAGGTGATGCTTTAGATTTTTGGCGCGTTATTTATGCAGATAAAGAGAAAGGTAAATTATTATTATATGCAGAAATGGTTTTACCTGGTGAAGCTTGGTTAGAATTTAAAATAGAAGACAATTTTATTTATCAAACAGCCACCTTTAGACCTCATGGACTTGGAGGCAGGTTATATTGGTATGCTGTAATGCCTTTTCACTGGTTTGTGTTTAATGGTATGATTAATAACATTAATAAATAATTGTGAAAAAGCAACATCTCCCAGAAAAAATTTGTGTGGTTTGCAACAGACCATTTACTTGGAGAAAAAAATGGGAAAAGAATTGGGAACAAGTAAAATATTGTAGTAAAAAATGCAGAGGCAACAAAAAAATACAGGCTTAATATGGTTTCGTAATAACTTACGTGTAAACGATAATATTTCTTTAAAAAAATCTATAGAAAACAACTCAAACACTATTGCTGTTTATTTTTTTGATCCAAAATTATTTAAAGTTGATAAATTTGGTTTTCAAAAAACAGCAAAATTTAGAGCCAAGTTTTTAATAGAAACCATTATAGATTTAAAAAATAATCTAAAAGATTTAAATATTACACTTCTTACCTACTTTGACAGTCCTGAAAATAAATTAGAAGAACTTTGTAAAGAACATAGTGTAAGTGCTATTTATACTCAAAAAGAATGGACTCAAGAAGAAGTAACAACCAATGAGAAAATAAAAAAAACAATACCATCAGATATTGCTATTATAGAAGATTACGATCAATTTTTATACCACCCAAATACAGTTTCTAAAGATTTTTCTAACATCCCAAATGTTTTTACTGCCTTTAGAAAAAAGCTAGAAAAAACAGTTGCTGTTTTAGAAGAAGTGCGTATTTCTGCACTTTCTAGTGATAATTTACTGGCTATAGAAACAGAAATTCCCACTTTAAAAACTTTGGGTTTTATAGATTTTAACATCCCAACAAAAACAGCATTTCCTTTTTTGGGTGGAGAAAACGAAGCTTTAAAAAGATTAGACAATTATTTTTTTGAAACTAAAAAAGTAGCTTTTTATAAAAAAACTAGAAACGGTTTAGTAGGCACAGATTACAGTACAAAGTTTTCTGCTTGGTTGGCAAATGGAAGTATTTCTGCAAAAACTATCTATTGGAAAATTAAAAAATTTGAGGCAGAGTTTGGTGCAAACCAATCTACTTATTGGGTTATTTTCGAATTGATTTGGAGAGACTATTTTAAATATATTTCTTTAAAATACAACAATAAAATTTTTAAAATTGGTGGAATTTTAGACAAAAACTACCAATGGTATACTTATCAAAAAGACATTAATAAGTGGATAAATGGCGAAACAAAAGACGATTTTGTAAATGCCAACATGATCGAATTAAAACAAACTGGCTGGATGAGCAATAGAGGAAGACAAAATGTAGCTTCTTATTTTGCCAAAGAACTGTTATTAGATTGGAGAATTGGCGCTGCTTATTTTGAGTCGGTTTTAATTGATTATGATGTACATAGCAATTACGGAAATTGGATGTATGTAGCAGGTGTTGGTAACGATCCTAGAGACCGAAAATTCAATACAAAATTACAAGCAGAACGTTATGATAGTAAATATAAATTTAGAAAACTGTGGTTAGAAAAAACTTTGTTTTAAGATGAAAAAGTTACGCTTACTTCTTGGAGATCAGTTAAACAGCAAGCATTCTTGGTTTCAAAATACCGATGACCAAACCATGTATTGCATGTTCGAAATGCGTCAAGAAACAGACTACACCAAACATCATATACAAAAAGTAGCTGGTTTTTTTGCTGCAATGAGAAATTTTGCTCAGGAATTAGAAAAGGCAGAACACCACATTGTTTATTTTAATATCAATCATAAAAATAATAAGCAGAGTTTAGTCGAAAATTTAAACTTTCTAATCAAAGAAAATAACATTGAAAAGTTTGAGTATTTAGCCCCAGATGAATATAGATTAGACCAACAATTAAAAGAGTTTTGTAAAAAAACACAAATTGAATCAGAAGTTTTTACAACCGAACATTTTTATACAGAAAGAAAAGAATTAGCTAACTTTTTTAAGGGCAAAAAGCAATTTCTAATGGAGAATTTCTATAGAAATATGCGCAAAAAGCATCAAATTTTAATGGTTGATAATCAACCAGAAGGTGGAAAATGGAATTACGATGCTAGCAATAGAAAAAAATGGAAAGGAGATACATTAATTCCACCAGAGATAAGTTTCGATAATGATGTGTCAGAAATTGTATCAGAAATAAAACAAACAGATATACAGACCATTGGTAACATCCATCCAAAATATTTTGAATACCCAATTTCAAGAAAACAATCTTTAAAACAATTAGCGTATTTCTGTGAGCACTTATTAATACATTTTGGTGATTATCAAGATGCCATGCACACAGATAAAATATATCTTTTTCATAGCAGAATATCATTTGCCATGAACACAAAAATGATTTCACCAAAAGAAATCATCAACAAAGTATTAGAAACCTACAGACAAAGAACAGACGAAATAGATATTTCTCAAGTAGAGGGTTTTATTAGGCAAATTTTAGGTTGGCGAGAGTATATGAGAGGCATGTATTGGATGCTGATGCCTGATTACAAAAAAGAGAATTTTTTAGAAAACAAAAACAAATTACCCAAATTCTTTTGGACAGGTAACACCCAAATGAATTGTTTAAAAAATGCCATTAACAACTCTCTAGATAATGGATATGCACACCACATACAACGTTTAATGGTTACTGGTAATTTTGCATTGTTAACACAAATAAATCCAGATGAAATTGATGCTTGGTATTTGGGTATTTATGTAGATGCTATAGAATGGGTGCAATTACCAAATACAAGAGGTATGAGTCAGTTTGCTGATGGTGGAAAAATTGCTACAAAGCCCTATGTTTCTAGTGGAAGCTATATTGGTAAAATGAGCAATTATTGTGATAGTTGTTCTTATAAAAAAACGAAAAAGTTTGAAGATGATGCATGCCCATTTAACACCTTGTATTGGAATTTTTTAGACGAAAAACAAGGACAATTATCTTCTAACTTTCGCATGAAAATGATGTATAGTTTATTAAACAAAATGCCTACAGAAGAACGTGTAAAAATTAAAGAAAAAGCAAACCATATTATAGCAAATTTAGATGCATACTAACAAAGAAGAAATATATGTTGTTTGGTTTAAACGCGATTTGCGTTTAGAAGATAATGAGGCTATAGAAAATGCATTAGCAGCCAACAAACGTATATTGTTTTTATATGTATTCGAAAACTCGTTAATAGAAGACCCACATTATGATGCACGTCATTGGGATTTTATTAAACAATCTATTGTTAATTTAAATGAAGATTTAAAACCATATAACACCAAAGTATTAAGTGTACAAACAGAAGTGGTATCTGCTTTTAATCAACTTATTAGCAATTATAATGTTAGTACTGTTTTTTCGCATCAAGAGACAGGATTGCTAATTACCTATAATAGAGATAAAGAATTTGCAAGATATTGCAGAAACAACTCTATCAACTGGGTAGAAAACAATAACAATGGGGTTTTAAGAGGATTGTTAAACAGAGAAGATTGGTTTGATTTATGGGAAGATTATATGTGCAAACCTCTAATCAAAAACAACTTAAAAGCATCTTCTTGTATTCAAATTGATGAAGTAAATCAACTAGAAAAATATTTTAATGTTGTTGATTTATCAACCAAAAAACACCCATATTTTCAAAGAGGTGGCACAAAAATGGCTTGGAGGTATGCAGATTCTTTTTTTTACGACAGGCATCAAAAATACATGAAACACATTTCTAAACCAGCATTGGCTAGAGAGAGCTGTAGCAGACTCTCACCCTACATTGCTTGGGGTAATGTTTCTATTCGACAAATCTTTAGAAAAGCACACCAAGAAAAAACAGCATTAAACAAAAAAGATTTGGGCGCTTTTGTCTCTAGGTTACGTTGGCAAGCGCATTTTATTCAAAAGTTTGAAATGGAACATACCATGGAAAATGCGAGTATTAACAAAGGCTATCAAAAACTAAAAAAAAGTATTTCTATAGAATATCAAACTGCATGGAGAGAAGGAAAAACGGGTTATCCTTTGGTAGATGCCTGCATGAGATGTTTAACAGAAACAGGATATTTAAATTTTAGAATGCGTGCGATGTTAGTCTCTTTTTTTACCCATATTTTATGGCAACCTTGGCAAGATGCATCTCAACACCTATCTCAACTTTTTTTAGATTTCGAACCTGGCATTCATTTTCCTCAATTGCAAATGAATGCAGGTGAAACTGGTATTAATGTTTTACGAATTTACAATCCTGTAAAAAACAGCTTACAACACGATGAAGATGCTATTTTTATAAAAAAATGGGTGCCAGAACTGGCAGAATTACCAATCGCTTTTATTCATGAACCCTATCTAATGACTCCTTTAGATCAACAGTTTAATAACTTAATTTTAGGTAAAGATTATCCAAAACCTATTGTTGATGTTAAAATTGCAAGAAAAAAAGCCAGTGACGTACTTTGGAAAATGAAAAACGATTTTGAAGTTTTAAAAGAAAGCAACAGAATTTTAAAAAAACACACACTTTCAAATAGAAATAAATTACTAAATAATTAACACCCCATATTCTCTTTTAAGTTATAATTTATTGTTAATTTTTGTTTAATCTATCAAGCTAATGATTAAACACAATTTAATTTTATGTATCTTTGAGTGATGATATTTAATACCACACACAAAAACAAAGATGCTACAGCAACCATAAATGATATGGTTGGAGACGGTTACTCTTTTGTTAAATCTATAAAAATGGGTGGTACAGGTTCTAAAAGAATGATGATTGCTAGTGTAAGCCCTGGTTTTATAAAAGTAATAAACACCATTGCAGATATTAATTATGGCAACATAGAATTAAGAGAAAAAGGAATTTTAGTACACATTACAAAAGGTCTAAAAAACTTTAGTTGGGCCATTCCCTACTATCAACTGCACACTTATAAAACTGATGGTTTTAGTGTACATGCACAAGGTAACTTTGTAAGATTTCAAAACAATAAATTACTAAAAGAAAATAAAAAATTTATAGACAAATTAATCAACATAAAAATAGAATACGATAAACAATATGAATTCCATTAGCAGTAAAATACTTAGTGGTATATCAATTGATAGAATTATAGAAATGGCTTGGGAAGATAGAACAACTTTCGAGGCGATAGAATTTCAGTTTGGTCTCAAAGAGCAAGAAGTAATCAACTTAATGCGTAGAGAAATGAAACCAAAAAGCTTTAAAATGTGGCGAAAAAGAGTTCAAGGTAGAAAAACCAAGCATCAAAAATTAAGAACCTTTGCAAAAGGAAGGTTTAAATGTTCAAGACAAAAATCAATATCAAACAACTCTATAGCTAAAAGATAAAAACCGTGCTTTGATTTAAATGGGAGTTTTTAAAGACAGCACAATAAAAAGACAAAAAATGACAACAGACGTAGTATTAAAGGAAAAAGAGGTTTCAGAAAATTTAAATGGGTTCTCTATTGAAGAAGTGGGCGATGACCATCTTTTTACAGGATTAGAAACACCTATGAAACCAGATGCTTTTAAACTTTCTGACACACAAAAGAAAGAAAAAATTGCTTCACTATTTTCAGAAATAATGGATGTTATGGGCTTAGATTTAACAGACGATTCTTTAAAAGGAACTCCCCAAAGAGTTGCAAAAATGTATATAGAAGAAATTTTTTCTGGCTTAAACCCAGCTAACAAACCAAAAGTTGCCTTATTTGATAACAAATATCAATACAACCAGATGTTGGTAGAAAAAAATATTACATTTTATTCTAACTGCGAACATCATTTTGTACCAATTATAGGAAAAGCCCATGTTGCATATATCTCTTCTGGTAAAGTTATTGGTTTATCTAAATTAAATAGAATTGTACAATATTATGCTAAAAGACCTCAAGTGCAAGAAAGGTTAACCAACCAAATTGCAGAAGAACTAAAAGCAGTATTAAACACAGAAGATGTAGCCGTAATTATAGATGCAAAACACTTATGTGTTTCTTCTAGAGGTATTAAAGATGATACTTCATCTACCGTTACTTCTTTTTTTGGAGGACAATTTAATACTCCAGAAAAAATAGCAGAATTACAAAACACTTTAAATTACTAAGTTATGGATTTAATAAACAAAGCATTAGAATTTGAAACAAGAAAAATGAGGTTTCCTACAACCAGCGATAGAATTATGGCGGCTAGAGAAGCAAAATCTTTAATATTAAGCTTAAATGAGGTTTATAAGAAAAATAAAGATGATAAAATTATGGATATCATGAAAAGACTAACCGTAATTAAACAAAGAATAGAAAAACGCTTAAAAGGAAAACCGCTAACTGCGTAAATAATCAACATTTTTATTGCTTATCTAAGTTTTATAATTATATTACCAAAATTATTTAAAAATAGATTAAAGTATTAGAATGAATTTATTAGAAAGAGCAGTTGAGTTTGAGAATAGAAAATTCTCTTTTAAGACCACAAGTGATAGAATTTTAGCCTCTAGAGAAGTAAAAGCACTTATTTTAGAGTTAAATGAAGTATATAAACAAAATAAAGATCCAGAAATTATGGATCAAATGAAGCGTTTAACAGCTGTAAAGCAAAAAATTGAAAAACGCTTAAAAGGAAGACGATAAAAATAATATGGGCAATATAGTAGTAGTTGGAGGTAGTAAAGGAATAGGGCAAGCAATTGTAAATTCTTTAATAGAAAAAAACAAAATTTTTAACATTAGTAGAACTGCTCCTTTGCAATCTCACGCTAACTTAACGCACTATAATTGCGATATCCTTTCAGATGATTTACCAGATTTAGACGCCATAGATACTTTAATTTATTGCCCTGGCAGCATCAACTTAAAACCAATTTCTAGACTAAAATTAGACGATTTTAGAGACGATTTTGAAATTAATGTTGTTGGCGCAGTAAAAGCAATACAACATTACTTACCAAAAATAAAAAACGGTAAAAATCCATCTATCCTTTTATTTAGTACAGTAGCAACCAAATTAGGAATGCCTTTTCACGCAAGTGTTGCAGCAGCAAAATCGGGTGTAGAAGGTATTACCAAATCTTTAGGTGCAGAATTAGCACCAACAATTCGTGTAAATGCAATTGCACCCACAGTTACAAACACAGATTTGGCCGCTAAACTTTTAAGAAACGAACGTATGATAGAAAATATCACAGATCGTCATCCGCTTAAAAAGTTTTTAAAACCACAAGAAGTTGCAGATTTAGCAACATTTCTTATATCAGAAAAAGCAAACTCAATTTCAGGCCAAATTTTTGAATTAGACTGCGGAATTGTGAACTTCAAAATATAAAAAAATGACAAACATCTACGACATTAAAATCAATAGCTTACAAAATACAGCTATTGACCTATCTGAGTATAGCAATAAATTTATTCTTTTTGTAAATGTGGCCTCTAAATGTGGCTTTACATCACAATACAAAAGCTTAGAAGAATTGTATAAAACCCATAAAGAAAACCTGATGATTATTGGTTCTCCTTGCAATCAATTTGGTAGTCAAGAACCTGGCACTGCAGAAGATATAGAAGCTTTTTGTAAAGTAAACTTTGGCGTTACTTTTTTAATGACAGAAAAAATAGATGTAAAAGGTAACAATCAGCATGCACTTTATAAATGGTTAACAGATAAAAATTTAAATGGCACAAAAAGTTCTACTGTTAAATGGAATTTTCAAAAATACTTAGTATCTCCAGAAGGTAAATTGGTAGATTATTATTTTTCTATTACCAAACCAACCAGTGCTAAAATTACAAAACACTTAAAATAATTACAATGTTTGGTATATTTAAAAAGAAGACAGAAGAAGAAAAACTTCAAGAAAAATATAAGAAGCTAATGGAAGAAGCCTACAAGCTACAATCTATTAACAGAAGTGATAGCGATACAAAATATAAAGAAGCAGACGATATTTTAAAGAAAATAGAAGCTATACACGGCAAATCCTAAAATGAAACAACTCAAATTAACCTTGCTTTTTTTAGTAATAACCTTTGGTGGTTTGGCTATTGGTAGTTGGTTAATGGCAAATGGTCCTCTTTCAGTTTGGTACATCAATTTAAAAAAAGCACCTTGGACACCTCCAGGATTTGTTTTCGGTTTGGCTTGGTCTATCATTATGATTTGTTTCTCAATTTACTTAGGCAAACTTTTTTTAAAAGCAAACACACAAAAAAATAAGCTTATTTTTTTATTGCAATTTATTTTAAATGTTAGTTGGAATTTTATTGTTTTTAATCAGCACTTAATTTTATTAGGATTGATAAACATAACTTTATTAACCTCTCTCCTATTTTATTACTATTTTAAAGCATCTCATAAAGTAGAAAAATATAAATATTTATTACTTCCTTACATGATTTGGTTGTGTATTGCAACCTCTTTAAATCTATACATTTTAGTCTATAATTAATACAAATATGTACAAACTTCATAAAAAACAAAACGTTCCTATTTCTTTACAAGAAGCTTGGAATTTTTTAAAAAGCCCGAAAAATCTAGAGAAAATGACACCTAAAGAAATGGGGTTTAAAATTATTGATGGGGCAAATAAACCAACCTATGCTGGCCAATTAATTAGTTATGAAGTAACACCGCTACTTGGTATTAAAACCAGATGGGTTTCTAAAATCACACAGGTAGAACCTTTAAAATATTTTACAGACGAGCAATTATATGGGCCCTATGCTTTATGGCATCACACCCATTTTATTAAAGAAATTGACGGAGGTGTAGAAATGGAAGATTTAATATATTACAAAGTCCCCTTAGGTTTTATAGGTAGATTATTTCATCCTATTTTAGTAAAACCTCAATTAGAAAAAATATTTAAATTTAGAAGTGAAAAATTAATAGAACTCTTTGGAGAATACAAGTAAGATGAGTAAAAAGGTAAATATATTTTGGTTTAGAAGAGATTTAAGGTTAGATGATAATGTAGGTTTTTACAATGCTTTAAAAGGCGATTACCCTGTACTTCCTATTTTTATTTTTGATGAAGAAATACTCTCTAAATTACCAAAAAATGATGCTAGAGTCACTTTTATTTTTGACACATTGCAAAAAATGAGAAATACTTTGCTAGAAGAAAACCAAAGTAGTTTAGCAATGTATTATGGAAAACCAAAAGAAATTTATAAAAACCTTTTAAAAAAGTATGAAATTCAAACGGTTTTTACCAATAGAGATTATGAACCTTATGCTATTAAAAGAGATTATGAAATTAAAGAACTTTTAGAAGAAAATAACGTTGCTTTTACAACTTTTAAAGACCAGGTTATTTTCGAGAAAAACGAAGTTGTAAAAAAAGATGGCAAGCCATATGTAGTGTATACACCTTACATGAAAGTTTGGAAAGAGAAATTTAAAACCTATAATTTAGATATTTATTATACAAATTCCTATTTAAAAAATTTAATTAAACATACTCAATTACCCAACTTAACATTGTCTGACATAGGTTTCAAAAAAGCTAACCAAGAAATAGAACCTTATACAGTAACACCAACCTTAATACAACAGTATGAAGATACACGTAACTTTCCTGCAAAAGATACAACTTCTAAACTAGGACCTCACTTACGCTTTGGTACAGCAAGTATTAGAAAAATGATTACCAAAGCAATTGCAGAAAAAAACGAAATATTTTGGCAAGAATTAATTTGGCGAGAATTTTTTATGCAAATCTTATGGCATTTTCCAGAAACTTCAAAAAAATCTTTCAAGTCTAAATACGACCGAATTGAATGGAGAAACAATGAAGAAGAATTTAAAAAATGGTGTAATGGGCAAACAGGCTATCCTTTGGTAGATGCGGGCATGCGTCAACTAAACCAAACAGGTTTTATGCATAACAGAATTAGAATGTTAGTAGGTAGTTTTTTATGCAAACACTTATTAATAGATTGGAGATGGGGTGAAGCTTATTTTGCAGAAAAATTACACGATTACGAAATGGCAAGTAATGTAGGTAATTGGCAATGGGTTGCTGGTTCTGGTGTAGATGCAGCTCCTTATTTCCGAATTTTTAACCCAACTACACAAATAAAAAAATTTGATAAAGATTTAGAATACATAAAAAAATGGGTTCCAGAATTTCAAGAACTCACCTACACAAAAGAAATGGTAGACCATAAAGAAGCTAGAGAACGTTGTTTAAAAACGTACAAAGAAGCCTTGAATTAATATTTTAAACAATCGTTTTTTAAGTAAAATAAGCTTTGATATGCCATTTAAAAGCTGCAGAAAACAACAAATAGATAAAACTATCGTTTTTATAGTGTAGGATAGAAAAAATGTGAATTCAATTTTTTTCTATGCTATGTAAATTATTATTTTTTCTTGATAAAAGCTTCAATAAAAATTGAAGCTTTTTTTATGAAAATAACTTAAAAATAGTTTGCCAGTTTTTATATTTTATATTTTATTTGCGCTCGTAAATTTTAAAAGCCGATGTAGCTCAGCTGGCTAGAGCAGCTGATTTGTAATCAGCAGGTCGTGGGTTCGAGTCCCTCCATCGGCTCTTCTATTTAAAAGTCTCAAACAATATTTTTTGAGACTTTTTTTGTATTTTAGCAAAGTATTCGGGATGTAGCTTAGTCCGGTTAAAGTGCTGGTCTGGGGGACCAGAGATCGGAGGTTCGAATCCTCTCATCCCGACTTTTTCTTTCAATAAAAACACCTACTTTATTGATAACCTTATCATCTTTTAAATGATCGTCTCTTAATAACAATTAGCTTCATAAATTAAAAAGTTGATTGATTAGAAAGTGGTTCTTAGAGCACTAAAGTGACATTTATGATTTCTAAAAATACAAACTCTGTTTTATAGACAAGAAATCAAACATTGTGTTAGAAATTAAACAAAAAACAACAATTAAAAGGATGCGCTAAATGCAAAAACCCCTATCTTAATTAACCTAATTAAGTACAGCAATACGAACAATAAAGAAAAAACGAGATGGATTTATAAACAACATACATAAGGTTACAGAAATTACTAAAGATTATAAAACTTAGTGAAAAATTTAATATTAACAACCCCATAACTAAAGAAGTGTATAAAGTTTTATAAGAAGACCTTACTTTTTTAATACTTTTAACAATTGAATTACACATAAAGTTGACTCTGAAAAAGAACCTGAATAAACCTTATTTTTATATTTTTGTAATATCTTTACTTTAACAAGTTAATTTTTATCAAAATTATAATTTTATATGCTAATTATTGGAATTGCAGGTGGTACAGGAAGTGGAAAAACAACTGTTGTAAATCAGATTATTAAACAATTACCAACAGATGAAGTTTGTGTAATTTCACAAGACTCATACTACAAGGCAACAGACAATTTATCTTTTGAAGAAAGAACTAAAATAAATTTTGATCATCCAAGAGCTATCGATTTCGAGTTAATTATAAAACACTTAAAAGCATTAAAATCTGGTAAAACAATCAAGCAACCGGTGTATTCTTTTGTACAACACAATAGAACCAAAGACACTGTTAAAACGCATCCACGAAAAGTGGTTATTGTAGAAGGTATTTTAATTTTTAATAACAGCGATTTAAGAGATTTGTTTGATATTAAAATATTTGTACATGCAGAAACAGATGAACGTTTGATAAGAAGATTAAAAAGAGATATTACAGAAAGAGGCAGAGATATAGACGAAGTTTTAAATCGTTACCAAACTACTTTAAAACCTATGCATCAGCAATTTATAGAGCCTACCAAAAATTTTGCAGATTTAATTATACCCAATGATAGGTTTAATAATGTGGCTATAGATATTGTAAGAACCGTAATAAACGAGCGTTTGTAAACATGACTTTTAAAGATCTAAAAAATAAAAAATCCTATAAAATTCTTACAAATGTTTTTGTAATAATTTTTATTCCGTTTTTAATATGGATGTTGTTTTTTGATGAAAACTCTTATTTAGTTCATAGAAAATTTGATGCAGAAATAGATGATTTAGAAAAAACAATTTCTTTTTATAAAAAGAAAATTGCAACAGATAAAGCAACCATAAAAAAACTAAAAGATTCTTTACAGTTAGAGCGTTTTGCAAGAGAAAAATATCTCATGAAAAAAGAAAACGAAGAGATATACATCATAGAATTTGATACCATTAAAAAGTAATGACAAAATTTCTGTTTAACGAATTTGAAGGAACATCACCAGAAGCTTGGAAACAAAAAATTCAAGTAGATTTAAAAGGTGCTGATTATAATAAAACTTTACTTTGGCAGACCAATGAAGGTTTTAACATAAGACCTTTTTATACAAAACAAGATGGTACAAATACTAAGATAAATTTACCAAAAAAAGGATTTAAAATTTGTCAAACTATTTTTATAGACGATGTAAAAATTGCAAATTCTTTGGCAGTAGACGCATTAAAAAGAGGTGCAAATGCCATTCAGTTTAAGGCTTCAAAACCTTTTGATCCAAAGAATCTACTCAAAAATTTTCCTGGAGATACACCTATTTATTTTCAACTTAGCTTTTTAGATGCCAATTTTAAAACTAAACTTGCTAAATTTTGCCATGCTACAAATACATATATTCAAACAGATATTATAGGTAATTTAGCAGCTACTGGTAATTGGTTTTTTAACTTAAAAGAAGACTACAATCAACTAGAAAAAGTAATTTCAGCTTCCAATAATTGTATTTCCGTTTCAGGAGAATTATATCAAAATGCAGGTGCAAACATTTCTCAACAATTAGCATATACATTAGCACATGCCAATGAATATTTAAATCAGTTTGGTGCAAATGTAGCAGATAAAATAAGTTTCAATTTTGCTGTAAGCAGTAATTACTTTTTTGAAATTGCAAAAATTAGGACATTCCGAATTTTAT
>Ga0209653_1001816_pt1 | contig 16486 bp, 18 predicted proteins | sample SaaInl6LU_22_DNA_FD_184644 | JGI IMG/M metagenome (GOLD analysis project Ga0209653, IMG submission 184644) | Marine microbial communities from expanding oxygen minimum zones in the Saanich Inlet - ESP_116LU_22_DNA (SPAdes) (version 2) | ecosystem: Environmental > Aquatic > Marine > Intertidal...
CGCTTAGAGAAAAATACGGCCTAGATAATGTGGTAGCAAGTGATATTAGGGCCACAGAAGACCCAGTAATGAATGCCGGACCCTTCGAAATTTTAGACGCTACTGATTTACACGCCTTAGAAGACGTGATCATGCACTATGAAATTGAGACCGTCTATTTAATGGCAGCCATGTTAAGTGGTACCGCTGAGAAATTTCCTATGAAAGCTTGGTCCTTAAACATGGATACTTTATTTCATGTATTGAACCTCGCCAAGGACAAAAAGATTTCAAAAATATTCTGGCCTTCTAGTATTGCTGTTTTTGGGCCAAATACCCCTAAACAAAATACCCCACAACAGTGCATTATGGCACCGAGTACCGTTTATGGGATGAGCAAATTAGCAGGAGAAAGATGGTGTGAATACTACCACTTAAAATATGGAGTAGACGTTAGATCACTGCGGTATCCCGGATTGATTAGTTGGAAAACCCAACCTGGAGGGGGCACTACAGATTATGCCGTTGACATCTTTCACAAAGCCATTGAAGATGGTTCCTATGAAAGTTTTTTAGCGCCACAAACGACCCTCCCAATGATGTATATGGAAGACGCCATTCGCGCCACCTTATCCATTATGGAGTTTGAGTCTATATCCCTTAAAAAGGGTATAGCTTACAATATAAGCGCCATGAGCTTTAATCCTCAGGAATTGGCTCAAGAGATTGCTAAACAACTCCCAGGGTTTACTATGAGTTATAACCCAGATTTCAGGCAAGCCATTGCAGACAGCTGGCCTGACAGTATTTCCGACCTAGAAGCACAAAAAGATTGGCTCTGGAAGCCCCATTTTAATATGGAAAAAATGGTTCAAGACATGCTACAACACCTAAGCGCTTAAAACGCTTAAAAATCCCTTCAATAGATTAGCTTAAAGTTTAGGCTAGTTCAATATTAACGCTTAAAAAGATAAGTTTAGAAAGACAACTTACAATTAAAGTGATCAAAGTCAGCTCCTCATAAACCCATTACATAGCAAAAGCAGACTTAAACTTAAGTTTCTTTTCAATAGTGGTAATTAAGGTATTGGCAATATCTTTACCCGTAGCATTTTCTATGCCCTCAAGACCTGGAGAAGAATTCACCTCCAATAACAAAGGACCCTTATTAGAACGAATAATGTCTACCCCAGCCACTGCCAAGTTAAGCACCTTACTCGCCTTAATGGCTAATTTTTTCTCCTCCGCTGTAATTTTAACAATAGAAGCTTTTCCTCCTTGGTGAATATTGGCCCTAAACTCCCCTTTTTCTGCTTGTCTTTGAATAGAAGCTACAACCTTGCCATCTACTACAAAACAACGAATGTCTTGGCCATTGGCTTCTTTAATGAATTCTTGAACCAATATGTTAGTTTGTACACTTTTAAAAGCATTAATCACACTTTCTGCAGCCTTATTGGTCTCCGCCAAAACCACCCCTTTTCCTTGTGTGCTTTCTAAAAGCTTAATGATTAAAGGAGCCCCATTCACCATTCTAATAAGATCTTTAGTATCTAAAGGCGACTTGGCAAAACCAGTAATAGGAATGTGAATGTCAAATTTGGCAAATAACTGAGAGGCAAACAATTTATCTCTAGATTGTGTAATAGCCTCCGCTGAATTTAAACAATAGACCCCTAAATTGTCGAACTGCCTAATTAGGGCGCATCCATAAAAAGTCACCGCCGGCTTAATTCTGGGAATAATAGCGTCAAATTCATTGAGAATATTCCCTCCTCTATACCTGATTTCAGGAGAATTCGCGTCTAACTTCATATAAGAGTGTTCCACATTAAGAAACACCATTTCATGCCCTCTAGCCTCTCCAGCTTCCATAATCCTCTTGTTGGAATACAGGTTGGGATTACTGGCCAAAAGGGCAATTTTTAAGCCGGTTTTAGCCTTCATATAAGAGGCATACTTAGCACTCACCTCAGCTTCTGTAAACTCTTTTTGCAAGAAGGAATCTGCAGGATTTACCATATAACGGCCATTTAAAGCCTCTCTTCCGAGCAACATTCTAAATTCCATGGTATCTCTGTTGGCTAAAGTCAACTCAATGTCAAAAGTGTCTGCTCCAATGGTTACAGGTGTTTTAATCACAAAACGTTCTTCTGCAATCCCTGAAGAACTTTTAACAGTCCTCCTGTCTACCAACTTAGCCTCGCATTGTATGTTAATACTCCTGTTGTCTTGAAGGGGGTTAATTTCAAATTTCACATACTCTTGCCCCCCACGACCAAATACTTTGGCGTTGGCCGCCTGAATAGAAGAAGTCTTAGCGCCAGAGTCTACCCTAGCTTTAATAGCTGGAATGCCCAAGGTTCCAAATACACACCATTCTTCACTTCCAATAATACTTAAATCTTGCATTTTTTGTTTTTTTTGGCCTCCGGCCGATGCCTTAATTCAAAGCTCCTACATTAATTTCAATATCCTAATCACAAAAAGATCTACCACCTCTACCAATATTAACAGAATAATGATCCATTCTAATTTACTGCTTTCTCGGTGCTCCATAATATCTTTAAAGAGCTCCAAATCTTCTTTTATAATAGCCGTTCTTTCATAAATATACCTATAGCGGTCTTTTAAGTCAAAGGTCTGCTTTAAGGCTATATTTAAAGTATTCAAAGATTCGTTCTCCCAGGTAATATCAGGAGAATCAAAAATATAGAGGTTTTCTGAAATCTGATTCTTTATATTTAATACTTTCCCAATAAAGCGTTTCAATTTAATTCCTGAAATATCTAATTTACCTTTTAATTCAAGGGACTTAGTGTACTTATTGGTCTCTGCCAATAACTGATCGGTAATTTCTAAATACTGATCCAGCGCTACGGACTGTGAGGTGTTTAGCATAACCAATCGAATGGCTTCTGGATCAAAGTGAGCTAGTGTCACCTTGTCAAAGGCTACTTTTTGCTCCCCTTCAGACACATATACTCGAATGGTTTCCTTTAAATCCTGTTCTTGCCATGGCGTGGCCTCAGGGTTGAGCTGTTCTATAAGCGCATTAATTTCTTGGGTGCTGTGGTTAAAAAAGGCCACTACACCATATTGGAAGACATAGACAAATTTTTCTGTGCCATTGGACAAGAAAAGTTCATCAGAATCCGTAAATAATATAGGCAATGCCAGCTTTTGCTTGCACTGCCTAATATTAAAACTAGGGGCTATCTGAAGGGCTATTACGGGATACATAATTAGTCTTCTGCGTCTTCTTCTAAGTCAATATCTGGAATAGCATCTGGATCATTGTCGTCAAAATCCTCATAGTCATCTTCGTCGTAATTCGCCATAGTCTTTTCTAACTTAGCACTAATTTTCACCAGATATTTAGTGTCTTCCGTAGACACCTCTACTGCTTGAATAGTCTCCCCAGAAGCATTTTTAAAGCTTATAATATTCAGGTCGTCATACCCATCTGGATACTTCTCTACCAAAAGCTTTAAGACCTCTGGAGTCAATTTTTTAAAATCTACAATAACGCGTTTTAATGGCTGTTGCATGGCTATAAATCTAAAAGGTAAGCAAAAATTAATGGTGCAACTATGGTAGCATCACTTTCTATAATATACTTTGGTGTGTCTATGTCTAACTTACCCCAAGTAATTTTCTCGTTGGGAACGGCGCCTGAATAAGAACCATAACTTGTGGTAGAGTCACTAATCTGACAGAAATAACTCCAAAAAGGCGTGTCTGTTCGCTCCATATCTTGGTAGAGCATGGGCACCACACAAATAGGAAAATCTCCCGCAATTCCTCCACCAATTTGGAAGAAACCAATACCATTTTCAGAATTATCTGTGTACCAATCTGCTAAAAACGTCATGTACTCAATCCCAGACTTTACAGTGCTGGCTTTTAATTCGCCTTTAAGCACATATGAGGCAAAAATATTCCCCATGGTACTGTCCTCCCAACCTGGGCAAACAATGGGTAAGTTCTTTTCTGCGGCCGCATACATCCATGAGTCTTTTAAATCAATTTCATAGTATTCTTCCAATACCCCTGAAAGGAGCATTTTATACATAAATTCATGAGGGAAATAACGCTCCCCTGCTTCCTCTGCATCTTTCCAAATTTTATAGATATGTTTCTGAAGCCTTCTAAAAGCCTCCTCTTCTGGAATACAAGTATCTGTAACTCTATTGAGTCCCTTTTCGAGTAAGTCCCATTCTTGCTGAGGAGTTAAATCTCTGTAGTTGGGCACACGCTCATAATGGGAATGGGCCACTAAATTCATAATGTCTTCTTCTAAATTTGCTCCAGTACAAGAAATAATTTGAACCTTGTCTCGACGGATCATTTCAGCGAAAATCTTTCCTAATTCTGCGGTGCTCATTGCACCAGCTAAAGACACCAACATTTTAGCACCACCGGCTAATTGCGCTTCATATCCCTTCGCAGCGTCTACTAATGCAGCTGCATTAAAATGCAAATAATACTTTTCTATAAAATTTGAAATAGCTCCTTTACTCATCGCTGTCTTGAAATTTAGTGAGGTTATTTTTTTTAGCGTGTTCCACATCAAAAGTATTGTCATATGGATCACTCGCCAAGACCTCCATGAATTTATAACTTAACATCTTATAATACAACTTAGCCGCTAAAAATTCCGACGGCTTGCTACTGCTATTAGGGCAGAGCTCAACAATGTCAAAGCCTACTACATTTTTCTCTGCAAAAACTTCTTTTAAAAATGCCAGTGTTTCATACCACAACAAACCGCCTGGCTCAGGAGTTCCAGTTGCTGGTAGGATAGAAGGATCAAATGCATCTAGGTCTAAGGTAATAAATACATTGTCTGTCATGAGCTCTAAAGCCTTGTCAGACCAATATTCGTCCTGTACCATATCATGGGCAAAAAATGTTTTCTCAGCATCCATAAAAGAGTTTTCTATATGATCCATAGAGCGAATACCCACCTGAATTAAATTGGTGGTTTGGCTTGCCTCATGAACGGCACATGCATGGTTGCAGCTAGTGCCCTCATAAGAAGCTCTTAAGTCTGCATGAGCGTCTATATGGAGTACCGTTAAATTTTCAAAGCTTTCATTAAAAGCCCTTATGGTACCTATTGAAATAGAATGCTCTCCTCCAAAAAGGGTCACAAATTTATTCTTCTTTATATAGGACTTTGTAATTTTATGAACTGCCTCTACCATTGCCTCAGGGGTGCTGTTCTCCAATACCGGATCTGCTAAAAACACCCCTTGTTGGTACACCTCGGTGGCCGTTTCAATATCGTATAATTCCATATTTTCAGAGGCAGCTAAAAAAGCTTCAGGCCCTTTATCTGCTCCTTTTCCCCAAGTACTCGTGCCGTCGTAGGGCACAGGGATTAATACTACTTTAGCTGTTTCTAACTGGGCAAACTCGTCTGGAATGCCAGCGTAATTATTCTTGCTCATACCCTAAAATTTTAAGCATCTCAGATGCTTCTTGTTGCTGTGAAAATAATGAAGTGGTTAAATTCCCCGCTGCGTCTTTTTGAATTAAAACATGCTTTGGGGTAGGAATTAAACAATGCTGTAAGCCACCGAAGCCTCCAATAGACTCTTGGTAAGCACCAGTATTAAAGAACCCAATATAAAGGGGTTTGTCTTTCTTAAATTTTGGAAGGTAAATAGCATTCATGTGCTGCTCAGAATTGTAATAATCATCACTATCACAAGTAAGTCCTCCTAAAAGTACACGTTCATACTCATCCTGCCACCTATTAATAGGCAACATAATAAAACGCTTGTTTATGGCCCAAGTATCTGGAAGGGTTGTAATGAAAGAAGAGTCTATCATATTCCATTTCTCTCTATCATTCTGCTGCTTCTGATACAACACTTGGTATATTGCTCCTCCACTCTCTCCGACCGTAAAACTTCCAAACTCAGTGAAAATATGAGGTACAGGTACGTCTGCTTCTGCACAAATAGCGTTAATCTGGTTTAAGATCTCTTCTATCATATAGGCGTAGTCGTATTCAAAGGCTAAGGAGTTTTTAATCGGAAAACCACCGCCAATATTGAGACTATCCAAACTTGGGCATATTTTTTTAAGGCGTACATACACCTTTAAACACTTACTTAATTCGTTCCAGTAATAAGCATTGTCTCTAATACCTGTATTGATGAAAAAGTGAAGCATTTTTAACGCTACATGTTCATGTCCCTTAATCTGATCTTCGTAAAAGGGCACAATATTTCGGTATCCTATTCCCAATCTTGACGTATAAAACTCAAACTTTGGTTCTTCTTCAGAGGCTATTCTAATACCAATTTTATAATCGCCCTTTATTTTTTCTGACAACAGAGAAATCTCTTCGTAATTGTCAATAATAGGAATACAATTCTCGTGGCCTGAATTTATAAGCCGGGCAATGTTTTCTACATATTGAGCCCTTTTAAAGCCGTTGCAAATCACAAAAGTATCTGACTTTATTTTGCCCGCTTCCTTAAGAGATTCTACTATATTAATATCAAAAGCAGAAGAAGTTTCAATATGAATGTCGTTGCTCAAGGCTTCTTCTAAAACATGCTTAAAATGCGAACTTTTTGTGCAGTAACAATAATGGTACTTCCCTTTGTAATCGTGCTTTTTAATGGCATTGTCGAACCATCCTTTAGCCCGTTGGATATTTTCAGAAATTTTGGGTAAATAAGTGAATTTTAATGGGGTTCCATATTGGGCCACCAATTTTTCTAATTCAATACCATGAAAACGGAGATTTTCGTCTTCTAAGGTGAATTCTTCTTGTGGAAAATAATAACTCTGGTGTATTAGATCTATGTATTTAATATTCATTATAGCAAATTAAAAATTAGAGAAAGGCCAAGAAATTATATCCCTGACGCTAAAAAAATGAATTGCAATAAGTATATTAGATATTGATCTGACGTGCAGTGGTGGGTACAAAAAAGTACTCGTGCTGGCTTTGCACGATAGCGTTTGTAGAAGTTCGCTTTAAATTTTGGTTGCCTATCTGATAAGCTGCATCTAGAAAACACTTCGGGTTTTCTAATTGCTCCAACATAGAAACATTTTTCATGATGTTCAGCTAAATGCCGTAACAAATGAAAACAAAAAAATTGAAAAAAAAGCCGCTTTTAAAAAGATTTAAAAAAAAGTGGCATCACCCAATTTTATTGGGCAAAATGAAAAACAAACCCCTTATTATAGACTGTTTACAATAATATAACACCTCAAAAACAGTTAAAAAAGTCGAGCAAAGCAGCTAGTGTGCATAAAAAAATCGCGTTTTGCACTTTTTTAAGTATTGTCTTGTAACTATCTTTAAAAGAAAAAATCATGAAAAACAGAAGAGAATTTCTAAAAACCACCTGCCCTACTGTAGCGTTTGCTTTCTTTGGCGTGTCGCTTATTCAAGCCTGTTCTTCTTCAGAAGACTCCATGCCCACAGTTCCCACAAACAATGGACAAACCAATACGGATACGGATGGTGTCACTCAAAATGGCAATACCATTACCATTGATCTAAACGCAGCTAATTTTTCTGGATTGGCCAATGTTGGCAGCTGGATGAATCTCACTTCCGCAGGCGTACTGCTTTTAAGGGTAAGCTCTGACACCATTAGAGCTTTTGACAATTGCTGCCCACATCAAGGCACCAGAACACAGTGGAGCTATGGGAACAACACCTTTAATTGTGCCAATCACGGCAATAGTTTTGGTACGGGAGACAACTCTGTTAGTTGTAATTCAGACGCTAGCAGCGGAGATTTGGTCAGTTACAATTCAAGTATCTCGGGCAATACATTGACTATTAATAAAGCTTAATCTATTCTCGTACAATCCGTTGTATTAATCAATGTCAAAATTGAAGCCCAAGGCGGTTTGATCAAAGCTTAAACCATTACTCCTATTGTAATGAATATAGCGTAGTTCAATAGATTTTAAACCAACTTTCCAAAGGGATAATTGGCCCAATATATCTTTGTATCTAATTCCAACACCCCATTGTTGGCTATTAAAAGCAGAGAGATCATAATCTGAGGTATAGTATTCGTCAGTACTTTTCGCCATTTCTTTAGGATAAAAATAGTCAGCTGCCGTTTGACTATAGTGTCTAAAGCTTGGAAAAACAGCCCAATTTAAACCGAAAATTATGGGGAGCTCAATTTCTGCTGTAAGCCCTTGGACACCCCAAGAATCTGCATAATATCGTGCATAAGATCTCAGAATAAAAGTGTCAGAAAGGTAGAAGTTCATTCGAGCACCCACTGGGTATTTATACCTGTAAAAGGGCAGTCTTTCTACGTTGTCTGCCAATTGAAAAGCATCTATAAAGAAATTCTCTTTGTCTGCAAAATACACCCTCTGTAAAGGAGAAGACAACAATCCTTCTTGCATAACGGCATCTATAAAAAAGGATACTTGCATCTTATTTGTCAAGATTTGAGCCAAATTTAGACTGAGCGCATAGGTGTTTCGCTTAGTCTGACTAAAGGCAGCAAAAGCATTAGTGTAAGTTCCTTCTCCACGAATATTGGAATCAAAAAATCCCGTTCTTAATTCTATGGGATACTGTGGATCATGTTCGTCCATATACACTTGAAGGTTGAGACCCAATTCAGTGTTTTTCTCATTATAAAGCTTACTAATACCCATACCAAAACCAATAGATTGATAATCGTATTCTTTAGAAAACGCTAGGGACGCATTATAAATGGTGTTTCTGTCTTCGCTAAAGTGTGCATAACTCGGATTAAAATGCGCCAGTACATCTGATCTAGAAGCTCCAGAAGAGGCGACCCATGGGCTGGCTCCCTGGTTTCTATTTACATAAGATAAAGCTTGAGTACTACCAAAAGATTTGTCGTCGTGGTCTTCATATTTGTCATCATGGTCGTTGTCATCTCCCCAGGAAGCACTGCGATCAAAAGGATTCACGTTACTAGAAGAAGCAGAGGTATAGGCTGAAATTCCGGCGTCTACCGAAAGGATTCCATTTTCTCCAATAGGAATTTGAACCACCATAGTGGGAGCTGCATTAGTCAATTCCTCTGTTCCTTCCCCTCCAGTAACAGCCGCATTTTGACCATCCTGAGCATAGTAACTAAAAAGTGTTTGAACACTGACTTTCTCTAAAACTTTTTTGGTATATATGCTTTCATTTTCTTGAGCTCTCAGGGCAAATACACTAAAAAACAATAGGATAATAAATGCGTACTTCATAACTTAATTACAGCCGCAGCCGCCTCCCATTTTACCGCCATTCGCTCCCGCTGCACCTTCTCTATAAACATGACTACTAATGTCTGCCTTACAAACACCTCTAGCACTAAGAACCATATCTTCTGCATTGATATATACCTTTTCATATTCTTTTACAGCCACACAAGAGGAGGCAAATAAGAGAAGTCCTACAATTACTATATGTTTCATGTGATTCAATTTTGAGTTTCAGTCACTTCAATATTTGGACTGTAATGAATTTTATTAGCCGCATCTACAATAATGCATGACATGCCTGGTAATTGTGAAATGGTGTTTATACCTATATCTATACCCATGATAAAAACGGCAGTAGCAAAAGCGTCTGCCAATTCCCCCTTTGGGGCAAAGACAGTTACTGACTTAATTCCAGAAATAGGCATACCACTTCTTGGATCAATAATATGACTATAGCGTTTTCCGTTTAAAGTTACGTATTTTTCATAATTTCCTGAAGTGGCTACTGCTGCATCTTTTACTGGAAACCACGAAAATACTTTGGACGGGTTTTCAGGATTGCTAATCCCTACCTGCCAATCTGTTCCATCTGGCTTTTTCCCCCAAGTGGTTAAATCTCCTGAGGCATTAATAATACCAGCTTTTATTCCCATTGATTGCAAATACTTTTTAGTAGCGTCTGCTGCATAGCCTTTTCCAACAGCACCAAAACCTATTTTCATGCCTTTTTTAGGCAAAAAAACGGTATTATTAAAGGCATCTAGTTGAATCTCTTTGTAGTTTATATGAGCAACAGATGTTTGGAGTTGTTCTGGTGAAGGAAGCGTTTTCATACTTCCATCAAATACCCAAACTGGGTCTAAAGCAGCATAACTAATATCAAAAGCACCTTGGGTAACTTTTGAAATTTGGATACAACGTTCTATAAGGCCAAACAATTCTTGAGATACTTTCACAGGTCGTTCACCTGCATTTTTGTTAATTGCAGATGTTTCAGAATTGGGATCCCATGAAGATATGAGCTTTTCTATTCTCTCTATTTCTTTTTGGGCTATATCTAGATGTAGGTTGGCTTCTTCTTGGTTACTTACCAAAGTAATTTCGAAACGACTGCCCATGAGTTTAGCTGTTCTAGTCACAATTTTATTCTCTTGTGAAAAACCTAAACTTTGGATTAGAAAACAGAAAAACAGAGCGCTTTTAACATATTTACTCATTGGAAGCCATGTCTTGGAGTTTTTCTATATAAGCTTCTGGAGAAATATTCAAATAAGCTGTTTGCCCTAAAATGTCTTTTTTGGGAGAAAGCAACACCACCAAAGGAAAATAACCTTTAGTGTTGTATTGTTCAGCCAATTTCTTATTCTCAGATGCCAGAAGCTCTGGTAGTTGATTGTCCTTTCTCCTGGGAAAATCTGCTTTATAAAGTATTAAGTGTTCTTTAGCATAAGATTGAAAAACTGTTGTTGCCCATATATCTCTATCTAATTTAATACATGGGGCGCACCAATCAGAACCTGAAAAAACCAAGAGTATGGGTTTATTTGAGGTGGTAGATTTTTCTGTTGCATTGGCCCAGCTGGACACCCATTCCTGAGCAATAACGAATTGGCAAATAAAAAGTAAGCTTATAAAAATTATTTTTTTCATATGTTATGGGGCTAGTATGGACAGTGTTTGACCCTGTACCTGTATAGGATAAATTAATAATCCTTTCGAAGCGTCTGAATTTAAACCCACTCCTTGCTGGGTGAATCTAGCACCGTGCTCGGTACAGTAAAACTCATCGTTTCTAAAAATAACTTGTTTTATGGTTTTGTGACTACATACCTGAGTAGCTGCCACGTAGTTACCTTGCTGATTAACCGCAATAACAACGGTATTTTTAATGATATAATCTCCAGGACTTTTTAAAGATTGCCCCTCAGAACTATTTAAATCTATAGAGAAAAGGACTCCATTAGCATCTGGAATTAAGGCCTGATCTGCCAGGCCATTTTCTGCTTCCAAACAACCACTTAAACAACTAAAGGTAAGTGTAAAAGCAGCGCCTTGTCCAATAGATTTCATAAATTCTTTACGCTCCATCTGAGTAATTTTTAAATAAAAGTAATGTAATTAGCGTTTCTAACCCACTTACAATGTGTTAAATAACAATATTTATAATGACTCTCAAAGCCAATTAGGCCACCATTTATCGAAACTTAATCCCCTTTTAACTTATCAAATTTACTGTCCAACCTATATATTGAAAATAAAAAAGACTTTTTTAAAATTTTAAAAATCTGATTTTCATATATTTACATTTCTTATGATCAAGAAGAAACAAATACAAGAGGGTGAAAACCTCATGAAAAATGCCCTAATTGGGGTTGATCTGTTTCAATTCGTTTTTTTTTACCAACAGCTAAGAAAGCTAAAATCGAAAAGGGAATCTTACCACATTGAATTTGTAATTAAATCATGTTACCCGCAATTGGCTTTTTTTAATATGGAAGAAATTGAAAAATTTGTGAGTGAATTCAAATCACAAAACAGCTTTCAAATTCCCTAATAACAAAATAAAATTCTAATTTAGGCCAGCCTTAGGGCAAACATCAGGCCTCATAGTTCAACGGATAGAATAGAAGTTTCCTAAACTTTAGATCCAGGTTCGATTCCTGGTGAGGTCACGATTCAAATGATACTATGGAAATTTTAGACACCTTTATACAAACATTCACTTTCTTTGATTTGGTAGAGCGTTTTTTATTAAACTTTATTTTTACTGCCATCATCATTCGCTTTATCTATTATAAATACGCTCAAAACAAAGCCTATATGTTTACTTATTTCATGATAAGTACCGTAGTTTTTTTGCTTTGCTATTCCTTGAAAAGAAATGAATTGGATATTGGACTAGCCCTTGGTCTTTTTGCCGTTTTTGGCATTATTCGTTACCGCACTGATACTATTGACATTAAAGAAATGACCTACCTATTTGTCATTATTGGAGTGGCTGTTATAAATGCGCTCTCTACCAATGCGGTCCCTATGGGTGAAATTCTTTTTGGAAATATTGCGGTGGTGGGCATGCTGATGATTTTGGAAAGGGTCATGAAAGCACCGCTCTCTTTAAAACAGCAGGAAATTGTTATTCCCCATTCTACTTTAATAAAACCTGATCAAAAAGAAGCCTTAATTGCTTCTTTGGCAGAAGAAACTGGCCTGGATATTAAAAAAGTCCAGATTGGAAAAATTGACCTTATGACCCAAAGTGTTAAAATAACACTCTTCTACTAAATTCCTGACTGCAACACTTATGAGATGTCTACTATCGATTTTTTTAATGGCCCTAATGGCCAAACCTGCCTTCGCTCAAGACAAGGAGCTCGCTATCTGGACGGCTGCTAGCAGTTCTTTTGAGCTCTCTGAACGTATGTATCTAGACGGAGCGCTAGCCTTTAGAAGTAATGCTGGACTAAATGCTATTTCCAGGTATTTTGGAGAAGCTGGAGTGGGCTACAAATTATCTAACTCTTTTAGTGGTGTTGCCGGTGTCCGTTACGGAACCCTTTTAGACCGCAGTGGTGGGATACAAGGAAATTTTACTTTTTATAGGCTTTTTGCTGAACTAAAACACAAGGCCTCTTGGCGTCAATTAAGATTCAAGCAAAGACTGCGCTTTCAGGAAGACACCGAAAAGAAACAAGGAACGCGCACAGAAAATCACTTGAGGTATAAAACAGCTATTGAATTTAAAATACCCAACTGGAAAGCAGACCCACAAGTATCTGTGGAGTTTTTTAAACCCTTAGGAAGCAATAGTGTGAATGGGTTTGACCGCATGCGTTATAAACTCCAAACAGATCTGAGCCTCGCTGGAAACGCTCTAACGATCGCTTATTTCATAGACAGAGATACTCCTCTAAACACAGCAGCTATAAATAGTCATATGTTGGGGCTATTTTATGATTTGGATTTCTAGTACTTTATTTTTCGGAACTATACACATAATCCGCCTGCTTGTATAAAATTTCATTGGCAGTATTGACCCTGTAACTCACCCTTTCTTGAGGGAGTTTTAGACCTTGATACGCCAACCAAGACTGATTTAAAATAAGGCTATAACGGTTGTTGTGCCAGACCCTATTGGCTAAAAATTCTCCGGAGGTTTGATCAAAATACCAGACCCACCGATCACTTGAGTTCGGAAATTGAAAGGACACCGCCCACACAGGGGTGTTCATGAGGGTTTCTGGTGAGACTGTCGCATTTTTAGGGAGTTCACGAGACAGCTTAAAGGGCTGCCAATACACAAATAGCCCACCGTTTAGTAAGGATTCAAAGCCCTTTACCTCAGATTCAGAAAGCGTTGTTAACGTATCTTTTACCCGAAGACTCACGCCCGTTGCATCTCTTGTTAACTGGTGTTTTTGATTGTTTTCTCTCCAGCCTACGGCCGATGTCCCTTTTTTAAAATCATACACAAAAGATTGTTCTACCGTCTTTGTTGGTACGCCAAGGGAATCATAAGAGCTTGTTTTCTTATCAAAAGAAAAAACCTGAACTGCTTTAAATGCAGCGGCACCTCCATGGGCTTTAACGGCTTTTACAAGTACTTCTTCAGGCAATGGAGCAGCCGTCTTTTGACAAGAAATAAAAAGCAATTGGAAGAACATAATACTCAGAATGGCGCGCATAAGAATAGACTTTACTCAAATTTAAATAATAATTTACCCAAATAAGCCGTCTAATCTTGTATTTTTAATTTTAGAAAAACCAAAACTCATGACACAGACCTTTAAAGTTATTTTTGCATCCCTGCTGATGCTTTTTTCATTCATTGCTCAGGGACAGGAACACAGCCATGCGGGTGCGTCGCCCATAGAATACCCTAATATACCTGGATATTTAAGTCTGAAAACAGATTTTCACATACACTCGGTATTTTCAGACGGTAACGTATGGCCTAGCATTCGCGTGCAAGAAGCCTTGAGAGAAAACCTAGACGCTATTTCCCTAACAGAACACTTGGAATACCAACCCCACAAATCAGACATTCCCCACCCAGATAGAAATAGGGCCCATGAGATTGCCTTAAAAGAAGCTGAAAATCATGGCTTATTAATTATTCGTGGGTCAGAAATTACAAGGGCATCGCCAGTTGGGCACAACAACGCTATATTTATTCAGGACGCCAATCCTATTTTACAAGAAAAGGCTGAAGACGCCTTTAAGGAGGCCAAAAAACAAGGTGCTTTTGTGTTTTGGAACCATCCCGCTTGGTATGTTCAACAACCTAATGGAACACCTGCGCTCAGTGATTTTCAGAAAAAACGCATTGCAAATAACGAATTACACGGCATAGAAGTGATCAATACTGGAGACTATTCAGAGGAGGCCCTGCAAATTGCGCTAGACAACGGACTGACCATTATGGGGACTTCAGATGTACACGACCTCATTGATTGGGATTATACAGAGAATGCGCAACACAGGCCTATTACTTTGGTTTTTGCCAAAGAAAAAACAGCTGCCAGTCTTTTAGAAGCCTTGAAAAAAGGAAGAACCGTGGCGGTGTTTAACGATCTATTGGTGGGTAAATCTGAATTTTTAAATCCTTTGATCAAGGCATCTGTGACGGCTTCTGAGATTAAATATATTGGCAAAACACAGGTCTTGTCTGTGACGCTCCACAACCATTCCAGTAGTGATTTACTCTTTGAAAACCAAATGCCCTTTAGCCTTTATAGACGCTCACCAGTATTCACGATTCCTGCTGGAGACAGCCTGACCCTGCAAATTAAAACCTTGGAAAGAAAAGAGCGCATAGTACTGTCTTTAAAAGCCTTAGGTGCTTTTACTGCACCAAAAGTGCAACCCATCATTGAATGGGAACTGAAGATAGACTAAGAACTCTGTCAATTTTATTACCTTAGGTCTATCTTTTAGACCCATGCAAAATCCTTTTAAAAAAATGGGGCCTGCCACATTAGTGGCAGCTGCCTTTATAGGTCCCGGAACCGTAACTGCCTGCATGAAAGCAGGTGCTGGTTTTGGAACGTCCCTACTTTGGGCTTTATTGCTCTCTGGCGGCATGACTGTTCTATTACAAGAGACCGCCGCTAGAATAGGGCTCATTAGTCAAGAAGGCTTGGCTAGTGTTATGCGTAACGCTATTGAAAAAAAGTGGCTCAAAACTCTGTTGTCTTGGGGAATATTAGCCGCTATTTTGGGCGGGAATACCGCCTATGAAGCTGGAAATATAAACGGTGCCATTTTAGGATTGGAAGCCTTATTTGGTTCAGATTCTCTTATGGTTTACCCCTTCGTAGTTGGAGGATTAGCCGCAACGCTACTGGGATTTGGCTCATACAAAACACTAGAAAAATTACTCATTGGACTTGTGGTACTACTCAGCACTTCCTTTTTAATCACTGCCGTGTTGGTAGGACCCTCCATAATGGAACTGATTAAGGGAGTGGTTTGGATTCAATTCCCCAAGGATAGTTTATTCACCATCATGGCATTAATAGGCACTACCGTAGTCCCTTATAATCTATTTCTTCACGCAGCACTGGTCAAAGAAAAATGGCAGCAGCCCTCCGATTTAAAAGCGCTCAGAACAGATACAAAAATTGCAGTAAGTATAGGAGTCTTAGTCTCAATGGCTATTGTGATTACTGCTACCGCCTTACCAAAAGAGAGTTTAAAATCTGTTCTCGATTTGGCAGAAGGACTGGCGCCGCTCTATGGAAGCTTCGCTAAAATAGCCATAGGGATTGGCCTACTTTCTGCTGGAATCACCTCTGCAGTAACAGCGCCTTTGGCCGCAGCCTATGTGGTCAATAGCTGCTTTGATCTGGGTTTAAAAGCGTCTCATCGGGCATTTAAAGTGATTAGTCTGGGCGTGTTGTCGCTAGGTATGTGCTCCTTACTACTAAACTACACCCCCATCAGTGTGATCATTTTTGCCCAAATTGCCAATGGAATCATCCTTCCAGTGCTGGTAGGCCTTTTGTTTTGGCTCGGAAACAATCAAGCTGTTCTTGGCACGCACACCAATAGTAAAACAAAAAATATACTGTTCGGTATTATATTTATAATTTCCTTAGGACTGAGTATAAAAACCCTTGTGAGTGTATTTTAAAATCAAGACTATGGCCATAGATTTTAATGCAGATTTAGGAGAGGGCTACGGGAATGAAGCTGCTTTAATGCCTTTTTTAGACAGCTGTAGTATTGCATGTGGTGGTCATTATGGAAATGCTAAAAGTATTGAAACGGCCCTAGA
>Ga0209653_1001817_pt1 | contig 16452 bp, 17 predicted proteins | sample SaaInl6LU_22_DNA_FD_184644 | JGI IMG/M metagenome (GOLD analysis project Ga0209653, IMG submission 184644) | Marine microbial communities from expanding oxygen minimum zones in the Saanich Inlet - ESP_116LU_22_DNA (SPAdes) (version 2) | ecosystem: Environmental > Aquatic > Marine > Intertidal...
GTTCATTGCCACTTGTTACCTCAAAAAAAGTAACCGCGGAGCCAACGTTGAATTTGCAGTCGACTCCCGAATTATTGGTGATGGTGTACCACATGTGCGGAAGCTCAGTTGGGTTGAAGTCAAAGTCAACCTCACCGCTCGCATCCCCAATTTCCGCGGTCACGACAACCGTTCCTGGCAAACATTCGCTGATTTCAAGCTCTTCGGGGGCTGCCTCGGTTTCAGCAGTTGGGGTTTCTTCTTGAGTCTCTGCGTTGCTGGTCGCATTGAATAGTGCGCTGATTCCGAAACCAACCAAACCTACGATTAGGAAAACTGCCACCAGTACAACTGCTCTTCTGATCCAGAAAACTGATGATGGGGTTTCACTCATAAGGTTCAATCTAGTTAGAGAACTCGCAACATTCGGGTGTTTCCAAGCGTGTTCTGCTTAACTCGTGCGAGATCCAAAAACTCAGCTACACCCTCGTCGTGGGAGCGAACCATCTCGGCATAGACGTCCGGTTTGATTGGTGTGTCGGTGATGGTTTCAAAAAAGTGCTTGCTGAAAAACTCGACCTCGAATGTGAGACAGAACACTCTCTCGACACCGAGGGATTTTGCATTTGACAAAAGTTTCTCCAAAAGTTCGTGACCCACGCCCGTTCCTTTGAATTCTGGGTCAACCACCAAGGTTCTGACTTCGGCCAAATCCTCCCACATAACGTGCAGGGCACCGCAGCCGATTAGCTTCTCACCCTGATAACAGACTAAGAATTCTTGAACTGACTCGTAAAGCTCAACAAGCTCTTTTCCGAGCAAAATTCGCTCATCGACCAAAGGCTGACAAAGCTCTCGAATCTTGCCGATGTCGCTGGTGGTTGCGGGTCTAATCTCAAACTGCATCAGACAATTATCCACCAAGGTCGACCAAGACCTCATTTCTTCTCAAAAAAGGTGCCTTGAAGGGTCCGTCATATCGAGCATAAATAGCTCCCGGGGCAAGCTTTTCAGTGGCAAGCGCCCGAAGTTTGACCTCAAAGCTTTGGAATTTACTCTCGCTTACCGAACCCGAGAACTTGATTACCGCTCGAGTGATCGGTTCAACGCCAACAATCTTCAAATCCGGCGAGAGCGGCACGGGAGGGAAATCGCTATCCGCCGGCATTACAAAACTCAGCCAATAGCCATCGTCCTGCTTTTGCTGCAGGACTGGTGCCGTCATGGGGATTTTTTGCCTGTCCTGATTAGCTCCAGAGATATAACCAAAAAGCTGTCCAAAGCCAGAGTTGCCACTGTTACGCATGTCTCCACTAACCCAAACGCTTACTAGGAAGTGAGCGGGGTAGGAGCGAACCTCATACCCAGCCTTGCTATCGATTACTCGGTAGGACTGGATTTCGGTCATGACTGGACTGGCTGCTCGTCACGCTGATTGACGGTGAAGGTGAATTCTTCGCCGACAAAGTCAACCAAGATCTCACTTGAGTAGCTAATTTCACCATTCAAAATGCGCTCAGAGATCTGATCCTCGATTTCACTCTGGACAACTCGACGCAACGGTCTTGCGCCCATCGATGGCTCGTAACCAAGATCTATCAGCTTCTCTTTGGCGGCCGTTGTCAAAACAAGCTTCAAGTCTCTGTCGTCCAAACGCTCATCCAGTCTCTTGACGAACATGTCGATAATTGCAATCAGCTCATCACGAGTTAGCTGTGGGAAGACGATGACTTCATCAACACGGTTTAGGAACTCTGGGCGGAAGTTCTGCTTCAGCTCCTCGTTCACCCTTGCCTTCATCTGCTGATAGTCATTCTGGATGTCACCCTCGAGGGTGAATCCCAATGCTCCACGAGTGATCTCACGTGATCCCAAGTTGGTGGTCATGATGATGATGGTGTTTTTGAAATCGACCACTCGGCCCTGACCATCGGTCAATCGACCCTCTTCCAAAATCTGTAAAAGACTGTTGAAAATATCTGGGTGGGCTTTTTCAATCTCATCAAACAGAACAACACTGAATGGACGTCTGCGAACCTTTTCGGTTAGCTGTCCACCTTCGTCATAGCCAACAAATCCCGGAGGAGCTCCAAATAAGCGACTGACCGTGTGCTTCTCGCCATATTCACTCATGTCTAACGCGATGAGTGCGTCTTCGTCCTCAAACAAGAACTCAGCCAGAGCCTTAGCCAACTCTGTTTTTCCAACACCTGTTGGACCGGCAAAAATAAAGCTTCCGCTGGGACGCTTGGGGTCTTTCAAACCTGCGCGTTGGCGTCGGATGGTCTTTGATAGGGCGCTAATTGCCTGCTCTTGACCGATAACTCTCTTGTGCAGTTCCTCTTCCATGAAGACAAGCTTGGCGCCCTCTTCCTCGGTGAGTTTGAACACAGGGATTCCGGTCGCCTGAGCCAAGACCTCAGCGATTAATCCCTCATCAACGACGCCCTCAATATCGACATTGCCGTCTCTGAATTCCTGCTCTTTTTGCTTCAGCTCAGCGATGAGTTTTTTCTCTTCGTCACGCTTCTGAGCAGCAAGCTCGAAGTCCTGGTCGGCGATTGCCTGCTCCTTGGACTTCTTGGCCTCTTCGACTGCATCCTGGGCCTCTTTGAGCTCCGGAGGAGCGGAAAGGAAACTCAGTTTTAGCCTCGCACCAGCTTCGTCAATAAGGTCAATTGCCTTATCTGGTAGCTGACGATCTGTGATGTAGCGATCTGACATTGAGACAGCGGCAACAACTGCCTCATCTGTGATGGTTACCTTGTGGTGCTTTTCGTAACGATCTCTCAGGCCCTTGAGAATGTTGATTGCCAAAGCAGGGCTTGGCTCGTTTACCAAAACGGTCTGGAAACGGCGAACAAGTGCTGCGTCTTTTTCGAAGTGCTTGCGGAATTCATCCAGAGTTGTCGCACCAATTGTCTGCAGCTCACCTCGAGCCAACATTGGTTTCAAAATGCTTGCGGCATCAATCGCGCCTTCGGCTGCTCCGGCACCAACAAGGGTGTGGATTTCGTCAATGAAGGTAATGATGTCTCCGCGGGTGCGGATTTCTTTGGTGACCTTTTTCAGTCTCTCCTCAAAATCTCCGCGGTAACGAGATCCCGCAATCAATGAACCCATGTCTAGGGTGTAAAGCTGCTTGCCGCGAAGAATCTCTGGAACGTTTCCAGCAACAATGGCCTGCGCCAGACCCTCAACAACTGCTGTCTTTCCAACTCCTGGCTCGCCAATCAAAATTGGGTTGTTCTTAGTCCTTCGAGCAAGAATCTGCATGACTCGCTCGACCTCACGCTCACGGCCGACAACTGGGTCAAGCTTTCCCTCTGCTGCCGCATGGGTTAGGTTCTTGCCGTACTGATCAAGAATCTGACTTCCCTTTTGCTGTGGTGGTGGAGTGTCCGCACCCACCGAAACAGTTTCGTTTCCCTGGTATCCGCTCAAAAGCTGAATTACCTGCTGGCGAACCTTGTTGGTGTCCGCACCCAACTTGGTCAATACCTGTGCCGCGACTCCCTCACCTTCGCGAATCAGTCCAAGCAAAAGGTGCTCGGTACCGATGTAGCTGTGCCCTAGCTGCAAAGCCTCCCTGAGACTCAGCTCCAAAACTTTTTTTGCCCTTGGGGTAAAGGGAATGTGTCCACTGGGGGCTTGCTGGCCTTGACCAATAATTTCCTGAACCTGCTCGCGCACCTGCTCAAGCGAGATGTTTAGAGACTCGAGCGCTTTGGCTGCAACACCCTCACCCTCGTGAATCAGACCCAGCAGGATGTGCTCGGTGCCGATGTAGTTGTGATTGAGAAGCTTGGCCTCTTCCTGGGCAAGCACAACAACCCTTCGGGCCTTGTCTGTAAATTTTTCAAACATCTGTGAACACCTCCGCGATTCAGATACTGAGATGCTAAACCGACAGGGGGGTCAAACAATACCCGTGTTCGCCAACGGGTGAACTAGGACTGGTCGCGTCGCTGACGTTCTTCAGTCTCGATTTTGTTGTATTCCTCGCGCTCGCCTCGGTCTGCGCGGATTATTGAGCGCATAACCACATAGAAAAGCAGACCAACCAGGGCAGGTGGAACTAGCGACAGCATTGCGTCGCCCAGGATTTCCCAGCCATTCATTTCTTGCACGCCATTACTTAACCAAAGGAAACAGAATTGTTTCCCGAATTCCCAAACCAGTTAGAGACATGAGCAATCTGTCGATACCCATTCCCATTCCTCCGCTTGGGGGCATGCCGTATTCCAGCGCCTTCAAGAACTCCTCATCGACCCGCATCGCCTCTGGGTCTCCACCTGCCGCCAAGGCAGCTTGAGCAACAAAACGCTCTCTCTGAATAACCGGATCAACTAGCTCCGAATATCCAGTCGCCTGCTCATATCCTCGAATATATAGATCCCATTTCTCCACAACACCGGGCTTTGTTCGGTGATCGCGGGTTAGCGGCGAAGTATCAACTGGGAAATCGGTGACGAAAAACGGTTCTGGGTGCTTGGACTTATAGAAATGCTCCCAAAGCTCTTCGATATATTTCCCGTGCAACGGGTGGGCGACCTCAATGTCTTGCTTATCGGCTATTTTTTTCAGCGCCGACATCTTCGTCTCTGGAGTAATTTCCTCACCCAGCTCTTCACTCAGCGATTCATACATTGGAACTTTTGCCCAATCGCCGCCCAGGTCATATTCGGAGCCGTCTTCCAAGGTCACCAAGGTGGTCCCGAATACATCACTGGCTGCGTTCTGTATTAGTTCTTTGGTCAAATCTGCAATGCCGTTGTAATCGGTGTAGGCCTCATAGGCCTCCAACATCGCAAACTCGGGTGAGTGCGAGCTGTCTGCCCCCTCATTTCTGAAGTTTCGGTTGATCTCAAATACTCGCTCAAGACCACCGACCACCGCTCTTTTCAGAAACAGCTCAGGGGCAATACGAAGATATAAATCCATGTCGTATGCATTCATATGGGTTTTGAATGGCCTCGCACTTGCTCCACCGTGCATAACCTGCAGCATGGGAGTCTCCACCTCGGTGAATGCACGCTTGTGGAAGGTGTTTCTCAGCGACTGCATTACCTGGCTGCGAATTTTCACCACCTCGCGGGCCCGATCGCGAACAATCAAATCCAAGTAACGGTTTCGCACCCGAACTTCCTCTGAAAGCTCGGAGTGCAAATTGGGCATCGGCCTGATGGTCTTTGCAGCCATCTGCCAACTATCAGCCAAAATGCTTAGCTCTCCTCGTTTGGAGGTAATCACCTCGCCACTGACAAAAACGTGATCGCCCAAATCAACCAGTTCTTTCCAGCGGTCTAACTGCTCTTGCCCAACCTTGTCCAAACTGATCATCGCCTGGATGCGCTCTCCGCCACCAGCCTGCAGAGCAGCAAAGCAAAGTTTTCCTGTATTTCTCAAAAACATGATGCGACCGCTGACCGCAACAGTGTCGCCCGTCGAAACATCCGCCTCAAGATTTGGGTAGTGGTTTTTCACCTCTTCGATTGAGTGGGTGATGGGAAGGCTTACCGGGTAGGCGTCTCCATCTGCAATGAGTTGCTCGCGCTTTTCTAAGCGGTAACCCATTTGCTCGGGAAGGTCCTCGCCGACTAGCTCTTCTTCCAATTAGCTTCCTTTGATTGATATTTCTCGGTTGTCGATCAACCTGACATCGCCGACATAACCAGCAAATAAGGCTAGCGTAGAACCAGAGTAATCATCATTTACTGGTTCAAAACTGGCCGCGTCCACTATTTCTAGGTAGTCCAACTTGATATCAGTGTGCAGCAAATTTTTTGCTTCTTCTTTGGCCTTGGAAGCTTTCTTGCCTTCGCATGAGGCCAAAGCAACATTAATGGTTCTGGCTACTTCCAGCTGCTCAGAATTCAAACGGGCATTTCTACTTGATAAGGCCAACCCCTGATCGTCTCGCACAGTCTCTCCAGCCAATATCCTCAAAGGCATCCGTCTGCCGCTGGCCAGTTGATGGGAAACCATCTGTCTAATCAGCGCCAGTTGCTGGGCGTCTTTTTTTCCAAAGACGGCAATATCAGGCGTTATCAGGTCAAAAAATCTGGAGACGACAGTGAGCACCCCTTGAAAATGACCAGGCCTGTATTCGCCCTCTAAGGTATCTCCAAAGGTACTTTCAATATCTTCTGGCGAAATCAAGTTTGGGGATTCCGGATAAACAGTTTCGGGCTCTGGCAAAAACAATACGTCTGTTCCTCGATCACTGAGGAGTCTTGCATCGACCCCCAAAGACTGCGGATAGTTTTCATAATCGCTTTTGTCATTGAACTGCAGCGGGTTTACAAAAATGCTGGCAATTACAAAATTATCGTCAGTCCTCACTTGATCAACGAGCGACAGGTGACCGGCATGCAGCGCACCCATAGTTGGCACGAAGGCAATCCGTTTGCCCTGCGATCTGGCCTCCGCAACTAATTGCTTGAGCTCAGGTGCACCTGTGACTTGCTTCAATTCTCAAAATCCTCCGGGTTTGGGCGAAAGCCACCTTCTCTTAGCGCCCGCTCAACGGCCGCCCTGGCCATTGGTGCTACTAAGTCAACCACTCTGGGGACCTCTTCTGCCTCCAACTCGCTAATCGCTTGCGAGACAATCATTTTCGGGAAATTATTCAAAGAGCTAAAAGCCTCTGCGTACGCTGGCCTCTGATACTCGGCAATCACAATCGGGTCTGTGCCTATCTCCAATGCCAAACCCTGGGCTATCGGTAATACCGAATCCGGGGCGGTGACAGCCGATACGGAATCCTGCAGCGTGAGTAGGTCAAGACTTGTCCCGCTGAAATCAACAATCGGATGCAGCGCAATCGGAATTGCTCCCGCTCGAGCCGCGCTTGCAAGAATCGCATAGCCTCGCTCAGGAGAGCAGTGAATCACGATTTTCCCCGGCGCGAAATAGCCAAGCTGTGCCAGGCCGGTCACCGCCTCCTCAGTGGATTCCGCGTCCATGGCCATAATTATCAAATCGCAGCGCTCGACTACCTCTTGCATGCTCACCATTTCCACCTTCGGCAAAAGTGAGTCCGCCCGCTCAATTGACTCGTCTTTTTCAACACAGATGGCCTCTGCGGTATGGCCGGCACCTGCCAGTGCCTTCACCAAGATGATGCCCTCTAGGCCATCACCAATACTTCCTACTTTCATTCGACCCGGTTTATTGCTCATTTACTGGTCTCACCCTCTTCTAAATCGTCTGGCGTGCGAAGATTTCTCTCCCCCAGAATGCCAGCAAGTACGGTCATTAACGACGCTAGCGTTCCCAAAACAGCTGAGGTTGGGAATAACTGATTGGCTGTATTGAAAACTAGAAACATGAATGCCCCCAAGTGCCAGCCTAAAAATCCACTGCCCACGTACGCTACCGATTTAGCCAAAACTAGCAAGCGGAAGGCCCAGATTGGATCTGGTCTGGCGGGCCTATTGTTTATTTTTCCATCCCTGAAATCAGCTAGCTTTTTTTGGTAACCAGAAATTCGAAGAGTTAGTAAATAAACAACAAGGCCGGTTAAAAATAAATTAATGGCCAGTAAGGGGTGGCTGTAGGCCAAGGCCATCCCGCTTGATAAAAGCCACTGAAGGTAGAAATAGGCCAGAGTCAACCAAACGGCAGCTATTGCGGTCAGCTGAGACAGAGACATCGGCTTCAACTTAAACCTCCTGGACGCTTGATCTGAACCGCTCTGCTAGTTTCGCCACCGAACCGTGTCCGGGCAAGACAGCCTCCGAATCAATCTCGGCCCATGGAATTAGGACAAATCCGCGCTGATGCGCCCTCGGGTGAGGAATCTGCAGAGACTTTGTCTGCAAAATCTCCGAACCAAAGGCAATGATGTCAATATCTAAAGTTCTTGGACCCCAACGCTCTAAACGAACACGGCCGTGCTTGTTCTCAATTTCAAAAAGTTTTTTCAATAACTTTTTGGGTTCTAATTTTGTTCTGATTTTGACAACGCAATTTAGAAACTTAGGGGCATTTTCATCCTCGCCGGCAAGAGTCAGCGCGACTGTTTCATAAAGTGCGCTTTGGAAAATCAACTCGACGTTCTTAAGCTCAGAAATTTCACTGATGGCCTCAGAGATTGTCTGTTCCCTGTTACCCAGGTTGCCACCTAGAGATAGAACTGCCTCACTCACCATTTATCCGATGTTCTGACAACTGTTGTGGAGACGTTTTTGAACGGGACGGGGATCGGCGCCTGCGGCTTATGGACTGTTATCTCCACCGCTCGAACCGTCTGGAATTTTTCTACGATCTCACCTGCAATGCGATTGGCCAAGACTTCAATTAGATTCACCGGTTCCGACTGAATCTGAGTGTTAATCAATTTTGCAACTTCGGCGTAATCCGCGGCGTCATGAATGTCATCGGTGACCACAGCCTTGGAGGTATCCACCTCAAGCTCGCAGTCAACTATGAAGGTTTGGCCTTGCTCCCGCTCCGAATCCAGAACCCCATGAAAGCCAATTGCTTCGACACCAACGAGTCTGATGATCTGGTTCATTTAAATTTCCCCAACTGCTCAACCAAGTTGATTGCATCCATTGAAGCTTGCACGTTATGAACTCTAATCCCCCAAAGCTGGTGCTGCATCAGAAGTGCGGTAAGCACTGCGGTGGCCAAATCTCTTCGTTGGTTATCCATCTCCATAAACTCTGGGTCTACCGCACTTGCCAAAAATCTTTTTCTGGAGTGTCCAACAAGAATCGGAAGTCCGAGGCTCTTTAGCTGATCAAGCCTGGCAACCAGTTCCCAGTTCTGACCCATGTCTTTGTTAAACCCCAAGCCCGGGTCGACGATTATGCGACTCTCGTCAATTCCGGCGGAAACGGCTCGCTCCACCTGCATTTTTATCTCGCCAACAACCTCTGACGCCACATCTTCATAATCGGCTTCTCGATACATGTCCTTGGAGTGTCCCCTCCAGTGGCTGAGAATGTATGTGGCATCGGAATTGGCAACAACTTTGTGCATATCGGGGTCGGCCAGCCCACCGCTAACATCATTAATAAATGCAGCCCCCATGCTTAGAGCAATCTCCGCAGTCGATGAATTCATGGTGTCGATACTTAAATCAACCACCTCGGACAATTCGGTTAGCACTGGAAGTAGGCGTCTTTGCTCTTCGAAAGTTTCGATTCGCTCCGCTCCGGGTTTGGTGCTCTCAGCCCCGATATCGATAATTTCTGCGCCCTGAAAATGCATTAGTTGGGCCTGAGCGTAGGCTGCTTGCGGGTCATTGTGGAGACCACCGTCACTGAAGCTATCTGGAGTGAGGTTTAGAACCCCCATCAACTTTGGCCTCATTTTGAAATAAGTCCCATCGCCTCTTGTCGATAAACGGGGTCCTCCATCAAACCCCGCGCCGAACTGGTAAGAGTGTTGACCTCGGGCTGTCTGGCTCCTCTTGATGCAACACATTGATGCTTTGCCTCAACAACAACCAAAACGCCCTTTGGGTTCAAACCTTCGTTGATGGCGTCCGCAATTTGGTTTCCCAGGCTCTCTTGCAACTGAGGTCTGGAGGCCAAAACCTCTACAACCTTGGCAATCCTGCCAAGCCCAATAATTTTCTGATCCGGGAGGAAAGCCACGTGTGCAACCCCGGTGAAGGGGAGTAGGTGGTGCTCACAAATAGAAACAAGCTCGATGTCTTTGAGCATCACAAGTTCGGTTGAATCGGCGGGGAAAGTTTCTTTCAGATACTCAGTCGGGTCCTCCCCGATGCCTTTGAAAAATTCTTGGTAGCTCTCGCTAACCTTGCTCGGGGTGTCGGCCAACTCGGCTCGATCGGGGTTTTCACCAATTGCTGCAAGTAGTTCCCTGACCGCCTGCTTGATGCGTTCGCTGTCCATCAGCTATCTTTTGGACTGGCCGGCTTAGTTGACTTAGCCGGCGCCTTCTTAGCTGGCTTCTTTGCGGGCTTGGACTTAGTGAGTTCTTTTACAAGTCTCTCGGGGACCTCAATCGGTCCTTTCTTTGAGTGCGGCCTGGCTTCACTTGAATGCCAAACTTTGCGCTTTGGGAGTTTTTTGACTGGCTCGAAAATCTTGGCGATGTCTTCCTGATTGAGAGTCTCTTTTTGCAGAAGCTGCTCGGCCAGTTCATCCAAGACCACCCTGTTTTTGGTCAGCGCCTGATGTGCCTCGTTTAGAGCGCTGTCCAAAATCTTTTGAACTTCGAGATCAACTGTCTCTGCTATTCGCTCCGAGTGATCCTTGGCACTCGCCAATTCACGTCCCAAGAAAGGTTCACTGGAACCACTGCCCAAAGAGATCGAACCGATCTCAGAGCTCATTCCGTATTTGGTCACCATTTGTCTTGCGGTAGAGGTTGCCTTTTCAAAATCATTGCTTGCGCCAGTGGTTGGATCGTGGAAGACAATCTCCTCCGCGACTCGGCCACCCATCGCATAAGCGATTTGGTCCAAGAGCTGATTTCTGGATATCGAGTAGCGATCCTCCAAAGGCAACACCATGGTGTAGCCCAATGCTCGACCTCTTGGCAAAATCGTGATTTTTGAAACCGGGTCACTGTGGTTTAGTGACGCTGCAACTAACGCGTGGCCTGCTTCGTGGTAGGCGGTTATGAGTCTTTCGTTGTCTTTCATGATCGAGGACTTCTTTTGAGGACCTCCGATAACCCGATCGATTGCCTCATCCAAAACTGTGTTGTCGATGTTTTTGCGATCAAGCCTGGCGGCCAAAAGAGCGGCCTCATTCAGCACATTCGCCAAGTCCGCTCCCGTGAAACCAGGTGTTCGGCGAGCAATTGTCGCCAGGTCAACGTCTTTTGCCATTGGCTTGTTCTTCGCGTGGACTTTTAAAATCATCTCTCGACCCTTTAGGTCTGGCGCTCCAACACCAACCTGACGATCAAATCGTCCAGGACGCAACAAAGCTGGGTCCAGAACATCCGGACGGTTGGTTGCCGCAATCAGAATCACATTGGTGTTGGTGTCAAAACCATCCATCTCGACTAACAACTGGTTCAAAGTCTGCTCACGCTCATCATTTCCGCCACCAACACCTGTTCCTCGGTGGCGACCAACGGCATCAATTTCATCCACGAAAATGATCGCCGGAGCGCTTTGCTTGGCCTGCTCAAATAGATCCCTTACTCGGCTGGCTCCCACTCCCACAAACATCTCCACAAAATCACTTCCAGAAATCGAGAAGAATGGAACGCCCGCCTCGCCGGCAACAGCCTTGGCAACCAAGGTCTTTCCGGTTCCCGGAGGCCCGTAGAGCAAAACACCCCTCGGGATTTTTGCTCCCAGGTCACGGAACTTCTTGGGCTCCTCCAAAAACTCTTTGATCTCATGAAGTTCTTCCATGGCCTCTTCGACGCCAGCGACGTCCTCAAAGGTTATGTTCGAAGTCTCCTTGCTGACCATCTTCGCTTTCGATTTACCAAACTGCATCACTCGGTTGTTACCGCCGAGGGCACCGCTCATGATGAACCAGAAAATTAAACCAATCAGAATGAATGGAAGCAGGGTCCCCAGAAGCGACAAAATCCAAGGTGTATTTGGCACCTCATCAGTCCAGCCATCTGATGGTCGTGAAGATTGAACTAGCTCTGCAATGAATTCATCGCGCCCCGTGACGTAATAAAACTGGACCTGGTTTCCCAATGGACCATCTGCGGAAGTAAGTGTCAGGTCGACTCTTTGCTCTCCGTCAAAAATCACGGCTCTTTCGACATTGCCGTTTTCTAGATATTCGATTCCAGCTTGGGTGTCCACTTTTTGAAATCCGCCACCTGTAAACAGGGAGGAGCCAATTAGTAGCACTCCAACCGCTACTGCAATCCAAATCCAAGGCCCGCCGAGGATGCGTTTTCTAAGGGACTTCTTTTTCTTCTCTTCGCTCACTTTTTCCTATAAACCTCAGGATTCAGAATTCCTACACCTTTCAAAGAGCGATAGTGCTCGGCGTAATCAAGACCGTATCCAACGACAAATTCATTTGGTATATCAAACCCAACCCAACGGACATCAATTTCAACCTGAATGGCATCGGGCTTTCTCAACAGGGAAACAACTTCAACAGATTTTGCCCCACGAGCCTTCAGGTTTGCTGTGAGCCAAGAAAGTGTCAAGCCACTGTCAACGATGTCTTCAACAATCAAAACGTCTCTGTCGATGACGTCGGTGTCCAGATCTTTCAAAATCCTTACAACTCCGCTGCTGGTGGTACCAGACCCGTAGGAGCTAACAGCCATCCAGTCCATCTCGACTGGCTCACCCATTTCTCTCAGCAAATCGGCCATAAACATCACAGCACCCTTTAGAACTCCAACGCATAAAACGTTGCTTCCTTTGTAGTGCTCATCGATTTCTTTGGCTAATTCAACAACCCTCTGTTGAATCTGCTCAGGGCTTACTAAAACTTCAGTTATATCTGGGTGGTTCAGCTGCACTGCCGCTCCTAATCAAAATGGAGGTGATTTCCAACCCTACTAACTGTAATGCCTGGAAGGTTCAGAGACTTCTGTCCGTGCCAATTGGTCACCAGCTTCTCAATTTCCAGCACGTGAACTCTCGCCAATTCGGACCCATTTAGTTGACCGAGCCTATGAATTACGCGCCTTCTGTACGCTCCGCTGAGATTTTCCAAAATCTCTACCTCGACCGCTTGGCTATTTTCAATCTTTTTCAAAATAGCATCAATCAAGGGAGCGATGATTTCCTCTGACTCCTGCATTTGCTCTGCTGTTCTAGAAAGGGACTGGATTACTCCGCCCGATCCCTTTGTCTCTAAATCAGCCAGTAGTCTTCTAATTTCAACCCGAGCGAATTTTGGATCCTCGTTATGTGGGTCATCCCAAAACTGCAAGCCTTGATCTTTGCATGCCTGCCTTAGCTGTTCACGAGCGAGTGAAAGCAGTGGACGCAAAGCCCAATCACTTACCTCACTCATTCCCGCAATTGACCTTGGCCCGCTTCCTCGCATAAGCCCAAGCAAAACACTCTCCGCCTGATCATTCAGGTTGTGACCAAGAGCAACGTATTTCGCACCCAACTCCTCACGGGTTTCTGCAAATGCCTCAAACCTTGCATCCCGAGCGGCATTTTCAACGCCCCCCTTAGAACCAACGCTAACTTTTTTCACCAGCGCCCTAACCCCCAAACTCTCGGAGATGGTTTTAGCGGTCTCGGCGATCTCCGCTGAATCTTTCTGCAAACCGTGGTCAACGATTACTGAGACTGCTTCGATGGAGAACTTTTTGGCCTCAAAGGCCACCGCTGCCAGCAAGGCCAGGGAATCAGCACCTCCGCTGAGACCAACCAAAACCGTCTGATTGGAGATGCCCTCGCGCTCAAAAAGCTCGCGAACGCACCTTCGAGTATCGGCAACTGCCGGGGTCAATCTCGGGCGGTCAGGCAAGGTGCTCATCCATTCGGTAATCTTTAGCTACAACAACTTTAGGAGGGCAATTGGGCTACGAGGTAGTTATTGAGATTCCACGCGGGTCAAGAAACAAATACGAAGTGGATCACGAGACCGGCAAAGTCATGCTTGACAGAGTCCTTTTCACCCCATTTGTTTATCCGGTTGACTACGGATTTTTTGAACACACCCTGGGAGGAGACGGTGACCCATTAGACGCCCTAGTTCTGCTGGAGTACCCGGTATACCCAGGTGTTGGCATGGAGGTCAGGCCGGTCGGGATGCTGTTGATGGAAGATGATGGCGGACTGGATGAGAAGGTTTTGTGCGTTTTGGATGGAGACCCAAGATGGGATCACATCCAAGACATCGACGATGTTCCGCAGCAGACCAGAAATGAAATTGAGCACTTCTTCGAGCACTATAAGGACCTAGAGCCTGGAAAATGGGTAAAGCTGCAGGGTTGGAAAAACCTGGCTGAAACTCAAAAAGTAATCGACAAAGCTTTCGAGGACTACAAAAACTAGTTCAGAGTTGAGCTGGCGGTAGGCCTTCCAGCGTATGGCCAGAGCTCTCCGTATCGAACCGGAACAATTCGAACCGTTCTGGCTGGGTTTGGAGCCTCTAGCATCATGCCGTCACCGAGGTAGATCGCCACGTGATACTTATCTCCGTCAAACGCACTTTCCTTGCTCCACCAAATCAGATCTCCCCGCTGGGCGTCCTGATACGGAACGAGCTTTTGCTGCTTGGCCATGATCCTGTATTGCGCGGTGGCTGAATGCCATCCGATATAAACGCCAGCTGCGGCGTAGGCCTTCATGGTAATTCCGCTGCAGTCCCAGACGTTTGGTCCGGCGCCACCTAGGACATACCGCTCACCCAATTGCTCCCTCGCAAAATCAATGGCTTGTTCCACCAAACCCGAGTTCGGTGAGCCGACCGAGTAAAGCTCTGGCGCGGTTGGAGGTGTCCCAACTGCCCGCTGCCTGGCCTCAGCCGCTAATCCCTCGGCGCGCTGACGCTCCAGCTCTTCGGCGGTGTCACGAAGGTCTGCCAATTGGCGAACCATCTCAGAGTTCAAAGCTTCGTTTTCATCAACCTTCGCCTGAACCGCGGCCGCTGCATCTTGCGCCTCTTTCAAGACCTGCTCGGCTTGAACTCTTTTTTCTTCCAGTTCTGCCTCAGCTGCTTCAAGCTCCTGGGCTAATGACTCGGCATTTGCCTGCTTGTCCAAACTTCGCTGATAAATACTTTCGGTTCTGGAGGCAATAATCTCCTGGGTTCCCAACTGGTAGAGCAGATCATCTGCGTTCTCGGGGTTGAAAAATAGCTCTAGCGAACTGTTTCCGCTGGTCCCCTCCCGATACATCCTTGCCGCCATTTGTCCCAACTGCAGCCTTACGCTCTCGGCCTCTTCTGTGGCGTTGGCAACCTCTTGTTTGAGCTTCTCAACCCGGGCGGTAAGGATGTTCACCTCTTCGACCGCTTGGTTGTATTCCTCGTTTTTGATCAAAGCGAAAGTGTTTAGCTCATCTAGCTCAGCACCCAATTCGGCTAGGTAGCCCTCAAGCTCTTCAATAAGTTTCTTTTTCTCCTCGACATCATCCTTTGCGGCTTCAACCTCCGCCCAGGTTGGATAGTCGGGAACGGCGAAGGCGGGACCCAGGACAGCACCGCTTACTCCCATTGCAAAAGCAACGGAGATAGCTAGAAGCTTGGCCTTTCGGTTCATTCCTGCCTTTCGAGAGCAAACTTTTTCATGGTGAAGATAACACAAACCCTCAAGTATTAGCTGAAGGTCTTCCGCTTGTTGCCTAAATGCCCATAAACTATGTAGGCTTATGCGTCGGTGCTCTCAATCGCTTGAAAGAGAGGCCCCATCGTTTAGCGGCCTAGGACGCCGCCCTTTCACGGCGGTAGCACGGGTTCGAATCCCGTTGGGGTCACGAAAGCGTTGGGAACACCACTATGGCCCCGTGGCGCAGTTGGTTAGCGCGCCGCCCTGTCACGGCGGAGGTCGCGAGTTCAAGTCTCGTCGGGGTCGCCAAATAGCTCTCTTCGGAGAGCTATTTTGAAATGAGCGAAAGCTCAACCGGGCTCTGTAGCTCAGTTGGTAGAGCGAACGACTGAAAATCGTTAGGTCACCGGATCGACGCCGGTCGGAGCCACATCAAGGCGGGTCTTCGGACCCGTCTTTTTGGTTAAAGGGAGAAACGTGTTAGCTATTGGTCTTGGACTGCTCGCGGCGGCAAGCTATGGGGCAGCGGACTTTTTTGGAGGGCTAGCTTCACGCCGAGCAAATCCAATTCGAGTGACCGGCATCGCATTATTTATAGGCTTGCTATTTCTGCTGGTTGTTTCAATATTTTTGCATCCAGAATTTTCAGACCAAACAATTCTTTACGGGGTTTTAGCAGGCATCTGTTCGGGCCTTGCCTTGACCATGTTTTATGCCGCCTTAGCTCTTGGTCCAATCAGCATTGTCTCGCCTTTGACGGCAGTAGCAGGAGCGGTATTGCCTGTGATTGTGGATGTTGCCCTAGGTCAATCTCTTGGTGCGTTTACAGTCCTGGCCATCATCATCATCGTGGCAGCAGCCGGACTGGTGAGCGTTGTCCCCAGCAAGACCATCCCGCTTCCTTCATTGAAAGCACTATTGCTGAGCATGGGTGGCGGAGCGGGCTTTGCTGGCATCTTCATCTTTTTGGATCAAACACCTGCGGACAGTGGCATAGCCCCGCTTGTGGTGATGCGAATAGTGGGTGTTTCCATGTTGGGAGTTGCCATTATCGCCCTGAACAAAAGAGACCGGGGACTTCAAAAACCAAAGGATAAATTTCCAAAGATTCTGATTGGCATGATTGCAATAAGTGCTGTTTTGGATGTCTCTGCCAATCTGTTTTTCCTAATCGGAACCCGTGAGGGAGTTTTGGCAGTGGTGGCGGTTGTCACCTCCCTGTACCCAATCGGAACAGTCGCTCTGGCAAGAATTGTTTTGAAAGAAAAGCTTGCGAATCTGCAGTGGGTAGGCGTTGGCCTAGCGATCTTTGGTTGCGTT